>JAEEGL016014505.1_pt1 | contig 10191 bp, 13 predicted proteins | sample 9134231 | NCBI WGS metagenome assembly JAEEGL01 (sample SAMN16246548, study PRJNA631951) | gut metagenome | biome: gut microbiome; feature: rumen; material: fiber-attached | host: Bos | place: Iran: Karaj | collected 2018-10
AGATGCACATTCTCTTCCTAAGATAGCTAGAGAATACAATAAAATACTTGTAAAAGATATAAGTTTTAAAGAGCTAGTTAAAGCAATTAAAAATGAAGATGGAAGAAAAGTAATTGAAAATTATGGAATGGATCCTAAACTTGGCAAATATCATAGAACATATTGTGAAGTGTGTGAAAAAAATGTACCAGGAGATGCACCTGCTACAAAATGTGATACATGTGATAGTAGAAATATTACAATGGGAGTTTTTGATAGAATTGAAGTAATTAAAGATAAGAAAAAAAGTATCAGTCCTAAAAATAGACCACCATATATTTACCAAATTCCTTTAAACTTTATTCCTGGAGTAGGTGGTAAAACAATTGATAAATTATTAGATACTTTTGGAACAGAAATGACAATATTACATAAATTATCTAAAGATGATATTGAAGCTGTTGTTGGTCTTAAAGTTGCAGACAATATTGAAAGAGCAAGAAATGGCCAAATGAACATTACTGCCGGTGGTGGTGGTGTATATGGCAAGGTTGAATAATTGATTTGTTTGGGCGACCATTGGTCGTCCTTTTATAATTATAAAAAGCTTTTATTTGGTATTTTTTTATAAATATAGAATAAACATTAGAAAAAAGGAGAACATAATGAAGAAAAGTAATGTTTTATTCTTATATTTAACTAATCATAAAAAGATATATATTATAACTGCCCTTATGTTTATAATAGGAATAATCCTTGGTGTATTAATAATTAATATAACAGGAAATAGTAAAATTGAATCGCTTACAGAATCAGTAAATGAAATAGTATTGAAAGTAAAAAATATAGAATTTGAAAATATACATAAATTATTTTTATATAGTATATTTCAAAATTGCAAAAAAATAGGAATTATTTGGATTTTAGGTTGTACAATAATTGGTAGTGGTTTAATATATATTTATTTAATATATAGTGGATTTAAACTAGGATATACTATCTCTTCATTTATTTTTACTCTTGGAACAAAGAAAGGAATAATCTTATCTTTAAGTACTTTGCTCTTACAAAACATTATACTTATTCCTATTTTACTGTTAATTAGTGTAAGTGGAATTAAGATGAGTAAAGAAACATCTAAAAATAGAAACAATATAAGAAAAGAATTTTTAAAACATTTAATAATATTTTGCATATGCATAATTCTTTCAATAGTTGCAAGTATAGCGGAAGTATATGCTTCAACACCATTATTAAAAATTTTTAAAGAAATATTCTAAAAAGGCTTTACAATTTATGAATATTTTGATATAACATAGGTGGTTTATGTAAAGCCTCTTATAAAAAGTGGCAAATTAAAAAATGGATGGGTGAAATTATGGAAAAACAATTTAAATTATTTTTAGAATTTCTTGAGAATGATAAAAAAGCAAGTGAGAATACTTTGCAATCATATAGAAGAGATTTAGAACAATTTCAAAATTATCTTCAAGATAATAAAATGAATTATGCTAAAGTATCAACTGAACAATTAAATGTTTATTTTGAACATTTAAAAGAAATAGGAAAGAAACCTTCTACTATTTCAAGAAATCTTGCTTCAATTAGAGCATTTTATCAATTTTTACTTAAAAATAGAAAAGTTAAAAGAGATCCAACATCTGGAGTTCATTCTCCAAAAATTGAGAAAAAAGCTCCTAGTGTTTTAACTTCAAAAGAAGTTGAACTATTATTAGAACAACCTAGTAATGTGGATTTAAAAGGAATTAGAGATAAAGCAATGCTTGAATTTGCTTATGCTACAGGAATGAGAGTTACTGAAATTATTTCTTTAAACTTATCTGATGTTAATATTAAAGAAAGCTATGTAACATGCAATAAAGAAAATAAGAAAAGAACTATTCCATTAGGTACATTATCTCTTAAAGCTTTGGTTGAATATATTGAGAAATCAAGACCTATTTTAATAAAAGACGAAAACACTGATGCATTATTCGTTAATGTTAATGGTAAAAGATTAACAAGACAAGGATTCTGGAAAATAGTTAAGTATTATAAAGAACAAGCTCATATAGATAAAGATATTACACCACACGTATTAAGACATTCATTTGCATCTCATCTATTACAGAATGGAGCAGATTTAAAAGCTATACAAACTATGCTTGGACATTCTGATATTTCATCTACTCAAGTTTATATGAAATTTCAAAATGACAACATAAAAAATATATATAAAAATGCACACCCAAGAGCATAATTAATTTCTTAAAAAGAACTCTCTTAAAAAGAGAGTTCTTTTTTGCTTTTTAAAAATCTTAATGATTTCTTTTAATTAGTTCAATTTGGTTAGTTTTTAACTGGCCACATTGACCATTGTCCATCAATACACAAATGAAACGACCTTCTTTATCGTGATCAATGTCGATAATTCTTCCACGGCCTTCTTCATTGATTTCAGGGCATATTTGGCCATTAGAATCAGCTTTAACGAAAACATAATCGTTAATCTTAAAAGAAAGATTGCCATTAATATAAATAGCATAACCTTCTTTTATCTCATTAAAAGCTATACGATGACCAGGATAACCTGTATCTTCAACACGATAATACATGTCCATTTATTTGTGGTCCTCCTTTCATTTAATATAGTTATATAAAAATCTGAAGGGAGGAATATATCCCTTCAGAATAAGTTTCAAAGGGATACAAAAATAACTTAATTAAAAGCATTTTATCATGAATTATATAGGAAATCAAGAAAAACATCTTTTTCGAATTCAACATATCAAAAATAAGATTGGATTCGTGAGCCGCGTCGGTAAAACAATCCAAAGGGATTTAAGTCAGGATTGGATTCGCCAAAGGCCGCCGACCTAAAAACAGTCCACTGGGGATTAATGTTGGATTCGCGAGCCGCGTCGGTAAAAAAGGTATATTTAACGGGTCGCTGTGGACAGCGACCCCTACAAATTTAAAATAAAATAACCTATTAGCCAAAAAGCTAATAGGTTATTTTGGTGGGCAGGGTTGGATTCGAACCAACGTAGACTCTCGTCGCCAGATTTACAGTCTGGTGCCATTAACCACTCGACCACCTACCCAAGGACGAATTTAATTATAACCTTTTTAAGAACTTGTGTCAATATTTTTTTCATATTTTTAAAGCAAAAAATGAAGAAATCATCATTAATTTTTATAGTAAACATAAAACTATATTGATTTTTTGCTTAAAATATAGTATAATTAAAGGGTATATTTATACAAAGGAGAGATGAAAAGGATGAACAACAGTAATATGGCAGCAAATGATTATCCTGCTTATTTGATTCCTTATATCGATTTCGATCGGTTAAACAATCAAAATAAGCAAGATGTCAGAAAGCAGCATATTCAGCAAAAACCTCAAACAAATCCCAAACCAGTAAGAACATCAACACAGCCAGCCAGAAACACTCAAAGACCAATCGTCCAAAAAAGAAAAAACAACTATGCAAAAACCGTAAAGAAAATATTCATTTTTTTATTTGTTATTCTTGCTTTTTTTGGAGTTTTTAAAACCATATATAAAAACCCAAGTCAAGGAAAAGTAACAAACTTCTTTTGGGAAAGGACTTTAGTAATTGAAAAAATGGTTCATTCAAAAAAAGTTGGATCATTTTTACCTGAAGGTGCTAAAATACTTTCTTCAAGAGATGAAATGATTGGTTACGGAACAGACAAAAAAGGAAATCTCAAAAAGATATATAATAAAATATATACTTATGAGGTTGACGAATGGGTTTTTTCTCGTGATCTTAAAACATACGGTAACGGAAAAAGTCCTAATTGGAGCACATCAACATTACAACCCAATGAACAAATAGTAAGTAGAGATGAGGTGTTTTATGTTTATGTTTTAGACTACAAGAAGAACATCAGAAATTACATTGTGCCTCGCGACCTTTGGGATGAACTTAAAAAAGGTCAAAAAGTGGATTTGTCAATTTTTGATGACAAAAAAGAGACTGATTTGTTTAAACAAACAGAGACTGGTAAAGTATTACATTAAAAAAGTGGAGGTTTATTTATGACAGTACGGAAATTGACCAAAAAAGAGTGGGTATGTGTTCGAGACACCGTTGATGATTTTGGATACAGCCTTCTTGGCGCATCAATTACTGAAAACGAAGGAAAAAGGGTCTTGAATATTTATATTGATAATATTCTTGACGGAACTCTCGTTAGAGTTGGGCAATTTATAAAAAAGAAGTTCCCGACACAAGTTGATGAGATTCAACATATCGGTCATAGGATTGCTTAAATATCTTTCCAAAAAAATCCCCGAATGGGGATTTTTTATTTTACTTGTAAAATAGTATAATAATTGATAAAATACTGTTATAAAATTTGTTTACTATATAAAGGAGGTAAATAATGGACGAAAAAAATGTAAAAAAATTAAATTTATCAACATTTTTATTAATAATAGCTATCATCGTAATTATAGTAATGGGAGTATTTATTTATAAACTAAATAATGATAAAAAAGCAGAAATTCTAAAATCAACTGAACTTCAATCGCAAATAAATAGCTTAAATAAAACGATTAGTGAATTAAACGAAAAAATCACTTCAATTTCAAATTTTATAAATAATTCAGAAAATACTACAAATAGCAATCAGCAAAGAAATATTGCAAGTTCAACTGTTTCCTATATTCTTATAGGAATTGAAGATTTAGAATCACAAGATTTAGAATATAAATATAAAAAAATAACCGATACAGAAAAAATTGATGTTTTATTGAAGATAATTGAAAGTGCTATACCATATGATGAAAATAGTATTATAAATAGTTTTGGAGATATTCCATCAATTGCCGAAATACATTTATCTGATGGTATTAGTTATACAGTTGCAGCAGGCGATGAATATGATGATAATGGTAATATTGTTAACCTTATGACTAAATGGTATAGTGAAGATGGAAACGATAAAACTTTATACAAGGTAGATTCAAAATTAGGAGAACAAATAGAGAAAATGTTTAATAGTTAATTTAAGAATATTTAAAAATTATGATTTTAAACCTAGGAATAAAGTTATTGCTGCTTAAAAAAGCAAACCATAATGGTTTGCTTTTTTTGGAGCTTCTAGCCGGAATTGAACCGGCGACCTACAGGTTACGAATCTGTTGCTCTACCAACTGAGCTATAGAAGCATCTTGAGTAATTATATATTTTTTTAAAATTAAAATCAATAATTTATTCCAATTTTAATTTTATATGATATAATGTATTAAATTAAAAAGGTAGGAGGCTAATATGTCAAATTTAAAATTAAAATATGAAAATTCAAGTATAACAGATGAAATGATTTTAGAATATAGCGAACAAGTTAAAAACATTCATAATGACCTAAATCAAAGATCAGATTCAGAAGACGATTTTGTTGGATGGCTAAATTTACCTAGTAATTATGATAAGATTGAGTTTGAAAGAATTAAAAAAGCAGCTAATAAAATAAGAAAGGATTCAGATGTTTTAATTGTTATTGGAATAGGAGGATCTTATCTAGGAGCAAGAGCTGTTATTGAGTCTTTAACAAATACTTTTTACAATTCGAATCCAGATAATAAGAGAAATGGACCACAAATTGTTTATGCAGGATGTAATCTAAGTCCTGTATATATGAATGATTTATTAGAATTTGTTGAGAATAAAGATATTTCAATTAATGTCATTTCAAAATCTGGAACAACTACAGAACCTGCAATTGCATTTAGAATTTTTAGAGAAGTATTAGAGACAAAATATGGGGCAGAAGAAGCTAGAAAGAGAATATATGTAACAACAGATAAAAAAAGAGGTGCTTTAAAAACACTTTCTGATGAAGAACAATATGAAACCTTTGTTATTCCTGATAATGTTGGTGGAAGATATTCTGTTTTAACAGCTGTTGGATTATTACCTATAGCTGCAGCAGGTATTGATTTGGATAGATTAATGAAAGGCGCAAATGAAGCAAGAGAAAAGTATAATGATTCAGATATTAGATTTAATGATTGTTATAAATATGCTGTAATAAGAAATTTACTATATAATTCTGGTAAAACAACAGAAATCTTTGTTAACTATGAGCCAAAACTTCATTATTTAACTGAATGGTGGAAACAACTTTATGGTGAAAGTGAAGGTAAGGACTTGAAAGGAATTTTCCCTGCTGGTGTTGATTTTACAACAGATTTACATTCAATGGGACAATATATTCAAGACGGAAAAAGAAATATTTTTGAAACGGTTTTAAAGATAAATAAAAATGAATCTGAAATTACAATTCAAACTGATGATAGAAATTTAGACGGGCTAAATTATTTAGCAGGAAAAGAACTTGGATATGTTAATTATAAAGCAATGGAAGGAACAGTAATGGCTCATGTTAAAGGTAATGTTCCAAATATTATGGTTGAAATTGAAAGACTAGATGAAGAAAACTTAGGGCATTTATTATATTTCTTTGAAAAATCATGTGCAATGTCTGGAATGATATTAGGAGTTGATCCATTTAATCAACCAGGCGTTGAAGAATATAAAAAGAATATGTTTAAATTACTTGAAAAACCAGGATATTAATAAAATAAAAAAAGACGCTGAAATATTTCAGCGTTTTTTTATTTTTTACTTGTTGCTTTCTTTTTTGTTTTAACAGGCTCTTCTGTTTTTGTAGTTTCAGCAACAGCTTTTTTCTTTTTAACTCTCTTGGTATTTAGTTTCTCAATTTGTGGAAGCATTTTTTCAATCAATTCTGAATCGGCTTCGTCAATTTGGTTTTCAACTTTTGCAACACTAGTATTTTTTACATTACTAATTGTACCTAAGGTATTTAGTTTTTTAGAAATAACAGTAAGTTTTCTTAAAACAGCCATTTTCCAGTAAGCATCTTGAACTTCTCTTGCGGTTCCTATAGTTAATATTAAAGAAAGTGCAAAAAAAACTAAAGTTGAAAGTGCGATTATTATAATTCTATAACTATCATTTGTTGTTATGGTATTAATTATTGAAGCAACAAAAACGCCAAGTAAACAACCAATTATTGAAAATAATAAAATTAAAAATACTCTTCTTACTTTTGTCCAGAAAATATAATTATTAAATGTTTTTTCACTATACATATCTATCTACTCCTTGTTTATTCTTTTATTATTATATATTTAAAAAAATTTATAGTCAATGGTTCTAAAATACAATTTTTTGAATAAATATTATATAGAACTAAAGAGGAGGAATAAAATTGGACAAAATATTAAAATACTTTCCAGAAAAAATTGAAAATATTTTAAGAAATGAAATTTCAGATGAATTTAATAATCTTGAAGAAATAAGAATTAGAACTTCTAGACCCATTATTCTTAAACTAAGTGATGGAGAAAAAATTATAAAGTATAGTGTTTCAACAGATGAAGTTCTAACAATACTTCAATTGCTTTGTGAAAATTCAATTTATTCATACCAAAATCAAATTGTAGAGGGCTTTATTACTATAAAAGGTGGACATAGAGTGGGAATTTCTGGTTCATGTGTGATTGAAAATAACAAAATAATAAACATAGATTATATATTCAGTCTGAATTTTAGAATTTCAAGACAGATTATTGGATGCAGTAATAAGATTATAAAACATATTTTTAATTTAGAAAGTAATTCAATTTATAATACATTAATTGTTTCTCCTCCTGGTTCTCGGTAAAACAACAATATTAAGAGACTTAATTAGACAAATAAGTTCAGGAATGAAAGAAATAAAATTTAAAGCATTAAATGTTGGTGTTGTTGATGAAAGAGGTGAAATTGCAGCTTTATATAAAGGAGTTCCTCAAAATGAAATAGGAACAAAAGTTGATATATTAGAAAATATTCCTAAATATATTGCTATGAAAATGCTTATAAGATCTATGGCACCTAAAGTTATAGTTGCAGATGAAATTGGATCTAAAGAAGATATTGAAGCAATTAATTATGCTGTATGTTCAGGAATAAATGGACTTTTTACTGCTCATGGTAAGAATTTTGAAGATATTACACAAAACCCAGTAATTAAAGATTTAATTAATATGCATCTAATAGAAAGGCTAGTTTTTTTAGATGAAGAGATTAAAGGAAGAATTAAAGAAATATATATTTTGAATAAAAAAACATCTGAATATGAACTTGGAAGCAATGTATGAAAATATTAAAAATTATTATTTTGGGAATTGTATTTATAATATCGACAGAAATTGGTTTTTTAAAAGCTAAAAGCTATAAAAAGCGACTAAATGAGCTAAATAAAATTGAATGTTCGTTAAATTTATTTAGAACAAAAATTCAGTACACAAACGAAACAATAAGAGATATTTTTTTTCAAATATCACATATTATTTTTAGTGATAAAGATAATATTTTTATTAATACTATTAATTGCTTAAATGGCAATTCTTTATTTGAAGCATGGAATTATTCGATATCTAAAGATCTATATTTATCAGATTTAGACAAAGAAATATTACTTGTTTTTGGAAAAAATTTAGGGAAGCTTGATAAAAGGGGACAAGAATGCCAATTAAGTGAAACTAATGAATTAATCAAAAAACAGATTAAAAATGCTGAAATAGATTTAAACAAAAATGATAAATTATTTAAAAGTTTAGGAAGTATAGGTGGAGCTATACTTATACTTATTTTTATTTAAAAGAGGAGAATAATGAGTATAGATTTATTATTTAAAATTGCAGGAATTGGAATTTTGGTTGCAGTATTACACCAAATTCTAACTAAGGCAGGTAGAGAGGATCAAGCAATGATGACTACATTAGCCCGGAATGGTAATTGTTTTAACTATTGTAATTAAAGAGATTAGTAATCTTTTTCAAACGGTTAGGACGGTGTTTAATTTGTAATGGAAATAGTTAAAATAATTGGAATTGGTTTAATTGGTGTAATTTTTTCAATTGTATTAAAAGAAAACAAAAAAGATTTTGCAATTTATGTTGGGCTAATTTGCGGAATTTTAATTATATTCTTTACAATTAATAAATTAAATAGCATTATTTTATTTATTAATTCTTTAGTAGGTAAAACCAATTTAAATTCTGATTTTATAAAAATATTATTAAAAATAACCGGAATATCTATTTTAACAGAATTTGCAGTTAGTATTTGTAAAGATAGTGGTGAAAATGCAATAGCAAATAAGATAGACTTAGGAGGAAAAATAATTGTTATTTCAATGTCTATACCGGTAATTTCAAACATGCTAAATGGATTATTAGAATTGCTTTCATAGTTTTTATATTTTTCTTATCAAACTATTCTATTGCAACAGATAAAATAATTGAAGACCAAAAAAATATATTAGGTATTAAAGAATTTATAAGTTATTCTCAAAATTATACTAAAGATAATTTTGAGGATTTAAATATTGATAATATTTTTAATGATTTAATAAAAGGAAAATTAAAAAATGCAGGAATTAAAACAAAGACATTACAAATGTTTTCTAAAGAACTCGCCGAATCTTCAATTATAATGCTAGATGTTTTAATTGTAATAATAATTCATAGCATTTTAAACTGTATTTTAGAAGAACTTAGTAATTCAAATGTTGGTAAAATAGCATATTATATTCAGTATATTATCATTGCTACTCTAATTTTAAAAGTAACAAATGACCTTATCTTTTTAACAAAAGATTCAATTGAAAAACTAAATAGTTTTATGAATTTTTTAATACCTCTTCTTTCTACATTAAGCATTGTAACAGGAACAATAACAACTACAAATCTTATTCAGCCAATTTTACTTTTAATTGTAACTATTTCAAGTAATTATTTAACATATTTTATTATTCCTTTTATAAATATAAGCATTGCACTTTCAGTAATATCAAATATTTCAGATAAGGTTCAATTAGACAAGCTTTCAAAGTTTTTAAAATCATCAATTGTTTGGATTTTAGGGATTATTTTAACTATTTTTGTTGGAGTATTATCTATTGAAGGTACTTTGGGAAGCTCAGTAGATGGTATAACAGGCAAAACAGCAAAAGCTGCAATATCAAGCTTAATTCCAGTAGTTGGGAAGATTATTGGAGATTCAGTAGATTCTGTAATTGGATGTGCAAATGTTTTAAAAAATTCAGTTGGAATTATAGGGATAATTGTTATTTTATCTATAGTTATTTTACCTGTTATTA
>JAEEGL016309465.1_pt1 | contig 10191 bp, 9 predicted proteins | sample 9134231 | NCBI WGS metagenome assembly JAEEGL01 (sample SAMN16246548, study PRJNA631951) | gut metagenome | biome: gut microbiome; feature: rumen; material: fiber-attached | host: Bos | place: Iran: Karaj | collected 2018-10
AGAAAGCAGTAATGGAAATGGGTTATTAGAATATCCAGTAGGATTAATAACAATTGATGAAGTGTCTTTGGCAGGAGGAAAAATAGGAACAGCTAATGCGGATTTCTATTTAACTACGGGAGCACATTATTGGTCTTTGTCACCTCACGCCTTCAGCCACTATGGTAGCACCATCGAGTTCCGCGTCCGTTCTTCGGGTAGTTTGGACGGCATTATTGTCAATGATACTATCGGTTTGCGTCCCGTCGTTTCACTTAAACCTGGAACGAGTATAGCAGAAGGTGATGGAAGTGCAAGTTCACCATATATAATAAAATAAAAATAAAATATTTGTGATTAAGTCATAAATATTTTTTTCTAATGCTAATTATGGTATAATAAAAATAGTTTTTTGAGGAGTTTGTATGTTAATAACTAGTGTTGATAATAAAAAGATTAAAAGATATGTTACATTAAAGACAAGCAAAGGAAGAAAAGAAGAAGGTTTGTTTTTGGTTGAAGGTATGCATATGTGTTTTGAAGCTAATAAAAATAATATATTAGTTGATTTACTTGTAATAGAAGATTCTTCTATATCATTTAACTATGCTGGAGAAATAACTTATGTAACAGAAAATATAATGAAAAAAGTATCAAGTCTTTCTAATCCAACTAATGTTATTGGAATATGCAAGATAAACGATAATAGTGAAATAATTGGTAATCACTTACTTCTTTTAGATGATATACAAGATCCTGGTAATATTGGAACAATTATTAGAAGTAGTCGAGCATTTAATGTTGATACAATTATTTTATCCACAAATAGTGTGGATATCTATAATGATAAAGTTCTTCGTAGTACCCAGGGAATGATTTTTAATATGAATATTATTTATGGTGATTTAATGGATATCATTCCAAGGCTTCACGATAATGGCTATATGATACTTGGTACTAATGTTAATAATGGTGAAGATGTACGAACTGTTAAGCCTTTAAAATATGCTTTAATTATGGGAAATGAAGGCAATGGAGTTCATGAAGAAATACAAGAAATGTGTGATAAGAATTTGTATATTAAAATGAATAGTGATTGTGAAAGTTTAAATGTTGGGGTGGCAACAAGCATACTTTTATATGAATTAAATCGAGGTAATTATGAATAAAGTTTATCTTGGAAAATATGTTAATACTCATGGATTAAAGGGAGAAATTAGAATTAAATCAAACTTTCCTTATAAATCTAAAGTTTTTAATATTGATAATGAAATAATTATTAACAATATTGTTTATAAAATAAAGAGTTACCGTGTTCATAAAGGATATGATATGGTTACTCTTGATGGAATTACTGATATAAATATGATTCCTTTTCCTAAAAATACTAAAGTATATATTAATCGAGACAATTATTTAGAGGAAAAAGATTATTTAGATAGTGACTTAATTGGTTTTATTGTTTATAATAATAAGATTGAAAAGGAAGTAATAGATATAATCTATCTTAATGACACTAAGAAATTAATTAAAACTGATGATGGTTATATACCATTTGAGTTAGTTAAAAATATTGATTTAGATAATAAAAAGATTTTGGTAGAGGAGGTAGATGGATTATGAAAATAGATATATTATCTCTTTTTCCTGAAATGTATAATGGACCATTTACTGAATCAATTTTAAAAAGAGCTCAAGCTGAAGGCAAAGTAGAAATAAAGATTCATAATTTTCGTGATTGGTCACTTGATCCACATCATAATGTTGATGATACACCATTTGGTGGAGGTAGTGGGATGGTTTTAGCTTGTGGGCCAATTTTTGATTGTATTAATGATTTAAAAAAAGAAGATAGCTTAGTCATTATGATGACTCCAAGTGGTAAAGTATATAATCAAGAAATGGCATATGAACTAAGTCACAAAAGTCACTTAATAATTCTATGTGGTCATTATGAAGGTTTTGATGAAAGAATTCGTAGTATTTGTGATATGGAAATAAGTATAGGGGATTATATACTAACTGGTGGAGAATTACCTAGTATGGTTTTAGTTGATAGTATTATAAGATTATTGCCTGGAGTTATTGATTCTGAAAGTAGTCTCAATGAGTCCTTTAATAATCATTTACTAGATTATCCAGTTTATACTAAACCTCGTGTTTATAATGGAATGGCAGTCCCTGATGTTCTTTTGTCAGGTGATCATGCTAAAATACGAGAATATCGTCATAATGAGCAGATTAGAAAAACAAAAGAACTAAGGCCAGATTTATTGCAAGGTGATTATAATGAAGATAAATAAATATATTTTATTAAAAAAAAGTTCTTATAAAAAGATAGTTTCATTTGAATTTAATAAATCTTTTAACATAGCTAAAAAGAAAGATGATGAAAGAATTGGAATAATTAAGTTTTATGATGATAAAATAATTAATAAGGCCATAAAACGAAATATTGATAACCGATTTAAAAAATTATTGGAATTAATGGCAAGTATTGAAGAAAGTGATGAAGATCCATCAAATGGTTATATATTTTGCTTGGATGAAACAGCTAAATTTAAAAGAGAAATGATTAATAAATATGATAAGTTTTTAAAGAAAACACAGTTAGAATTTATTAATAAAAAAATTGAATTAATTGAAAAACAAATAAAGAATAAATTAATTGCTTATCGTCTTATACATTCTAAAGTTTTTGAAAGTGATAAAGAAGAAAGTGAAGAAATCGAAGAAAAAAATAGAAGAAGATAAAAATAGTTGCATTTAATTGAATTATATGATATTTTATTGAAAGTGAGGTTTGATTATGAAAGTATTTTTTCTTGTAATTGCTATTTTACTTATTATAATTGTTTTACTTCAAAGTGGTAAAGCAGAAGGAGCTAGTCAAATAATAAGTGGTGGTAATTTAGATTTGTTTAATAAAAGAAAAGAAAGAGGTAGTGAGCTATTTATTAGTAGGTTAACAATGGCTCTTGGAATAATTTTCTTTGTATTAACAATAGTTATGGATGTTATTTAAAACATCTTTTTTTTGTAAAAAAATGTTGTATTTTGTATTTGTTATGATAAAATTATAATAGAGGAGGAAGAATGAAAAAGGTTAAGTATTTATTACTACTAGGTTTGTTTGCTATAATTACAACTGGCTGTGTTAAATTAAATTATAACATGGATATTAAAAAAGATAAATCAATGGATTTTTCTATTATTTACGCTTTTGATAAGTCTTTAATGGGAAATGAAAATTCATTAAAAGAAGAAGATATGGCCGATGCTAAGAAACAAGGGTTTGAAGTTACTAAGTATTCAGAAGGTAATTATGAAGGATTTAAATTAACTAAAAAAATTGCTAATATTGATGAAGTTAGTACTGAATCTGATGTTATCTATGATATAGCTAATTTAGCTGATGGTAACGAAAATAGCAAGTATATATTTAAAGTTTCTAAAGGCACAGATAAGAATACTTATACGGCTAAGTTTAAATTTAACGCTAATATGGACGAGATGATGAAAGAAACTGATGAAGAGTTGACACCTGATGAATTTGATGAAGATAGTGATGAAACACTTACGACAACTACTGATGATTCATTAGATCTTACAAATGATAATTCATCAAGTGATATGGATTTATCTGGTTTAGCTAATAGTATGGATTTAAGCTTTAATGTTAATTTACCATATAGTGCAGTTAGTAGTAATGCAACAACTAAGAATAATGATAATAAAAATCTTAGTTGGAAGTTAGGTGTTTCTGGTGAACAGACTATTGAATTTACTTTTGAGCTAAAAAATAATGAAAGTAATAATATGATGCTATATATTGGCATTGGTGTTGCTGCTTTAATTGTTATCTTATTATTAGTGGTATTAGGTAAAAAGAAAAATAATAAAGCACAAGCAGTTCCAGTAGAAACAAATGATACAGTTATGACTAGTAGTAGTGATAATATGTCTAGTAAAGTAGCTCCAGCTACTGTTTCAGAAACTGAACAAAATCAAGAACAATAGTAGAAAATAGGGAAATAAAAAAAATCCCTATTTTTTTAAGTTCTTATTGATAAATGATGTAAATAATGTTATTCTTATAATAGAAGGAGTGTAAGATGACAGTATTGCTTAATTGCAAAAAATGTCGATAGATGATATGAAAATGACAAAAAAGGGTAAGTATATAATTATTGCACTAGTAGGTGCAGCTGTTTTATGTGGAGTTTTATTTTTTGTTTTAGGAAATAAAAAAGAAGAGTATACGATTGTTTTTGATAGTAGTGGTGGAAGTAGTGTTTCTTCTCAAATTGTTATTGAGGGAAATACTGTAACAAAACCAACTAATCCAACAAAAGATAAATATAATTTTATTCGTTGGGAGTATGAAAACAAAGAATATGATTTTTCTAGTAAAGTTGCTAGTAATATGACTTTGAAAGCTATTTGGGAAGAAGTAAAAGAAGAATTAATGTATTATGATATACAATTTATGATTGATGGAAAGACGAAGACTTTATCTCTTAGTTCTATAACTGAAAATGATTTACAACAATTAGGTTTTGAAGAAAAAGAAGGCTATGAAATTGTATGGTATGTTAATGGGGAAGAGTATGACTTTACTAAACCACTAGCTAGTAATATGGTTATTGAAGGTAAGTATGTTAAATTAACAATGTACACAATTAAGTTTAATTCAAATGGTGGAACTTCAGTTGCAAGTCAAAAAGTTAAACCAAATGAAAAAGCTACAGAGCCAGAGGCTATTACGAAACATGGATATATTTTTGATGGATGGTATTTAGATAAGAATAAATATGATTTTGAAACACCAGTTACTAAAAATATTACATTAACAGCTAAATGGAAAGAAGACGAAAATGTTAAAAGATATGAAGTAACATTTGATAGTGATGGTGGAAGTAAAGTTGATAAACAAAGAATTATTGATGGTGAAAAGGCTAGTGAACCAAAAGCACCAACTAAATCTGGATATAAATTCATTGGATGGTATTTAGATGATAAAAAGTATGATTTTAAAACAAAAGTTACAAATAATATTACTTTAAAAGCTATGTGGGAGAAAATCGTTCAGTATACCGTAACTTTCAATAAAGATAATGGTACAGCTAATGATACTGTGACAGTTAATGAAGGAAGTAAAGTAGCTAAGCCAAAGAATCCAACAAAGGATGGATATACATTTGTAGAGTGGTTATACAATAATGAAACATTTGATTTTAATACAGCAATTACAGAAAATATTACTTTAACTGCTAGATATAAAGCAGTAACAAAATATACCGTAACATTTGATAGTAACGGTGGAACTTCAGTTTCTAGTCAAAGTGTTGAAGAAGGAAAGAAAGCTACTGAACCAAGTAAACCAACTAAAGCAGATAATGAATTTGTAGAATGGCAATTAAATGGTACAAAGTATATCTTTAGTTCACCAGTTACTGAAGATATTACGTTAGTTGCTAAATGGAAAGAAAAAACTTACTCATATAAAGTTATTGCAACTAAGGCTGATGCTATGGCATCTCCCGATAGTTATATAAAAGTATATCGTGACAATCAACAAATATCATTTAAGGCTATTAAGGTTCGAGGTGTAACATTATGTGATGGAACACAACAAGTACCAGTTGCAACTACCGCTGATTTGAATGGACTAACGTCAGTAACAGTTGTCTTAAGTGATAATAGTGAAGTAACTGCTTCGTTAGTGATGCAATAATGAAAAAGAAATTATTAATTATAAGTGGGATAGTAATTGTAATAATAGCTATTATTTTACTAATATTGTTACTAAATAAACCAAAATATACTATTGTTGTAAGTATTATTGATGATCGTTCACCGGATAGAGTATTGACTGTTTATAATAATAAAGGTGAAAAGGTTGAAGTAAAAAGAATTGAATCTTTAACTGGTACATTATTATGCAATGGATTTAATACCACAGTTCATTTTGGTGATATCGAAAATCAAGAACGATTAAAAGTCATATTAAAAGATAAAAGTGAAGTAATAGCACGAGTTATTAAAGAAGAGGTGAAATGATGAAGAAGTTAATAACTACAGTATTTATACTAGTATTTGTTGTATTTTCGACCATTGGCGTTAAAGCTGGAGAGTGGGATGAAATATATACAACAATTGAGAAGAGTGAAAATTCTCGAGATCTATATAATAATATGCCTACTGAAGTACAAAAAGGTGATATTGTATCGGTTAAACTTGTCACTAAAAATGTTAGTGGTTGGAAATTAATTCAAGGTGGAGTTGAAATTACATGGGATGATAGTGCTTTTGAGCCTGTTGAAGTTAATGGTAAGTACTATACTACTTTAAGTAATGATATTGAATCAGTTAGATTTGAAATAATTGATAAGAATAAAGCTTATATGAACTATTCACTTGGTGATACTGTTGCAAGTGAAAATATTATCTCATTGGTAGAATTAAAATTTAAGGTTAAAAATAAAGTTTCCAATGGAGTTTATAGAGTAAATCTTTTAGAATCCGATAATGCATTATCTGTTTATGGAAATGATAATTATTATGATACTATTGCTGGATATAAAAGTTTAAAATATCAAGTTGGTAAACAAAGTATTACTTCTAATTATTCTAAAAATGATATAAATCCTAATTCATATATTATAGGAAGTCATTTATTTACAAGAGCTGGAAGTGATGAATATAATGGTGTTTTAACAACTGAATATATCATGCTTGCTTCTAAATCAATTGAAAGTAATAATAAAGATGACATGATTATTTATGTAAAAAATGCCTTTGGTGATTGGAAAAATGCTATTACCAATACTGAAATTAGTCCACCTAGTGAATTTAATATTGAATATGTTGACATGAAGGCTAATTATTCCGAAAATGGTGTATATTCTTCGAATGATGAGAAAACTATTCTTCGATTAGTACAAATTAATGAAAACGAAGCTATTATAACCATTGAAAACGATAAGGAGATAGTTCATGGTTTAGCTACAATTAATAATAAAGTAGCTACATTTACTGTTGATGGTAAAACTTATAAAATAACTATTTCTGAAAATGCAGTTAATATTGAAACACCTAATTCTGACTCATATATTGCTGATAAAACCTTACAGAAGAGAGCTAATGAAACAGTAAATGATTATTTTAATGATGTTTACGCAGAAGCTTATTATAGTGGTTTTGATGGATCACAATATTATCTTAAATCAAGTCATACAGGAAAATATACTTTTGGCAATTATGAATTGTATCTTGTAAGAGTAGAAGATACTGTAGCTAAAATGTGTTTAAAAGATAAAAGTCATTCCGGTTGTATTATAGATAAATATGTTATAACTAATGAAGATCCAAATTATAACATTGGTGGCGTATTTACTACTTATGCATTAGAAACAGAAAATTATGCATACGGTCTTGATATTAATGGTAATAATCTTACGGTATCATGTTTAGTTGGTACTTGTAATAGTGACTATTATGGAACATATAGTAAAGAGAAAAGTTTGACTATGGAAGATGCATTCCACATATGGGAAAGAAATATTATTAAGTATGCAGTAACTTATGATGATGGTGTTAGACATTTTACAGTATATGTTGAAGCTGGTAAAAAACTAACTGATGATGTTTTTGCAGTACCATATGAACCAGAAATTCCTGGAAAGTTATTTATTGGATGGCAGTTAAATGATGAAACATATGATTTTAATAATCCAGTTACTGGACCAATGATACTAACTGCTTTATATCGTAGCTTACCAGGTGTTCCAGATTTATCAATCTCTTCTGATGGTGATGGACATGATTATTATGATTATGCTGATGGTGTATTCCAATATCATTTAACAATCAGTTTAAATGAAGAATATGATGGATTTGATATTTTTGAGAAGAATGGTACAAATGAGCCTGTTGCATCAGCATTAAATGGTCAATTGGCTAATATTACAATAGCCACTAATGTAGAAAAAACTTATTTTGCAAGAGCTTATGTTGTAATAAATAATATAAAACATTATGGTGCAGTTTCTGATGAAATAACATTACATCCAGTAGAGTATACAGTAACATTTAATAGTAATGGAGGAAGTTTAGTTGCACCAGTAGTTGTACCATATAGTAGTACAGTAGATGAACCAGATCCAGAGCCAACAAGAAACTTATTTGATTTTGTTGAGTGGCAGTGGAATAATGTAGCATTTAATTTTAGTACACCAATTACAGGTAATATAACACTAACTGCTAAATGGCACAATAATCTTGCGGTTCCAGAAGTAGATGCAGTTTCAACGAATAATTTCTATCAGTATAATTTATATTTAGCAAATTATGATGACTATTGTACTAGTTTAACAGGATGTAATTTTAACGAAAATGATCGTTATAAGATTACTGGATATGAAGTTTATAAAAAGGTTAATCAAGAATATCAAAAACTTAGTGTAGAAGTTGGCGGAAATAATAAAACTCAATTTGCACCTTATGAATATTTTCCACTAGTTGTAGAACCAAACACAATTAGTCAATATGCAATAAGAGTATTTGCTAAAGATGGTGCTGAAACAATATATAGTGATAGTTATTCAAGTGATTTTGAAATTGATACAACTCTTGCTGCACCTTATATTGCTTTTGATTCAACCTTAGGTACACCTAATCCAGCCAATGAAGTAGAAAATTGGATAAAAGTTACCAATTTAATGAGTGCCTATGGTCATATATGTGGTGTAGATAGTTGTACTAGCTATAAAATAGAACAATTTGAGTTATCAGATAAAAATAAACAACCTCTAGCTAATTATAATATAAATGATTTAATTAATGTAACAGGTAGCTACAATGAAGATTTGCATTTCTATGTAAGGGGTGTTATTAATTATAATGGTGAACCAAAGTATACAGATTATTCTAATGAATTAATTCTTGATACAACCCCACCAGCTCAGCCAATGTGCTATATTGATGGTGATGATGAATATCATTGGACTAATAATCCACAAACTGGCTGGGATGTAGTAGATGGAATAGATAATGAAACAGATTGCCATGCCCCAGTAGTAGCTCCATTATGTTATATCGATTCTGATGATGGATATCATTGGACTAATAATCCACAAACTGGCTGGGATGTAGTAGACGGAATAAATAATGAAACAGATTGCCATGCCCCAGCTCAAGCAATGTGCTATTGGGATGCAGACAACTTTGAATTTGTATGGACAAGTAATCCTGATGATAGCTGGACATTAGTTACTACTGATGAGTCATTTAATACTCCAGAATCTTGTGGCTAGAATTTATAAATCTCTCTTTTTGAGAGATTTTTCTTTTGCCAAAATGTTATTTATGATAAAATACTACTAGGAAGAGGTATTATAGCTATGAAACAAGAAAATATTCGAAATTTTTCTATTATTGCACATATTGATCATGGTAAAAGTACATTAGCAGATCGAATATTAGAGATTACTAATGCTGTAAGTTTACATGATTCGAAGGATCAAATGTTAGATTCCATGGATATTGAAAGAGAACGAGGAATTACTATTAAACTTAACGCAGTTGAATTAAATTATAATTATCATGGTGAAGATTATATATTAAATTTGATTGATACACCTGGTCATGTAGATTTCTCCTATGAAGTATCAAGAAGCTTGGCTGCTACGGATGGTGCTATTTTAGTTGTTGATGCTGCACAAGGCATTGAAGCTCAAACACTTGCTAATTTATTTTTAGCTCTTGATAATAATTTAAAGATAATACCAGTTATTAATAAAATAGATCTTCCTAATGCAGATATCCCTAAAGTAACTAAGGAGCTTGTGGATACATTTGGATTTAGTGAAGATGAAATAATACTTACTAGTGCTAAAAATGGTACGGGAATTAAAGAACTAGTGGAGGCTATTATTGAAAGAATACCAGCTCCTGTAGGGAGTGTTAAAAATAAAACACAGGGATTGATTTTTGATAGTTTATATGATTCATATAAAGGTGCAATAATATTAGTTCGCCTGTTTAATGGAGAAATTAAAACTGGTGACAAGATAAAATTGATGTCAACTGGTGCTATTTATGATGTAACTGAGGTTGGTGTTTATACACCTAATGTTAAGAAAAAAGAAAAATTAGTATGCGGTGAAACTGGATATCTTTGGGGAAGTATTAAAAGTATTAGTGATGTAA
>JAEEGL016555759.1_pt1 | contig 10191 bp, 7 predicted proteins | sample 9134231 | NCBI WGS metagenome assembly JAEEGL01 (sample SAMN16246548, study PRJNA631951) | gut metagenome | biome: gut microbiome; feature: rumen; material: fiber-attached | host: Bos | place: Iran: Karaj | collected 2018-10
ATTAGCAAGCTTTGAAACTCATGTCGAGCGACTTGACCGAGTGTGTGAGTGCGCCCACAGAGATGTAGTCAACGCCACACTCGCCGTAATCGCGCAGTGTGTCGATAGTGATGCCTCCTGATGATTCGGTCTCGCAGCGTCCGTCGATAATTTCCACGGCTTTACGGGTGAGCTCGGGGGTGAAATTATCGAGCATAATGCGATCGGCACCGCCATTGTCGAGTGCTTGCTGCAGCTCGTCGAGGTTGCGGACCTCAATTTCGATCTTAAGATTCTTGTTATTGTCCTTGCACCACTGGTGTGCCATATCGATGGCTTTGCCAATGCCTCCAGCGAAGTCCACATGGTTGTCTTTGAGCAGAATCATGTCGAACAGGCCGATGCGGTGATTGCAACCGCCGCCCAGTCGAACAGCTTCCTTCTCCATAATGCGCATTCCCGGTGTGGTCTTGCGAGTGTCGAGCACACGAGTCTTGAGTCCTGCCAATCTCTCTTGGTATTTAGCAGTGATGGTTGCAATGCCGCTCATGCGCTGCATGATGTTGAGCATGAGTCGCTCGGTCTGGAGCAGTGACTGTACCTTGCCTTCGACCACAAAGGCGATGTCACCGGGTTTGACGTGGGCGCCATCTTCGATGTATGTGGTCATCTTCAGTTCTGGGTCAAATTTCTCGAAGACGCGTCTTGCCATCTCGATGCCGGCAATGATGCCTTCTTCCTTGACGATGAGTCTAGATTTTCCCATCTCCTCGGGCGGGATGCAGCACAGGGTAGTAGCGTCGCCATCGCCGATGTCCTCGGCAAAAGCCAGGTCGATCAGTTCGTCGATCAGTTGTTCTCTTGTCTTCATATTGTTGAGATTTTAGAAAATTCGTGTTACAAATATAGCACATATTCTTGAAAATCCCTACATTTGTGGCATAAAAAGCAACGAAGAGATGAAAATAACGCTTGCAGTGGTCGGAAAAACGGCAACGGGATACCTAGAGCAAGGTGTTGCTGAGTATGTGCGCAGACTGTCGCATTATGTGTCGTTCAACATCCAGTATGTAGCAGACCTGAAAAATACCAAGAACCTCACGGTGGAGCAACAGAAGTCGAGTGAAGGCAAGCTAATACTACAGAGCCTTGATAAGAGCGACTATGTGGTGCTTCTAGACGAGCACGGCAGGGAATACACTTCGATGCAGTTTGCCGACTATGTGCAGAAGCGCATGTCGAGCGGTGTGCGAAGGGTGGTGTTTGTGGTGGGTGGCCCATACGGGTTCTCGCAAGAGGTGTATGATCGTGCAAATGACAAATTGTCGCTGAGCAAGATGACTTTCTCGCACGAAATGATCAGGCTGATTTTCACTGAACAGCTATATAGGGCTTATACCATCTTGAATCACGAGCCCTATCACCATGAATAGAATCAACTCATTCGGCTCTTATAGTCCTCATAAGTGAACTCCCGTAGCATTTCGATAGAGCCATCGGAATGCTGCATGACGATAGCAGGGTGGTGAATGCCATTGAACATGTTGGTCTTGACCGTGGTATAGTGGTTCATGTCCTTGAATGTGAGACGGTCGCCAGCTTTCAGTTCTTGTTCGAAACTCCACATTCCTACATAATCACCACTGAGGCATGAATTGCCGCCGATGCGATAGGTGGGCTTTGACTCGTCGACTTCAGGCAGGGCCTGTGCGATGACAGGCTGATAGGGCATCTCCAGGCAGTCGGGCATGTGACAGGCAAAGGAGACGTCGGCGATGGCGGTCTTAATGCCGCAGTTTTCTACAACATCAACGATAGTTGCCTCCAAATCGCCTGTTTCCCAACAAAATGCGCTGCCGGGTTCAAGTATTACTTTAAGATTCGGATGACGTTGTTTGAATGCTTTCAGCAGACGTATCAAGTGTTCAACATCGTAGCCTTTACGAGTCATCAAGTGTCCGCCTCCCATATTAATCCACTTGAGTTGCGGCAGGAATTTGCCGAATTGTACTTCCATGGCATCTAGTACCTTTTCGAGGTCATAACTTGTGGATTCACACAGGGCATGGAAGTGAAAACCGTCGATGCCTTCTGGCAATTCGTGAAGCAGGTCGGCTGTTACTCCGAAACGAGAACCAGGGCTGCAGGGGTTGTAGATATCGGTTTCAATGACCGAGCACATGGGGTTGATTCTCAGTCCGCAGCTGATGTGATGGTCGGCTGCGGCAATTCGATCTTTGAAACGCAGGTATTGTGCCACTGAATTGAATGTAATGTGTGAACTGCCTTTAGCAAAAATCTCAATGGTTTCATCGGTGTAGGCTGGGCAGTAGGTGTGGGCCAGACAATGCAATTCGTCGTTGGCGAGTAGCATTTCATTAACCGAACTAGCAGTGGATTGGATGCCATATTCTCTGAAAATGGGGAATGAGCGCCACAAGGCATTGGCTTTGAATGCCATAATGATTTTCACATCGGCCTGATGCATCACATTTGTGATGAGGTCGAGATTGGCTCGCAGCCGGTCTTCGTATACAATATAATATGGTGTTTTCAGTTTCATGATTCAATATTGAATTTAGCGAATTTCAGCAAAAGAGTTTTTACGCCGGCATTATCGAACTTGACGATGATTTTCGGGTCGCCAGACTTGTCGATGCTCAACACCTCGCCGCCACCAAAGCGAGTGTGATTGATGCGGCAACCTTCTGAAAGTTCGTCGACGTTGTGAGTTGAAGCGTTTCCTGCAGCAACAGGGGCTTGCGCTATTTCACGTTTGGGTTCGTGACGTAAAGGTTGCCAAATAGAAGTTGTGGATGGCTTTGGTGCCTCGAATATTGCTTCTTGTTCTATGTGTGATCTTCTGTTTCTAGTAGCTAATGATTCAGTTCCGCCAGCGGCTGAAGTGGTTGAGGCAGAGAGAAATTGCGGGTCGATGTCGGTGAGGAATCTGCTAGGCGTTGTGTCGTTGGTCTTACCGTTCTTGAAACGTGAACGAGCATAAGTGATGATGCAGTTGCTCTTTGCACGTGTGATGGCGACATACATGAGTCTTCTTTCCTCTTCAATTGCTTTGTGGGAATCGCGACTCATGGATGAAGGGAACAGGTCTTCTTCGGCTCCCACGATGATCACATTGTCGAATTCCAGCCCTTTTGCAGCGTGGACCGTCATCAGTGTGACACATTCGCCCATGTTGCTGTCGTCATTATCGAGATCGGTGACGAGCGAGATGTCGGCGAGATAGTCGCTCATGGCAATGTAATCGTTGCCCTCTTCACGGCGTTCGGACACGAAGTCGCTGACACCGGCAAGTAACTCGTTAAGGTTCTCCTGACGACTGATGTTCTCGGGCGAATTGTCGGTGAGGAGAATTGCGAGCAATTTTGTGTCGTTGATGATTCGATGAGCCAGGAAATAGGCATCGTGGCCTTCGCGATTGAGATTGATAAAACCATCGATTAATGTGGCAAAGCTCTGTAGTTTACTAAGAGTACCTTTGTTTACATTGAGCTGATAGTTATCAGCGTTCTTGATTACTTGCCAAAGACTTGCATTGTTTTGGATAGCACAGTGTTGTACCTTTTGCAAGGTGGATTCGCCAATGCCTCGGGTAGGGTAGTTGATGATGCGACGAAGCGCTTCATCGTCGTCGGGATTGACAGCAAGCCTGAAATAGGAGATAGCATCCTTGATTTCCTTGCGCTGGTAGAAAGAAAGTCCACCATAGATGCGGTATGGAATGGCACGGCGCACATTACCATGGTCGTTACGCCTGCCACCGCTGCTCAGCGCTTCCTCGATACGACGGCTTTGGGCATTGGTACGGTAGAGCACAGCAAAATCTTCGTAGGAGCAACCCTGGCGTGCTTTCATGCTTACAATCTGGTTGGCAACGACAAAGGCTTCTTCGAAATCGCTGTAGCACTCGATGACCTTGATGCGACTACCCATGTCATTCTCAGAAAAGATGTGTTTCCTGATTTGTTGCTGGTTCTTCTCGATGAGCGAGTTGGCCGCGTTGATAATGTTTTGCGTTGAGCGGTAGTTACGTTCCAGTTTGAAAGTCTTTAGCCCTGGAAAACTTTTCTTAAGGTTGAGAATGTTGTCGATACTAGCACCACGGAATGAGTAAATGCTTTGTGCGTCGTCGCCCACTACACATAGCTTGTTGTTGGCTTGTGTGAGTTGAAGAACAATCATGTGCTGCGCAAAGTTGGTGTCCTGGTATTCGTCGACCAGAATGTAGCGGAAAAACTCCTGATACTTTTGCCTCACGTCGGGGCAGTCGCGCAACAGGATGTTCATGTTAAAGAGAAGGTCGTCGAAGTCCATTGCTTCGGCCACCCGGCATCGTTCCCAGTAGGTGCGATAGATGTTTTTCATGAGAGGCCGTTTGGCACGATTGTCGGCTTCTATAAGTTCACGGTTGTTCTCGTAATCGTCGGGAGAGATGAGTGCATTCTTTAGGTTGGAAATATAGGATTGAAGTGTGGCAGGCTTGTATAGCTTGTCATCAAGTCCTAAGTCTCGAACAATGAGTTTGATAAGAGATTTGGAGTCGCTTTGGTCATATATAGTGAAGTCGTGACGATATCCAATACGTTCGGCATTTATGCGCAATATTCTAGCGAAAATGGAATGGAATGTACCCATCCAAAGTTGGCTTGCGATATCATGGCCAACAAGTGCTTCGATGCGTTCACGCATTTCGCGTGCAGCCTTGTTGGTGAAAGTGAGCGCCATGAGCTGATAAGGCTTATAGCCCAGATTGAGCAGGTGCACTATCTTGTAGGTGAGTACACGAGTCTTGCCTGAGCCGGCTCCGGCAATCACCAGTGAAGGCCCGTCACAATACTCGACTGCTGCCCGCTGCTGTTCGTTGAGTTTGCTCAGATAATCTTCCAATTATATGATGTTTAGTTTGTTGTTGAAATGAACTACAAAGATACTCATTTTTATATAATAAAACAAATAGGTTGTAAGGGTGATTTGAATGTTAGTGAAAGATGAGTCACAGAATCGACGAAAGTAACAAAAAGAGCAAAAATGTAATAATTAAGATGAGTGGGGTAAGAGGAATTTTTATTTTGTTTAATTGTGATAAATGATTAACTTTGTGGTGCAAAAAAATAGGCATCAACAATCGGATAAACGAAAGATTTGAATGATAGACAGAGCGACAGTTGACCGGATTATAGACGCTGCCGACATTGTTGAGGTGGTGAGCGACTTTGTTACGCTAAAGAAGCGTGGCAAGGACTGGCTTGGTCTGTGCCCGTTTCACAATGACCGGAGACCGTCGTTCAATGTGTCACGCACAAAGGGTATCTACAAATGCTTTGCATGTGGAGCTGGAGGTGGCGTGGTGAACTTTGTGATGCAGCATGAGCAGATGACGTATGTTGAGGCTCTGCGATATCTTGCTAAAAAGTATCATATAGAAATTGAGGAACGTGAACTGACTGATGAAGAGCGCATGGCTCAGAACGAGCGCGAGAGTATGCTCGTGGTGAATGAATTTGCTATGCAGTTCTTTGAGGAGCAGTTGGCTAACACCACCGATGGCCAAGAAATAGGGATGGCCTATTTTAAGGAGCGTGGATTTACTCAAGAATCGATCAAGAAATTCCATCTTGGCTATTCGCCCGAGGGTCGTAGCGCTTTGTATGATGCCGCGATCAAGAAGGGTTATAATCGTCAGATTCTCATTGATGTGGGTCTGTGTATCGATGATGGCCATGGTGGCGGTTATGATCGTTTTCGTGGAAGGGTTATGTTCCCTGTTTTCAATATAGCTGGAAAGGTTGTGGCTTTTGGTGGCAGGACCCTACGCAATGACCGTGCAAAATATGTGAATTCTCCTGAATCGGCGGTATATAGCAAAAGCAATGAGATATACGGCCTTTTTCAGGCGAAACGAGCTATTACGAAGACAGACAAATGCTATATCGTAGAAGGTTATGCCGATGTGATATCGATGCACCAATCGGGTTTCGAGAATGTGATAGCCTCATCGGGCACTGCTCTGACAGAGGGACATATTCACAAGATACACCGCTTTACCCAAAATGTGACCGAATTGTTTGACGGAGATGAGGCAGGTGTTCATGCCGCCTTGCGTGGCGTGGACCTCTTGCTTAAGCAAGGGATGAACATCAAGATTTTGTTGCTTCCTGAAGGAGAAGACCCCGATAGTTTTGCTCGCAGCCATGGTGCAAGTGAGGTCAAGCAGTATATAGAAGAACATGAGACTGACTTCATTACATTCAAGTCGGAAGTATTGCTGAAAGATAGTCATAATGACCCCATTAAACGCTCTGGTGCCATCAGGGATATCATTCAATCAATAGCCTTGATACCAGAACGCATTACACGCTCGATATATGGTAAAGAATGCAGTAAGCGCTTTGATATAGATGAGAGCGTGATTATGGCTGAGGTTGGGAAGCAGTTTGAGAAGAACCGCGAGAAGGATTATCGTGAGAAGCAGCGTAGGGAAGATGATTCTCAACAACAAGGTAGAATGATTCCTCCACCTGATGTTCCAGACTCTGGAATATCGACTGGTGAGCACCATGGGAAACCATTAAATCGTGAGGGTGAATCAGGAACGAAGGTGCTGCTTGAACCTTTTGAGCGCGATCTGATAAGATATGTGGTTAAATATGGCATGTGCTACTTCTGCGACACCAATAATGGTGATGGTACAAATCGACCAACAACTCTTGTTGAATTTGTCAAAAATGAGTTGGCGTCGGACGGGATGGCATTTACCAATGCTGTGTATAAACGCATTTTTGAAGAGTCGGTTTCACTTATAGGTCCATTTTATGAAGCCTTAGCGGAGAAAGGTGCTCAGCTTGAACAGCAGATGGAGGACGAAATCAAAGCAGGAATCGTTGAGATTCAGCGCAAAGGGGTTACAGACCTTGAAGATGCCGAGAAGCAAGAAGAACAACTGAGGTCTCGTGTGGCCAGCAAATACCATAAAGAAGTTGAAGAATTCAGGCTTCAGTATCTTCAAAAACGTTTGTCATCAGATACCGATGACTTGCTCCGAGAAACGGTGCTTAACTTCGTGATTGATAAGTATCAGCTTAGTCGAATTCATACTCAACTTGGCGCTGTTGTGGTGACTGAAGCCGATCGTCTGACAACATTTGTTCCGAAAGCGATTAATGCATGGAAAAATGCCAGAGTGAATAAGCGCCGGCATGAGGTTCAACAACTTCTGGAGCACGCAACACCCGATGAACAGCGTGAGCTGTTTGTGGAATTACAAAAACTGGATGAATTGCGAGGAGAACTTGCTCGATTAACAGGTGATCCAGTGATAAATTCCCTATAAAATGTTAGAAAAGCGTTCAAATTAGAATTTTATTTGTATATTTGCCTTGTTATTAACAATGTGTTCTATTTTACACATTGTTGTTGAACACGAAAATGATTTATTAACAAGCTCTTGTACATGGGATTGTGCCAGGAGCAGAAACAAATAAACATCTATGAAATCAATTCGCATCCAAGTTCTGATGGCAATCATGACACTGTTGTGCCCATTGTTGGCCGAAGCCCAGCTGAATTTACCGATCAAGACTATTGGCGACGAATCGTTCTACTTCTACAAAACCGGTAATAATGAGTCGATACAGAGTATAGCTCAGAAGTTGGGCGTGACCGTTGACCAAATTGTTACCTACAATCCGTCGGCAAAGCTGGGTATAGCCAAAAAACAACTGCTGTTTTTCCCGGTGAGTGCTTTTGTGAAAGATGGTCAAGACCGAGCCAGCATGTCTCAGCCGGCTAATGAACCTGTAACGCATGTTGTGAAGAAAGGCGAGTCGCTATATGGTCTTGCCCGCAGTTATAACATGACGATTGATGAACTTGTTGAGGCTAATCCTAAAGCCAATAATGGCGTTCAGGAAGGTGATGTGCTGGTCATCCCTCAGAAGACCACTGTGGCGCCTATAGCATCGGCCCCTGTTGTAACAGAACACACACCACAGATAGAAGTGAAAACCATTTTCCACACCATCAAGAGTGGAGAGACCCTCTATAGCGTTTCGAAACACTATAACACTACGATAGAAAACCTGATTGCTCTGAATCCTGGCATATACCCCGACAAGTTTGTAGTGGGTGATGTCATTAAAGTACAGCCAGATGTGACCGGTACGATAACGATAGAGAAGGACATCACCAAATTCTACACTTATGAAGTGAAAGACGGTGACACCTATGAAAGTGTTGCTGCAGCTAAAGGAGTTACAGCCAATGCGCTGCGCCAAGCTAATCCTGATTTAAAGAAACTGAAGAAGGGCAAAACCATCTATATCCCGCAAACTGGTGTGGAAACTGCAGAAATCAGTTCAAGTAAAGCAACTGAAAAGGAACTGGAACAGACGTATGCAAACAAGATGGATGATGTGTACAACACTGTTCACAAGATAGATACTGACGATGAACTGAATATAGGCATCATTTTGCCATTCCAGTTGCAGAAGTCAAATCCACCCCGTCAGGCAATGTTATACACAGACTTTTACAAGGGCTTTCTTGTGGCTGTTGACAGTATAGGCTCGAAAGTGAACAAGAAGGTGAATATCAATGTGTATGATACTCAGCATAACCTGAATGTGACAGACAGCTTGTTAGCTCTTGATGAGTTGAAGAAACTTGACATAGCCATTGCTCCGAGTGAACCCAAGCAACTTGAGCGTATCAACCGCTTTGGCCAGCAAAACGGTGTGACGGTGATCAATTGTTTCTCGACCCGAAATGAAGACTATGCCGAGAATCCACGCGTGATACAGATGAACACACCAACCGTTTATATGATAACGCTGGTTAATGAGTGGTTGGCGAAAAATTTTAAAGACTACACAATCGTGTATCTTGACGACAAAAATAGCGAGGATAAAGAAATCTTTGCAAACATCAAGGAGTTTGTACAAAAGAACCATTTTAGGACCAAAACCATATCGGTGAACGATAAGTTGGAGTTTAGCCGCTTGTCGCACGAAATGGATCCAGGCATGAACTATTTGTTTATTCCGTCGTCGGGCAACAAAGACCTTGTTAACAAGTATATAGGAGCACTGGTGACCGCCAAGTCACAGCGTTTTGATTGTGAGATGGCTCTGCTTGGTTATCCTGAGTATGTGTCGTTCTTGAACGACTTCAAGAGTTCGTTCCAGACGGTAGATACTTATATATTTAGCCGCTTCTTTAAGAACGACTCCCGAAGTCAGCGTGTTGAACAAAAGTTCAACCAGATGTTTGGCGATAAGATGCTCAATACCACACCATCGATGGGTATTCTGGGTTTCGATATGGGAATGTATTTATTACAGTCGTTGAACGAATCGCCGGAAATCAAGGAGAGTACCCCTGCGTATAAAGGAGTTCAGATGACGTTTGACCTGATGCGTCAGAGTAATTGGAGCGGTTTGACTAATAAGGGCATCAAGATGCTTCATTTTGATGGGGCCTCGATGAAAGAAAACATGCTTCAATGAGATTGAAAATACCATTTATACTATTGCTGCTGTGCTTGTTGTCGAATTCTGTACTACAAGCACAAACGCACTATGAAGCCCAAATATCGGTTGGCGGCAAAGCAGGTGCCACATTATCAAAAGTCAATTTCAATCCATCGGTGCCTCAAATGATGTTGCCAGGCTTTATGGCAGGTGGCACTTTTAGATACATAGAAGAACGTCACTTTGGCTTGATAGGTGAGTTGAATATAGAACAGCGTGGGTGGAAAGAAAAATTTGATGGTTATGATTACCAATATCAAAGAAGCTTGACTTACTTACAGTTGCCAGTTCTGACTCACATTTATTTTGGCAGTAGTCGTTTTCATTGTTACTTTAATGCTGGTCCCGAGATAGGGTTTATGATAGCCTCGAGCACGAAGTCGAATTTTGATTATAATCATTTTGAGGAAATAGAGGGGTTTCCGAGCGCTAACAGGAGCACGAGTCAGTTTGCCATGAAAATCAAGAATCGTTTTGACTATGGAATCTCGGCAGGTGCTGGAATAGAATGGTTTATGGACCGGCGTCACTCTTTTACACTTGAAGGCCGTTTTTATTATGGCTTGAACGATGTGTTCAGCAATCACAAGACCGATGTGTTCTCGGGCTCTAGTTCGATGTCGATAATGGTGACGCTGGGATACTATTATCGATTGAAATAAAA
>JAEEGL017432211.1_pt1 | contig 10191 bp, 8 predicted proteins | sample 9134231 | NCBI WGS metagenome assembly JAEEGL01 (sample SAMN16246548, study PRJNA631951) | gut metagenome | biome: gut microbiome; feature: rumen; material: fiber-attached | host: Bos | place: Iran: Karaj | collected 2018-10
ACCGTCACCGTACTGGTCTCCCTGCTGGGCGTCATTCTGGCCTGCATCGGAGTCAGCGCCTTTGACAAGCCGGAGAATTTCCGCGGTACCAACAAGTCTGACGAGCGTCTGAAATGGAAGGATATGTGGGCGGTCCTTTCCAAGAACAAGCCCCTGCAGGCCTATATCATCGCTGCCTCTTCCGACAAGATCGCGCAGCAGGCCGGCGGCGCCGCCATCGTCGGCACCATGCTCTCCGGTATCCTGATCGGTAACATGACGATCGCAACCTATCTGTCCGTTGGTGGCATGTTCCCCTCCATCATCTTCGCGATCCTGGGTGCCCGCTACTGCGGCAAGCATGGCAACAAAGAATCCATCGTAGCCTGGGCAAGGAACTGCATCTACGCCAATCTGGCGATGATCCTCTTCTTCACCATCACCTGGTGCACCGTCGGCACCCACACGATCGCCAAGCTGGGCATCCCTATGGTCCTCTACATCCTGCTGACCCTGGTGGGCAACGGCTTCATGATGGCCGGCACCACCGCCGGGACCGCTTTCATGGCGGATGTCATCGACTATGAACTGGACCGTTCCGGCAAATATATCCCCGCTGTCGTTTCCGGCACCTACAGTCTGGTGGACAAGATCGTTTCCTCCTTCTCCGCACTGATCGCGACGGCCTGTGTCGCTCTGATCGGCTATACCACCACCATGCCGCAGCCCGGCGACAAACCCACCACCGCTATTTTCGCAGTGACCATGTTCCTGCGCTACGGTCTGGCGATCTTCGGCTGGATCTGCACACTGCTGGCGATGCGTGGCTGCAAACTGAACAAGGCAGAAATGGTCGAAGTCCAAAAACGTATCGAAGAAAAAAAGGCCGTTCTGAAAGAAGAACAGGCTTGATCATGAGGTACAACTATGCGTAAGATCACAACTTTATCTGATGGATGGAAGTTTCTGAAAGAGGCCGTCTCCGTGGACGAAGCCATGCAGACGGCGGCCACGCCGGTCACCCTGCCGCACACCTGGAACGCGGAAGACGGGCAGGACGGTGGCAATGACTACCACCGGGGGACCTGCTGGTATGTGCGGGCACTGGCTCCGGAAGAACTGGAAGGACCCCGCGTTTTCCTGGAGATCAACGGTGCCGCAATGCGCAGCGCTGTCTACCTGAACGGGCAGCTGCTGATCACCCACGACGGCGGCTTCTCCACTTTCCGTGCGGACCTGACCGATCATCTGGCCGCCGATCATAACACCTTGGCGATCTCCGTCAACAATGAAGACAACGACGTGGTTTACCCGCAAAAGGCAGACTTCACCTTCTACGGCGGTCTCTACCGCGCTGTCCGGCTGATCTCAGTTCCTGAAGAGCACTTTGAACTGCTCAAAGACGGCACGCCGGGCATCAAGGTGACACCCATCGTGGATCTGGCACAAAAGAAAGCCCACGTCACCGTAGAGACCTGGCACAACGCCGCTTCCGTCGACATCACCGTAAACGGTGTCTGCCAGACCGTCGAGCGCACTGCCGAGTTCGATATCGAGGACGTCCACCTGTGGGATGGTCTGGAGGATCCTTTCCTGTACACTGCAACAGCCGTCCTGCCCTCCGGCGATCAGGTCTCCACACGGTTCGGCTGCCGCGTCTTCGCCTGCGATCCGGAAAAAGGCTTCTTCCTGAACGGCCGCAGTTATCCGCTGCGTGGTGTCAGCCGGCACCAGGACCGCAAAGGCAAAGGCAATGCCCTGTCCCTGGAAGATCATATCGAAGACATGGCCATCATCCGGGAACTCGGCGCCAACACACTGCGCCTGGCCCACTATCAGCATGCGCAGGAGTTCTATGACCTGTGCGATGAAAACGGCATCGTCGTCTGGACAGAGATCCCCTATATCACTAAACATATGCCGAATGGCCGGCAGAACACCCTCGATCAGATGCGTGAACTGATCACCCAGTGCTACAACCACCCCTCCATCGCCGTCTGGGGCCTGTCCAACGAGATCACCGCGGCCAGCGCCGTCGATGAGGACCTGCTGGAGAACCATCGGTTGCTCAATGATCTCTGCCACAAGATGGACCCGACCCGCCTTACCACCATGGCCGACGTTTTCATGCTGGAGATCGACAGCCCCATCCTGGAGATCCCGGACATCAACAGCTACAACTTGTACTTCGGCTGGTATGTGGGCGATCTGGAGCAGACCGACGCATTTTTCGACACCTATCACGCCAAATATCCGGACCGGGTGATCGGTTTTTCCGAGTACGGCGCGGATGCCAACCCGGCATTCCATGCTTCCCATCCGGAAAAGGGCGATTATACTGAGGATTACCAGGCGCTCTATCATGAGCACATGCTGCGCATGATCGAAGCCCGCTCCTATCTCTGGGCTACACACGTATGGAATCTGTTCGACTTCGCCGCCGACGGGCGTGATGAGGGCGGCAAGCACGGTGAGAACCAGAAAGGCCTGGTGACCATCGACCGTCTGCTGCGCAAAGACGCTTTTTATCTGTACAAAGCAGCCTGGAACAAGACTGAACCTTTCGCCCATCTCTGCGGCAAGCGCTATGTGGACCGCTGCGAAGAAAAGACCGAGATCAAGGTCTATTCCAACCAACCAGAAGTATCCCTGTATGTGGACGACACACTGGTCGGCACGCAGGAAGGCAGCACGGTGTTCCGCTTCGAGATTCCGCTGGTCGGCGAGCACCGGATCCGTGTTTGTGCCGGTTCTGCAGCGGATGAAATGGTCATACGCCGTGTCGATACACCTAACAGTGACTACGTTTTCAACACCGGTTCTTCTGTCGCCAACTGGTTCGATGCCGAAGAGATCGACCCCACCTGCTTCTCCGTCCAGGATACTTTGGGCGAGATCAAGCAGCATCCGCAGGCCGGTCCCATCGTCGAAGCCATGATGGCCAAAGCTTCTGCTTCTCGCGGCGATGTGGCCGATGCCGTGAAGGACAATCCCGTCCTGCAGCAGATGCTCGCCCGCATGACCATGCTGAGCCTCCTGAAACAGGGCGGGGCAGATGAAGAATCCGTCAAGCAGCTGAACCGCATTTTGCAGGGGATCAAAAAATGAAAACCTACGTACAGCAGATCATGCTCGGCACTGTGACAGGCAAACCTGACCAGGCACTTGCAACTCTGCAGCGCATTAAAGCCGCCGGTTATGACGGTCTGGAACTGAACCGCTTCATGATCCACCCCAGTTCTCTGATGGTCCGTATGATGACCCGCGCAGCCGGCATGCCGACCGGCAAAGGCGGCAGCCTGGACTGGCACAGCCTCTTGCAAGAAGCAGGTCTTGACGTGGTAAGTCTGCATGCCGACCTCGGATCGCTGCAGCGGGAACCCCAGGCTGTGATCCAGGAAGCCCGGAGTTTCGGGACAAACACGGTCGTCATCACGGGCATGTATCGCTTCCATTATCAAGATGCTGAGACAGTCCGAGGATTGGCCAAAAGCCTGAATGATGCCGGTGCGCGTCTGCAGAAGGATGGCATCTCCCTGCTCTACCATAACCACAACGTGGAGTGGCTGCGCACAAATGAAGGACAACGCGCCATCGACATCCTGCTGGAGGAGACCGATCCGTCCCTCGTCGGCTTCGAGTTCGACAGTTACTGGTGTACCGATGGCGGTGCCAACGCAGCCCAGTGGATGCATCGTCTTGGCCCCCGCATGAAGCTCTGGCATGTGACCGACCGCGGTTTCCGCCAGAGCGGTCCCTCCATGACTCCGATCCTGAAGGCGGACAGCGTGGAACTGGGTACAGGCAACATGGATCTGGAGCAGTTGTGGCAGATCGCATGCGACAACGGAGTCACCTCCGTGATCCTGGAAAGCCACAAAAACTGGATCCACAAAGATCCGGTCGAAAGCCTGGAGCTCAGCTCCAAATGGCTGCACAAAATTGACGTTTCCCATCCTGATATGCTATAATCATGCCATGAATGTTGATTCGTGATCACTGTTACAGAAAGGAACCATCATGGCAGAAGAGAAGAAAAAACCGGATTATACGGATATGGACTGGTCTTGGTTGATTCGGGACCGTGAGGAAAAATGGAAAGTTTTATTGCAGCAGGCGGAAGCAGAACACTGGCCGATCATCCCGCTGCGCAAGACTGAAAAGTTTACTTCCCAGCTGATCCTGCTGCCGATCCAGGAAGAAAAGAGAGGCATCTTCATCGTATGCCCCGGCGGCGGATTCATGTTCAAGTCTTCCAATGAAGGCAAACCTGTGGCCGAGTTCTTCCACGAGAAAGGCATCAACGCTGCTATTCTGGATTATCATGTGAACTCCGGGATCGCGGAGGGCATGGATGCCCGCCGGGAAGCCGGTGAAGATGGTCTGGCCGCGATCCGCTATCTAAGAGCTCATGCGGAAGAACTGGGCATCGACCCGGATCACATCGCGATCGGCGGGTTCTCCGCGGGCGGTATGACCACCAGCTACGTCGCCACCCATTTCGATTATGGGGATCCCGAAGCCCCCTGCGCTGAAGGTAAGGTCTCTTCCCGTCCCGATGCCGCCCTGGTGCTCTACGGAGCTTTCTCCTCCAGCGGCCTGAAAGGCGGCCCCGGCGTTTACGACCCTGCGGAACAGCAGAAGATCGCGCAGTCGGATCCGATCCGCAACCTGCGGTTCGACGGTCCGCCGACCTTCGTCTTTCAGACCCATAAGGATGATCCCCGCAATGCGCTGACCTATTGCATGGAATTGGCCAACCGCGGCATCCCCTATGAGATCCACACCTTTGAAGACGGCCCGCATGGCGCAGCCCTCTACGATGGCAAAGATCCAGACTCGCCCTACTTCCCGCACACTGTCCTGTGGGCGGAGATAGCCGCTGATTGGTTGAAAAACAGAGGATTCTAAAAAATAAAAGGGGAGTCCCCGATATACCCTCATTCGCTAGGTTCGCAAGCGAAATACGCTCATGAGGGTATATCGGGGACTCCCATTAATTTCTTCGATTTCATTTATTTTTCAGTATGGTTTTGACTTCTTCTAAGAAGTCTTTTTCTTTTGCGCCGAGGTCGCTGACATAGGTGCTTTTTGCATTGCCCTTTTCCCAGTAGGCGATATAGACGTCGTTCTCCTCATCACGGATGAAGAGCACGTCGACGCCTTCGATCTTCTTGGTCTTTTCCGTTTTGTAGAGTTCGGCCAGTTGCTGTTCATATGTAGGTAGGATGGATGGCAGTCCTTGGCCACCGTTTTCATTGATGATGGTCGTGCCTTCCGGCAGCGTATTCCAGTTCACCCGGTTCGCAGACTGATAATAGATCGTTCCGCCCAGTACCAGCACCAGACACGCTGCCAAGGCTGCGATCTGGCGGATATGCCGGCGCAGATAGATGATCTTGCCGGTCTCTTCCTGCTTGGGTGCTTCCACAGGTTCCAGCACCCGGATCGGCGTGCTTTCTTCCTGCTGCAGCCGCTCATTTTCTTCATGCATCTTCTCCATGGTGCGCGCCAGGAGTTCTTTCGGTGCATGGATCTGATCGATCGAACGTTTAATGTCTTCCATAGGAGCCTCCCCTCTTAAACTATAAGTCAAGCGATGATGCATAGATCTCTTTGAGCTTCTTTCGGGCCCGGTTCAGCCGGACTTTGACGTTGGCTTCAGACGTATGCAGTGTTTCGCTGATGGAACGGATGGACATGTCCTCGTAGTAGAAAAGATAGATGACGTCCCGATATTCGGGTTTGAGCTTCTGCACCGCGGCCAGGATCCCATTGTCCTCCGCCACCGCGTTGAGCGCTTCATCTTCCGTCGCGGGCTCGATCCCGCTTTCCAGCATTTCATCGAAGGAACTGTTCTTCTTGTTCCAACTGCTGGTGTTCAGGCTGTTGCACTGGTTGATGGTGACCCGGATCAGCCAGGCTTTGACGTGTTCGTCGCTTTCCAGCTGCGCCGCGTACCGTACCAGTTTGATGAAGACCTCCTGGTAGACGTCCTCCGCATCTTCTTTCGTGTGACATCTGAGCACTGCCAGGCGATAGACCATATCACTGTATTTCGTGATCAGTTCGTCCAGCCGCGCGTTGTCCACGTTCCGTTGCTCCATTTTGACTCCTCTGTTACTAATACGTTCGATCTTAAGGTAAAGTTACACTTTGATAGGTGATTTCTTCATTTTGGAAGATATTTGTCAGGTCCAGGCCCTTCGAGGCATAGACGACACGGTCCTTGCAATAGACCTTGTCGCAACTTAATCCCTGCAGTGCTTGTTCATCCAATGTATCACTGATCAGGACCGGAAAAGCCTCCAGGACCATGTCCGCCAGGGACTGCTCTTCCGAGACCAGGACCAGATCATGCAGCGCCGCCTTGCAGACACCATCCTGCGGATCCACATAGGGGAAACGCGCCGTGCCGTCGGCGTACACATAATACCGATCTGCCAGATCTTTGGCCGTCGTATAATCATGGAACGCCGCGATCTTCACCGCTCTGTCATTGGTAAGCACCGCTGCCGCGTAGATCCCTTCCGGCTGCGCGTCAAAGATCTGCGTCGTGCAGTCCTCGCCCACGCTGCCCAAAGACACGCTCATGCCGCTGCGCGAAGTGATATATCCGCTGGTAAATCCCCCGTCGATCAGCTGATCCGCGATATAATCCAGTTCGAAAGCATCCTGGATCCAGTACAGGTCCACGTACGCTGTGACGCCTGTCTCTTCCGCATAGGCCTGGTACGCGTCCGAGACTTCCAATCGGACCGTATTCTCGGCCGGAAAGCTCAGTGATACTGCTGCCGGATCGTTGAGAAACGCACACAATGCGCGCACGTCCGCGGCGGCATCCGGATCATATAAGGGATCGGCCAGCTGGGCAGAAGCATCATCGCTGCATTGGAAGACGTTCCGGTAGTACTCATAGACCGGGGCCAGGTAATGCGCCCTCGTCCCGCTCGCCTCCATCCGCTGCAGCGTCTCGAAGAGGAAAGGATCTACCTGGACGTCCTGCCCCGGGCGGCTGTTGACCGCATGAAGATTGCCGGGCACCAGGAGCGATTCTTCCTGACTGAACACTTCGTACATGTAGGTGCAGGCATCAGCGTAGATCTGCTGTACTTTCTTATACTCGGCAGCGCCGCCTGATCCTAATTTGTACTGGAAGGTAAGATCCGGTGCGCAGCTTCCTCCGGTTTCCGAGGGATTGACCGTGACTGTACGCCAGCCCGGATCTTTGCGCACCAGATGATAGATCCCGTAGGTGAAGGCCGTCAGAGCGACCGCCAGGACCGCAATGAACAGGACCAATCGCAATGTCTTATGTTCCTCCGACAGAACGATCTCCTGGACTTTATTGGGCATAATATCAAAGGCTCCTTACAATGTTCTTCTTAAGGCATCCTGCCACATGGCCTTCTTCTCGGCCCGCTTTTTAGGGCTCATCTGCGGCGTGAACACCGTAGATTCCGCCAGGCTGAAAACGCTGTCATCCAACAGGCCGGCTTTCAGTCCAGCCATGTAGCTGACGCCCAGGGCGGAGAATTCCTCCATATCCGGACGGGATACGTTCGTATCCGCCAGGTCGCTCTGGAACTGCATCAGATACCCGTTTTTGCTGGCACCGCCGTCCACACGGATCTGCCCGATCTTCAGGCCGGAATCCTGCTCCATGGCGGAGAGCACGTCCGTCACCTGGAAGACGATGCTTTCCAGCGCCGCCTTGATGATCTCATTGCGGCCGGTGGTGCGGGTCATGCCGGTAAAGGTGGCCTTGACGTCGTTCACCCAGTGGGGCGCACCCAGTCCCGTGAATGCGGGGACCAGCACGGTCGTATCCTCCGGATGGGCCGCCCGGGCTGCGGGCTCAACCTCGGCCGGGGAACTGATCATCTGCAGGTCGTTTTTCAGCCAGGAGATGACGGCCGCCGAATAATTGATATTGCCTTCCAGCGCATAGCTGACCACACCGTCGCGGCTCCAGGCGATGGAGGTCGCGAGACCGCAGGTGCTCGCTTTCAGCTCCGGCCCGATGTTCATCATGATGGAAGAACCGGTGCCATAGGATGCCTTGGTCATGCCATTCTCATGGCAGCCCAACGCAAACAGGGAGGCATGAGAATCCCCCATGGCGCAGTAGATCGGCAGTGGGTTTTTCAGCAGACCGCCGAAGGTGGTGGATCCGAAATCCGCATTGGAATCCACGATCTCAGGCAGCTGATCCCGATGGATCCCGAAACGTCCTAGAAGTTCCTCGTCCCAGGTCAGCGTCGTGAGATTCAGCAGCATGGTCCGGGACGCGTTGGAATAATCCGTTTTGTAGGATCTGCCTTCCGTCAGCCGATAGACCAGCCAGGTGTCGATGGTACCGAAACAGACGTCCGGATCATTCTTCAGGCCATGTTCCAGCAGCCAGCAGATCTTCGGCGCCGGGAAAAAGGGAGACAGCGGCAGACCGGTCTTCTCCTGCACCAAAGCTCCGAAGGAAGGATCCTCCTCTGTCATCCGCGCCACGATATCCTTGGCGCGGGAGCACTGCCAGACGACGGCCAGACCTGCCGCGGAACCATCCTTGTGGAACGGCACCGTTGTTTCACGTTGATTACTGATGCCGCAGGCCACCAGATCCTCTTCCGCGATCTGGTTCTCCTCCAGGATGCGGCCAACGATCTCCAGCGTATTCTGATAGATCTCCTCCGGATCGTGCGAAACAAAACCTTCTTCGCTGATGATCTGTCGATGGGCTTTGTCCAGCCGGGCTTTGATGCGGCCGGTCTCATCTACCAGGACGGCCTTTGTCCCCTGCGTACTTTGGTCGATACCAATGATATATTTCATGAAATAAGCTCCTTTGCGGCTTTTTCGATGCCTTCCGCTGACAATCCATAGTAGTCGAACACTTCTTTGGACGTTCCGGTGATGACCGGCGCGTCAGGCAAGGACATAAGACGGCACTTCTTAGGATCGTTTTCCGCCAGGCATTGGGCGACAGCGGCACCGAGACCGCCGGACGGGGCGTGTTCTTCGATGACTACGACACCCTTCACATTCTTCGCCTTTTCCAGCAAGGTCTTTGTGTCGAGCGGTTTGATGCAGTACATGTCCAGCACGCAGGCGCCGATGCCCTGCGCTTTCAGGCTCTCCGCAGCTTCCTTGGCAGGATAGACCATCTCACCGCAGGCCACGATCAGCACGTCCTTGCCTTCACTCAGAACGGTCGCCTGATCCATGACGAAGGGCGTGTTTTCTTCAGAATACACGTCTTCCACCGGGTTGCGGCCCACACGGATGTAGGCAGGCTTCTGATCCTTAAGCAACGACTCGATCAGTTTCCGGGTCTGGAAACGATCGCTTGGGCAATAGACCCGCATGTTCGGGATCGCCGCCATGGCCGCGAAATCCTGTGCGCTGTGATGGCTCATGCCCAGCGCTCCATAGCTGATACCGCCGGAAATACCGATCAGTTTGACGTTGGTGTTGGAATAGGCCACGTCGATCTTAGCCTGCTCATAGCTGCGGGTGCTCACAAAGCAGGCCGGAGACGCCGCGTAAGCCTTTTTCCCACAGGATGCGAGGCCTGCGGCGATGCTGACCAGATTCTGCTCCGCGATGCCCACTTCCACGAACTGCTCCGGGAAAGCGTTGGCAAACGGCGTCAAAGATGCACTGCCGCGGCTGTCACTGCACAGCACGAAAACATTTTTGTCGGTCTTGGCCGCTTCCATCAAAGTCTCGCAGATCGCCTGACGATTCGGGATCTTGTTTGCCATATCAGACACCTGCCTTTCTCGCGGCAAAATCCGCCTTGATCACTTCATATTCTTCAGCATTGGGCAAATGGTGATGCCAACCGGCCTTATTCTCCATGATGGCGCTGCCATAGCCCTTCGTGGTATGGGAAATGATGACCGTAGGCTTGCCCTTCAGCGTCTTCGCCCTCGCGAACGCCTGATCCAGCTCCTCGATACTGTCGCCGTTGACTTCGAGCACATGCCAGCCGAAGCTTGCGAAACGATCCGCCAGCGGCTCATGATGCATGACGTCCTCCGTACTGCCGGAGATCTGCAGTCCATTACGGTCGACCACCGCGCACAGGTTGTCCAGATGGAAATGCCCCGCTGCCATAGCCCCTTCCCAGACCGATCCTTCAGCGATCTCGCCGTCACCCATGATGGTGTAGACACGATAGTCTCGTCCATCACGCTTGCCGGCCAGAGCCCT
>JAEEGL010012391.1_pt1 | contig 10190 bp, 1 predicted proteins | sample 9134231 | NCBI WGS metagenome assembly JAEEGL01 (sample SAMN16246548, study PRJNA631951) | gut metagenome | biome: gut microbiome; feature: rumen; material: fiber-attached | host: Bos | place: Iran: Karaj | collected 2018-10
AATCCTATATAACCTATACAGAGTATAATCTTGCAGAAGATATGCACGATCTGGAACAGATTGGTGATACTGAGACGCTGGCTGAAAATGTAACATCTTTTAATTGTGATCTTTCCGATATGGAATCGAAAAGGATCATTTATCTTGAGATGGATTTTAAGAAGGGCACCAAGGAATATCATGCTGCAAATAATATTTCTCTTAGAAATAAGGTTGGTACCAGCGTAAGCGTAGGGTCACTCAGTAATAATATTACGGTAAAAACCCTTGACCTGAGCGCGGAACCGGGGATGACATATCCTGTTGCAGCGGGAGCGAAAGCAAAGGCTACAGGAAATGTGTCAAATAAGCTTACATTTAAGATCGATGCTTCAAGTGAGGGTGGTACACCGGGCGAGACAGCGGCCGGAAGTAAGATAATTGCCCCGAGTACTTTGGATATAAGTCCTAAAGAACAGCTTGATAAGATATGTATAGCGGCCGAGGATGAGCTTGGAGGAGTGCATACCTTCAATGTATGGATTAACAGGGTGTGGTGGACCGGCGATATGACAAGCGTCGGAGGACGCGGCAGTGATCCTGAAAACGGTATTAAGATAAATAATTCGGATATAAATGAAGATAATGTGAATGCAGGAGAAAGTAAGGTTTATTCTATCAGCCTCAAGAGTAATCCCGGATATAACGGCACAGACAGAACTATGAATATGCCGATCGTGAGCGGAAATATAATCAGTGTTGCAGGAGATGACAGAGGGAAAATAAATCTTGTAACTACTGGTGGTTCGCATTCATATACACTTGTTGTGCCCAACAATGTAAAAAAGGATACAATTATCAAAATAAGATTTACGGCGCTGCATTCGCTGCCGGGAGGGGGACTTCCTTCTCGTGATCAGGCTTATCCGGATTCAAATGGTGTGTATAAGGATTTAACTGTGAAGGTGGGATCAAAGGAGCCTAAAAGCAAGGCAAAATTTGTCAGAGGACAGAAAAGAGAGGGCGATATACCTTTATTTGACCCCGGAAAGAGTCTTGACGGAGAAGATCCTGAATTGGAAGAAATATTAAATCTGAATGCATACAAATACCTTCTATGGCGTCCTTACAGACAAAGGGATGCTGCTGACGGCAGAGGATTTAATCTCAACTATAGCAGTGACGATATAGGCTGGGGCGATCCGATCGCGGCGGATATTCCAAATTATGATAATTTTAAAAAGATCGGTGATTTTTCGGGGTGGCACAGGGATAAAAAAACTCAGGATAAAACCGGTGAAAGAGGCAGAAGCTTTCAGTTTAACGGTTCGGAGTTCAGGTGCCTTCCTTTGGACAAGGACACTCAAATACAATTTATTGTTGTTGCAGTAGATGATTCAGGAAATATTATGGAGAAAAAAGATGGCTCCGGAAATGTAATTAAAAAATACATATCCAGAACATATCCCAGTGTTGTATACGGACTCAGAACAGATATTTCAACAACAGATAATCAAAGAACTGAAGATGGGATCTTCCTTGGGACGATTTATAAGCTGGAAGGGGATAATATCAGCAAAAGAATATTCCACGAAGGTGAGAACTATATCAAGATCTGGCAGAAGAAACCCAGCATATTCACACTCTCAAAAGGAGATCATGGTTTTCAGGAGATGATCAGGTATATCTATTCTCATGAACTTGGGAATGCGGAAGGTACTTTTACAGAGCAGGGACTGAATTCTGATGAATTATCTGATGAAAAACGAATGGACGACGGAAGTATAATCTATGAGTCCGTTTATACGAAGTTTCAGAGTTATTATGGGGCTAAAAATGCTTCAAAATATCTGAGTGTCAGCGACGAATTATATTATTTGTGGCCTGAGTTTACATTTAAGCCGGAATACCATGCGGATACGGGTGATGTTCAAAAAGATTCTGAATCATTCAGGAGACCCAGCAGTCATATTAAGTTTTATTACAAGGAAGGCAATGCAAATATAAAAATAAACGGCAAAGATAAGATGGCTTTTATACCTTATCCCTATCATGAAAGAGATGGGAGAGGTATAGATGAACATCCTGATTTTTATGGCAGGGTATTAACTTCTTTGGCTGAAGGTTCATATATCAATATAGGAAACAAGAAAATAAAAACAAAAGATGGAGAGGTTGAATATGAATGTGCTCTCGGATTAAAAGATAATAAATACAGATTAAAACTCTATAATTCCGGAGAGTATGAGTATGATCCTTCTAAAGAGGAGTGGGTCTATATCGGACCGGCAGCAGACCAAAGAAAGGAGAACCTGACCACTACTGATGATGTAAAGTGGTTTGTGCCCGGACCCGGAGATGATGATTTTTATATTGGATATAAGACTCTTGTTGATCAGGATCGTCATTTCATAACTGATATGCCGATAAGCAGGAAGATAAATGGGAAATGGGAAGGTTACAAAAATTCCAATAAGTATAACTATAATGGTTACAGATTTTATATTCAAAAATCCGGAGAAGACTATTTTGTATATGTGGATATGCCAAAAGAAGGTGTTATAGATAAATATCAGTATTTCAGTTCTAATGGTGGCAAGTGGATATGGCAGAGTTCAGAAGCAGACAAACCAATAGTAAGTAACCTTAAGACACATGCCGGTGCAATTGAGGAAGAATGGTATATACCGGGTCCCGATGATGATGATTTTTATAAGGGATTTAATTCTGCTACAAAAAGACCTGTATTTGCCAATGGTCTGACTATAGTGAGAACTGAGGATTATTCCGAGTATAAGAATACGGATAATTCAGGAAGATTCAGATTTTATTGTTTTAAGAATGGAAATAATTATGAACTGCACATAATATATCCGGATGATTATGTGAATGGGAATAGTAATAGCGGTTTCTATGTACATCCTTTCAGATATTCGGATAAAGAATGGAAGCATATAAACCAGGGTACTTATAAGACCAGTGGCGATCAGCCTAATTTGACGGATAATTATAACGGACAGGAGAGAAAATTATATGTGCCCGGTTCAAATGCAATCAATTTCTACATTGGGTTTGAATCAGTTGGAGAAGAGCCTGTAAAATGTCCTGTATATGAAATGGAGATATATGAAAATAATCAGCGTTATTATGGTTATGATGGAAATTATGTATTATATTATGCCAGAAAAAACGGAAAATATTATATGATCAGAAAAGGAAGACTCTGGGGTCCTGACAGGTGGGAAGTCATAGAGTATGAATGGAACGGAACCGGATGGGTAAAGGTATCAACCTATAATGAAAATATCTGATAATAAGCTTAAATGAATAATAGAGATGATTGTCTGAAAGGGAATGGTATCTCAAGGAGCGATATAGGTATGAACAGCGGCAGAAAAAAATTTTTAATGGGAGGCATGGCACTTGCGTTAGCAGGAGTGTTGACTGTGGGTGCAATAATGTCCCATGTAAATAATGTTCAGGTTGAAGCAGCCAGGAATACTCTGGATGGAATTGAGAGAATAATAAATGGAAATTCAACCTCAAAACCGTTTACGATTCTTGAGATAGTGCCTTCAAGAACTGCAACGGTGTCGGAAGTGAAAGCCAACGGCGGGAGCTTTGTTTTTCCTGCAGGAACCATTGGTTATCTTATAAGCGGCAATGAACCGGTAAACATAGATAATATTTTAACGCAATTAGATTCTGATGATGACAGAAGAACATTTATGACAAAAATGCAGGCTGCTTTGTCTCCTGTTTCTGATGTGGTTAGCGGGAATAAGCCTCTTACCATGGTTTCGTATAATGAATATTTGAGTGAGTTCCTGACTGATGAACAGAAAAACAGCGGAAATTACAAAAAATTCAAAATTACAAAGGTTGTGTCCATGAATGGTCTGAGTATGCAGTCTGTCAGTGAAAACGGCGCATATTTGAAGAGGTATCTGGTAGAGAATGATGATAAGACTATTAATAAGGAGGCAGAGGAGTTTTTTAATTCAAACAATAAAACAAAATTCGTAAGCGCGAATGATGGGGATTTTGATCCGGAATTTGGATTGGCCTCAGGAACACAAAGTGAGAACAGCGGTATATACAGTGTGGTATTTGAACTGAATACCGGTAAAAAAGCAAACTACAGACTTCTTAGTGTGAGCGAATCTAAGATAAAGCCGGGATTGTCTAATAATGGCAGCGGAAATGAATTGGACATACCGATAAATACCTGTTTATATACGGAGAATGATGACAAAACCTATAGCTTTGCAGGTTATCTTGTCGAGGTGGATGGAAAAGTATCCGTAAATCAGGTTCCATCTTATACACCTTACAAATTTACCACAGGAAGCGTTACTTCACTTCATATTCTGCCGTTCAGGGCGGTTGGAAATGTATCCGGAAATTTTGAGGAAAAAACCGGAGTTTCGTCTAATGATAATGATGAAGAGAATGCAGGGACAGAAGGAAACCCCGAAGGCACAGAAGAAGGAGATGAGTCGGGAAAGAGTTCACAGTCTGAAAATAAATCTGCGGTATCTGGGGATTCGGGATCTAAAGGAGCAGCTTCTGAAAATTCAACCTCCGATAATTCAGCGAGCGGGAATAAAGTTCCTGAGAAACCGGAAACCCCGGGAGAAGAACCGGTTTCGGGTGTGAGTGATAATAAGTATTATATACTGGATTTTGAATGTGTTAAGGATGGCTCGGGAACCTATAACATAAAAAGCTTTGAAAGGATAAAAGAGGATCCGGGAAAGATAGGTTACCCTTATAGGCTTAAGGATACCAATAATCTTGTTCCGAATTATGAGCATAAGGGCAGTGTTAAAAATCTGAATGATACAGACAAATGCATAGTTTATGAAAAAACCGGAAACGGAAATTATAATGTCGTTAAGGATCCGGCGTCTACAACAAAACTGCGCCTTAAGAATATTGAGATTTACTATGTCGGTGGATTTACAAATAATGAATGGTTTAAGCAATATGTCTTTGACAGGGATACACAGAAAGAATATGATAAGCTTCATATCTCCGTGTATACAGTCAGTGCTTCTTCAGTGAATTCTCTGGATGTGGAAAATGCAGATCTGATATACCTTTCGGCCGGAACAACTGAATTTATGCCCAAGTATGACAGTCTTAAATATAATGACTATGCAGCAGGTGCAAATGATTTAAGATCGGATGTATCAAAGGTATTGGCATATCAGGCGTCGATGAGAAACAAGCCTGTGATAGTAGATTATCAACTCCTGAAAAACGAGACGCTGGAAGATACTTATGCATGGAAGGTGGCAAAAGTATTATCCGCAAAGGATGTTAAAGCTGCTTATAATAAATATGCAAACGGTTACAAGGTAGACGGAATAGAGACAAAACCGGATGAAGATAAAACATGGGTCAATAGAAATGTGTATATCTTCAATGATTTTTTGCACCCTAATGATGGGAATACGGTATTAAACGGCTACTTTCAAACGGTAAACGGCGATAACAAATCTTATATCAATGATGGATTAACTGAGGTTCTGGATGATATAAAAAAGACAAACGAAAGCAGAACCGCTGATAAGAAAGTTGCTGAAACAGTACATGAAGGCACGATAATAAGATACATATTAAATATGAGTAAACAGGATATTCTCGGTACAAAAGAAAGAATTCGAATACTCGAGATAGAACCGACAGAGTTAAATTTCAGCTCTGAAAGTGATCCGTATCACTATCCTTTTACTTATGGAGCATATGATGGGAGGCAGACTTTATTATCCGGAATAGAATACCTTGATAACAATGGTAAGGTAAAGTATGGAAAAAAAGATACGCTCCTTAATTTAAAATATGATCTGTCAGTTAAGGTAAGTGAAAATGATGTGAATGTACTGCAGTACACCAAATGGGACAGCGATGATCACGAAACAAAGGATATATTGTCTACTACCGGTAAAATAGAGATCACACAGATGTCTTCAGCTGAGTTCATTGGAAAGATCGAGGATCTGAACAGTGAGTATGATATGATATTCATAGGTGATGATACTTCGGGTATGAATCACACGACCATAATTAAAACGGGTGATGACGGAAAGCCCAAAAATTGGTATGTACCCATGAGTAACAGTCTTGATACGGAATATAATGATGCCACGATGAATGGTTTAATATACTCTAATGTGGGTGACTATACCTATGTTTCAAAAAAGCTTCTTGGTGCTGTCAGGCAGGATTATAAAGATAAGATAATAACAAATGATGCAACAGATCTGGTTGGTGATCCTTATTCGGATGATGGATATAAGGGAGAAAATGCTAATGAAACGGATGAATACAAAAAGTATAATTCCACTGTAGGTAGATCGAGATTTTCAGGTAATGATCTGAAAAAAACAGATATTGATAAGATCATTGATTTTGCGAGAGCGGATTATCCTGTAGTTTTTGGCGATAATCTTATAAATGTTGCAACAGATACCAGGAAGAGAACAGTAAATGACCATTGCGTGGATAACTGTTCCCATATGTATGAGTTGATAAAAAAATTGCTTGAAGATGACGGAACAAAAGACAATGTGTTCAGAATATGGGATATTACCTCCGGAGAAGTGCATGGGGCGGTAGAGGAAGCTGAAAAAAAAGCGAATGGAAAGCTTTTTATACAATCAGTTGAGACATTAAAACCTGAGATAAAGATTTCAAGTCCAACATTGGATTCGAACGGTCATGCCCGGATTCATAAGAACGATGCGGGAAATTATATTATTGATATTAAGTTTAAAATTGAAGATGTAGGCTCAGGAAAATCGTCATTATATGCTGCGAATTTTTATTCTGATCTGAATGCAGACGGAAAATACGCAACTAATGAAGAATTAAAGGGAAGCCTGATCCGTTTCGTGGACAGCGGCGGAAACTATGCAAATCAGGCTGAATTAACACCGGGAAATGAGTACAGGGCTATTTGTCAGTTGGATAAGACTTATGTGGCAGGTGTTTACCCTTGGAAGCTTGCTGTATCACAAAAGGAAAACGGACACAGGAGAGATAGTATTATTGGTTATGCTGTACCGGATGATGAGAATGGCGAAAATAAGAAAATAGTTAAAGTACTGCAGATTACTCCGAAAAATAATGGACGGACTGATGATCTCCGGCTTAAAGACCGGATGGATATGAATGCCAATCCAAACTCCTCGAGAAAATCCGCGTTAGGGTACTATTTGAATAATATACCCGGTTTTGAACTGAAGGTTGAACAGATTCCTACCAATACGCTTGTTCTAAATACAGTAAAAAACAGGATAGGCAGAGAACCTGGTGTTAATGATTTCCTGGAGTTCTTCAGGGAATATGATCTGATCATATTGGGTTTTACGGACAGATATGAATGGGGTAACGGAAACACTGATATAAGTAATAAAGCAGCTGAAGGATTACTTGGATATATCGCGGAGGGAAACAGTGTTCTTTTTTCTCATGATACCACTTCCTATTGGAATGTAATGAAGCAGGAAGGGACTTATCCGGCTGATAAGTATATGAATGGCTCGTATGGCTATTCCATTAACCAGTACATCAGAAATATAGTTGGAATGAACAGATATGGTGTAAGGACAGATGCCGGCGATTCTGAAAATGAAGTTGTACAGAAACTTCTGAGGGGTCAGAAATTTGATACAATATATCAGCCAAGGTCTAATAGAAGCGGAGAATCAGGCAAAGGAATATCTCTCATAGAAAGTCAGTCGCACGGAATAGCTGCATTTTCACTGATAAGGGGTTCTTATGACCGATCCAAATGGAAGCTTAACTGGATGGAACCTGAAGACCGGTATAATGATAATGACAGCGGTCATATAAAGTATTATAGCAATCATATTTATTCCAGGATTTCAAATACTGAATATAATAATGCGGCACAGACAAATGCCGTCAGGCGTGTAAACAGAGGTCAGATCACGGAATATCCATATGTATTGCCGCCATACTTTAATGTCAGCGATACCCACGGTCAGTATTATCAATTGAATTTAGAACTGGATGACGACAATGACGGGGAGAGCGATGTGGTTGTCTGGTATACTTTAGGAGGTATTAATGGATTAAATAATAAATATGTATATAATCTGTATAATATGTCCGGTAAGGATGTAAGGAATAATTATTTTATTTATAATCGTGGAAATGTAACTTATACCGGGCAGGGACATTCTGAATTTAAGGAAGATTATGATACATATGACGGGGATCCGGCCAATGCAAAAGATGCAAATGAATGTAAGCTTCTGGTAAATACTATTATAGCTGCATATTCTGCGGGCGCGAGAGAAAGTCAGGTTTCCTTCCATGAAACGGGAAGTGCTATGTCTAAGAAAATGAAAAGCGATATCATTCCCTATGATATACTTTATAATATGACCGAAAACAAGAATGAGAGCTACTTCCCCGGTGCAGAAAGAAAGGTAAGCGGTAATACTGCCACTGATCCCATTATGACAGCTTATATTGAAATCAGTGATACCAATGTAGTGTTTTCCAAGAAGATATATGCGAAATTCAGCAGGAAACCGAATGCAAGTCTTGAGACAGGTGATGACAACCAACTTCAACCACTTGAAGTGATTAGTGTGACTCCTCTTACAGATGAGGGAGAACCGGTGCCTGCCGGAGGATATCATGATGTTAATTCTACCTATAACTCTTCCACAGGAGAGTTCCTGCTTTATGACAGTACAAATTCACTGGATTATAATGCGGTAAATGCTGGAAAGATGTTTAAGGTTGTTTATTCATTAAAAGGCTATAATATTGCTAATCCGGACACGCCTCCGGTCGGTGTCACAAATATGCCGGGTGTGGCAGTAACTACCAGAACTGAACTGCAGCGAAAGGAAGAAGGTGTCGTTACCCAAAAAACCGCCGAAGACGACCTTATGCTCATAAGGACGCAGTTGTTTAACCTGAAGTGATATTACATTTAATGGACGGAGTAATTAATAAAATTTGGTTTTGGAATATTCTTTAAGAATAGCCCGTTTGAATTCGGAGGTGTTATCAGGCTCTTTTTCACCGTAGATGAGTTCTTCATAGGATGATGAGATGATCGGTATCCCCCGGCCTTTGCTTTTGAGGAATGAATTTAATTCAAAAGGAGTGAGGCTGGGGGATTTGTTTTTCTTTCGAATACGGTTATAAGATTTCAGGATAATATTTCTGGTTGACATAAAATTCAGAATAATCCTGAACAGTAATTCCTCCACGCCCGGAATAAGAAGTTTTATCAGTATAAAGATAAAGAAAACAGCGGTAATAAACAAAGCCGCAAAAAAGGCCAGACCGTAATCAATCCGCAGAGTGGTCAGAAATTCCCATAACCCGGTTGTTTTAGCGTCAAACTGGGATGCTGTGCCTCCTATCGTAGGTTCATAGACGATCCAGCCGGTATTGGGAATGAAAACCTCCGGGAAGGCGTGAGAATCCCTTTCTGAGATGGTGTAATAGTTTTCTCTTGTTGTGATTTCGGGAAGAAAACCTTCAGCATAACGGACGCACAGACCTGCTGAACGGGCAAGAAGCACAAAAGCTGTGGCAAAATCCGAGCAGGATCCCCGTTTGCTTGTAAATAGAAAATAATCAACTCCGGGGTCTTCAGGAATATAGTCCACATCATAAGTGAATTCACCGTTATGAAAGTAAGCGGCAATTGCTGCAGCTTTGTAATAGTCATTTGCTGCACCGGAGGTTATCTCTTTTGCAAGATTTTTTATTTTTGCGGATATATTTTTTGTATCGGAATCAGTTATATTTTTATAATTAAGAGCATATATCTGTTCCGAACGGAAGGCATCAACCACTGAAGCCCTTCTCTTGTTTTCATCTGAAGTTTTGTCCGCATAAAAATCAGCCATATCGGTAAGCATATCCAGACTCTTATCATACGAAAGATCTGTAATACCTGTCGTGACCCAGGAGTTTACGGCTGAACTCTGATCATAAAATTTTAGTCTGTATGAGAAATCCCGGGAATGAGGACCGTCTTTCCTTATAAAAATTCCCGATTCGGTAATTCCGTGTCCTAAGCCGGCTGATGAAGGAAGGATCTCTATAGTTCTTGATGAGGCTAAATAATACACGGCTCCGAAATTTTCGGATCTGATAAATAGATTTTTTTCGGGATCATTTACGGGTTGTGAATTAACAAAATTTTC
>JAEEGL010092942.1_pt1 | contig 10190 bp, 24 predicted proteins | sample 9134231 | NCBI WGS metagenome assembly JAEEGL01 (sample SAMN16246548, study PRJNA631951) | gut metagenome | biome: gut microbiome; feature: rumen; material: fiber-attached | host: Bos | place: Iran: Karaj | collected 2018-10
GTCACCACAGTTTTCAATTTGATAAACAGTTTTCCAATCAACATTAGCCAACTGTTTCTTTAACTTATTTGGACACTTAGACTTATTTTTACAGTTTCCCATGTAATTCCTCCATGTACACATTAATCTGACGGGTAGCTTCTAAAATCCTTCCAAAATTATCAACCTTCACTCTTGTCACCTTCTGCCATATCTACATAAACAAGGTCATCTATCTTAATATTGAAGTAATTACAAATATTTATAATTAATTCCAAAGTAGGTGTGCCGTGTCCGTTCAAAAGGGCATTTATGTGTGTTACACTTCTATCAATTTCTTTACCCAGCTTACTCTGTGAAATGTCATTCTTAGCAAGAAGGTATCGGATGTTACGGTTAATTCTTTCCTTAATTACAATATCCAGTGTGTTTTTCATATTCTTATTCTCCTTCTATGTATTTAGTTTAAGCCTCTCATTTTTCCATAACTACAAAACTTAGAATCAGTGGAACCGGGTAACAGTTTTTCAATGTCACAATCCAAATGAAACACACATTGTTCACAATGTATAATGTTCATTCTGTCCAATTTATTTATAAATTTATAGGCAACTTCTTTATCTTCGAAATCTTTTATGTGCTGTTCTATAAAACAGTGTAATTGGGCATATTCCTGGTCCGTCATTTAATAATCCTCCTTCAGAAGTTTTAAAGCTTCATCTTTGTACCTCCATTTCCAAATTCCTGTTCGATAGTGGTGTGTTTGTACAATAGTATCTAAATGAAACTTTTCTACAAATTCTTTTTCCTTATCCGATAATTGAGGATATATGTTGGCTTCGTATGAAATATCTACAGAAATTGGATTAGCAATTTTAAGAAATCCGTTTTGTTCAGAACAGGCAATATCCAAATCCGCCAAAGCTAATTCAAGACAATTTTGAAGTTGCAAAACTTTCTTTTCTAACTCTTCATATGTAAGTTTTCTTTGAGTATTCATACAAACCCCCATAAAAATATACTTTCCTCAATAATATTATACAACATTAAAATGTAAATGTCAAGAGGAAAGTATATATTTTTATATTTTAACAAAATGGGTTATGTGAACCATTTAAATATTGGGTTATTGTTATTTCCGAAATCTTATCTAAAGTATCAAAGAACTTTTCCTTATGTTTAGAACATTTTGTATGTATGAAATCTCCATCCATGCCAAATGTAATTTTGGGTTCCAAATCCGTTATAGGATTACCACATATGATACAATTAATCATTTTCAACATCCTCCATATTTATTAAGGAACGTGCTTCCTCTTTTAGGGACCACTCAAAATCCATTATGGTATCATTCCAGGCTAACATGCAGTTATCAACAGTAGATTTTATCAGACGTCTGGCATTCTTTAACTCAATTAACCAAGATTTTAATTGATTATTATAGGCAATTCCTTCATAACAAAATTTCTCGGAATCACTACCCTTTATCCACAAACCGGACTTCAATTCCATCTCTAATTGGGATGTGTTATAATTCAGTCTGTCCAAAACTTCATTAATTGTTAATTTAGTAACTGGGTGGGGAACATTATGTTCCTTCTCAACATCCTCTTTAGAAGAACATTCTCCATCTTTCCAGTTCTGAATATATTCCCCCACATAACTGTTAACCTGTTCTAAGTGTTGTCTAGCAAACTCTATAATATCCTTAGCGGATTTATATGAATGTAAGTCAACATTGTTAGCAACTTTTGCTATTTCATCTGTAATACGTTCATGTAGTATACACCGTGCTTTGAAATTTGCTAAGTGTTTATAACAGTTTAAATATTTAATAAAATAAATAAAAACTATTTATAAAATTTATTGTTATAATGTCTTTACTATGCTATTTTGGTGCTACATTATTAGTAACAACATAATTAAGGAGATGTTATAATGATAAAAGTTAGTGAACTGGTGAAGGATTCATATAGTTCCGGCGATGTTGCTAGAATGTTAGGTGTAGTGCCTATGACAGTTATTGGGTATGATAAGAAAGGCATTATGCAATTTGAAAGAACTGTAACAAACAGAAGAATTATTACAAGACAGAATCTTATAAAGTATTTAGATTCCGTTGGGTTATTACTAAATGATTCTAATAATGTTAGATATGATGCTATTTATGGCAGGGTATCCACACAAAAACAGTTTCAGCGTGGAGATTTAGATAATCAAATTAACACTATTTTAGCGTATGCCGCCACCCAAAATCCTGTAAACATTCAAGTATATAAAGATGTGGGTAGTGGACTTAATGATAGTAGAAAAGAACTACTTAAATTAATAAATGATATTCAACAAAATAAGATAAACAGACTTTTCATAACATACAAAGACAGACTTACAAGATTTGGGTTTAATTATTTAAATGAAATTTGTAAATATCATAATACTACAATAATTTCAATATCTAAGGAGGTTATAGAAAAGTCAGTTCAAGAAGAGTTAGCAGAAGATTTATGTGCCATTATCCATTCTTTTAGTGGCAAGTTATATGGATTAAGAAAATCACAATTAAAAGATATTAATACTCAGTTAAATAATATTAAGGAGGTGGACGATAAAAATGAAACTGGTTGAGAAGCACATTATAAAGAAAAATCATAAATACTATAAGGAACTTGACCATATTTGCTTCCTTTCTAAAAACCTGTACAATTCGACATTATATACTGTTAGACAACACTATTTTGAAACACATAAGTATATGGATTATTATGCAGTAAATAAATTGTTTACTGAAAATAAACAGGTGGACTATTGTGCACTACCCAGAAAAGTTGGAAAATTAGTTCAACAGTTAGTGGACAAAAATTTTAAATCATTCTTTTCGCTGTTGAAATTAACTAAATTTGGAAAATATAATAAACCTATCCACATACCTAGGTATTTGGATAAAATAAAAGGGAGACAGGTTACAACTTACACTCAGCAGGCATTATCTTTTAAACATTGTGGGTACGTTAAATTATCCGGCACAGATATAGAAATTAAGACAAATAAACAAAACATTAAATTTGTTCGTATAGTTCCTAAAAATGGTTATATTGTAATAGAAGTTGGATATGAATTAGAGGTAATACCTATTTTTTCTAACAACAATAAATATGCTTCTATTGACTTAGGAATTAACAATTTAGCAACTATAACTTCCAATATCCATAATCCCATAATTATTAGTGGCAAACCGCTCAAATCCATTAATCAATATTATAATAAACAGGTCGCTTATTATAAGTCCATTCTACAAACAGTTAATAACCAGTTTACATCCAACAGGATGGAATCATTGGGAAGGATAAGAAATAACAAAATTTCAGATTATTTACATAAAGCCTCAAAGTTCATAGTGAATCATTTAGTTTCCAATAATATAAATACCCTTATAGTTGGATATAATGAGGGATGGAAACAAGACACAGTTATGGGGGATGAACATAATCAAAATTTTGTACAAATACCTTTCCTAAAATTTGTTCAAATGATAGAGTATAAATGTCAATTGAAAGGTATTACTGTCATAAGACAGGAAGAATCCTATACATCCAAATGTTCTTTTATAGATAGGGACTACATACCCACATATGGAGTAGACGATGATTCATTTAAACCCACAGGTAAGCGAGTTTATAGGGGTTTATACAAAAGCCAGGAAGGTATTTATATAAACGCAGATGTAAATGGCTCCTACAATATTTTACGAAAATATTTAACATTAAAGGTAGCATGGAATGAAAATCTATTTTCGGACCGTGTATAGGTGGGCAGTACTCCGTTGGTTAAATTATTTTAACCATAAATAAAATTTTATATTATTTATAAAATTTTAAACTGTATAAAATTAGTCATCGTCACACTCCATATCTGCTTCAACCTGTTTATCATATATTCGCTGTAACTGCTCATCAGTAAACAGTCCAGTCTTTCTAAGCTCATTCAAAGCTTTGAAATTTTCAACTACATTCTTATCATCTAAATTAATTGTTACCATTTTCATTCCTCCTCATAAATCGTGACTTCAATTCTTAGGCGTTTACTTTAGTCTAAAACATATACATACCTCACTTTTCTCATTTTAAACCTACCATATTTGTATCGTGATACTTTTATTTCTTGAAGTACAATAAATTGTCTAAGATGATTAAATATGCTTTTGAGTTTCGATTTAGAAATATGATGATAGCTCTTAAAACTTGGAACTTCACTGTCGTCATATGTTGTAAGTGGACTCTCACTCCACTGTATACAACAATGATAATCATCTGTTGTATTTTTGCAAAACATTATATCACAATCCAGAATTTTCATTCCAAGCAACTCCTTTAATTTTAACCTACAAAAACTTTGATATAATAAGGGTTTAAACAATCCTCTTCCACAACGTCAGATAATTGCCCTCTATAAGGTCTATATTTAATTATGGCAACTCCTTTGTAAACAAACGCTTAAAATCATTTTCTCTTAAATATAAATGATACGGAAATTTCACATCTAAAGAAAGTAATGTAAACTTCTTCTTTTTACGGTCGGGTAAATCTAGTAATTCAAATCGTTGACCGGCTTTAGCTGTTCCACCACCAGTTCTAAATCCATAATTATCATTATACATATCCAAATCTTCTATTAAGATATAGACATCACCTATTACATAGTTCATATATAGATTCACCTCCAATAAAATATTATTCGTTTATCATCTGATATTCTCCCTGTTGGGAATTGGTAACCACCCTTGTACATCTGTGCTTAGCTTCATGTATGGGCAGTCATTATGCTTAATAATAAATATATCAGCGTTGTTGTTTCTGGTGAATACTGCTATATAGCACTCGTCATTATAAAGTACAATTACATCTAAATGGTTGCATTTCGGTAGTTCTCGCTTTGGGTCAATCCAATAGAGGTCTGTTTCAAGCATAGTCCTTCATCTTCTTCCTTTTGAAATGTAACTTTTAACTTTTAACTCTCAATTAGTTTTTCGACTTCGTCTGTGTATCTCCATTTACAACGTCCATAATTGTCAGAACTATTCATTGGACAACCCTCCACGCAACCCGATATATGGTTATACATCGAACAAAAACTATCCATATTGTTAATAAAATTATTTGAAACAAAGGCAAAATCCTCAACAGCTGCTTTCAGAAGTTGCTTTGCTTCACACAGTTCCGCCACTGTATCTCTCAACATTTTATCTCGCTTTTCAAGTGCTTCCTGATTATCTTTCGCGGATTCTTCCATGCCAATGAAGAACGCATCTATTTCAGCATTGGTTTTTAAGCCATACCTCTTTGCAACTTCACTTCTTACGTTATTTATAAATCTATCAAGAGCCATTTGATTCATCCCCTATCAGCTTTAATGCTTCGTCTGCATATTGCCATGGAAATACATCACATAGCTGTTGAAATTTCATAGCACACAATTTACAAAGATTCATAACTTCCAAGATGTCCTTACCACGCATATCTTTAAGGGCACCATTCAAAATACGCTTCAATTCAACATTTTGTTCTCTCAACTCTTTCAACTCCGTTAACCACTCAGTAAACTGTCTGTAGTTTTCTGCACGTTCAGAGCAATCGTGACTGTTACATCCTCCAGCATATCCTCGTTTGATAAGTGCTTCATTATGCTCTGCAACTTCAAGACAATACTTTATAGCTTCATCTATTGTCATCTTTGTTATCCTCCTTTATTTTCTCTACAAGCTGTATAATATAATCAATCTTATTTGGCTCCGCAGGAAAATAGGTTAATTCAAATTGCCTAATCATTTCAGCCCTTTGTTTCAAATAGTCCTCTACAATACGAATATTTGCATTTGTTATAGAACGTTTCTGCCACAGTGATAATATTTCTGATTCGACATGAACAGCTTTATTACCAATATGTACAATTGTCAAGTCATCGAACGGTAAACCATTACTCATTCTTCTCCCCCTCTTTCCCTCAAGAGTTCCAGCTCGAATTTATCTTTTGTAAGTTCAATCAGGTCCTTCTGAGTTAAATTACTACAAGGTTTGTGGAATTTGTTGTTCTTTGAACTATAGTCACAATATGTACAGGATGAGGCACTCTGACATATAGCGGCTCGATACTTTTCTGTCAACCATTTTATAAAATCTTTCTGACTTACTGCCATTTTTGTATCCCCGTCTATTCTTCAAGATGGTGTATTATCGTAATACTTTGATTTGTTAGTAGAGATAATTTTAATACCCATAATGCAATACCCATCCTTGACATATTCACTATCACGCAAGATATATGTAACATCTACTTTCATTTCTCGGCCTGTATAGCAGCAACCGTCTGGTGTTACACATTCTTCTAATAACAAAGTGTCACCTTGTTGAAAATTTCTATCGTCTTTCCGTACTTCAAATGTCTTTTTACCTTGTAGTATAGCCTCATAATACCTTGACAGTATCTTTAATTTATGTTCCATTTTCAGTTCTCCTGTTCCATTTACTTGCGGCTCCCTGTAACTGTCTACATCAAAAACATTTGCCTGTTGACTTCTCATTGTCCGCTCGGTTACTTAATCTAATATTTTTCCTTTGTACCCTCCACTTATTTTATAAACCTTTCGACTTCCTTATAATAACGCCAACCCATACTACAAGCTTTAGTATCTTTGTTATAGTAAGGACATCTAGCTTCACACTTTACATTTTTACAAGAGGCTTGAAAACAGAAGTAAGCAAAATGAATATCCTCAACTGCTAATTTTAATAACCTTTTAACTTCTATCAGCTCCGCTTCATTCTGTTCACATCCGTCCAAAACTTGTGCTAATAATTCTTTTTCAATAGAAGTTCCTATTGTATTATGTTGTCTAAGTATTGCAATAGCTTCATCAAGTGTCATTCTGCTCACCACCATTCTTGCAGGAGAATCTCTCCACGATTTTTCGTATTCTGGCTTTCTGACCTTTTCTTTCAACCCCTTGTTTTCGTCCCATTCTTGCACCGCAGTTGTAGCAATAATTTTCTTCAAAATCAGCATAACAACCACAACTACTGCACCTGTATGCCGGGACATTAGAATCCCATAACCACTTTCCACGCTTCACTGGTTGTACATCTTCCGCAGGCAATTCTCTAACTCGATTCTGTGTTTCCCAAGCTCCTGTCTCCGTGGCTATATTTATAACAGCTTCTCTGCTTATATATTCAATCATTTGTATCACTTTTCCTTCGGCTCATAATAAACACAGCAACTCACTTCTAATTCTGTACTGTGGTCAATAGCTACTTCGTGTCTACATACAGGCATATCTTCTTTTAGATGATTTTTTAGAATTGTATACCATTTACAATTTGTACAATTTTTCTGCTTTGTATCACTATCCTCGGGTGGTTCCGGTAATGGCATCCAATGAGTTACTTTGTATAATTGAGTAGATGTATTACTTATTTGAAATATATTACTCCCACCAATGTAATTGGCACATTTATCAAGAAAATCCGCCTTAACAACACCCTCATACCTGTCATAAGCAAGTATATGCGCAATACCAATTGAATTAGTCTCGGGTAGCTTGTCATTAACACTTATCCATGGATTGGCAGGTGGTACGTTTGTGGATGGAATAAAGCATAAATCATTATCAACGGAACTCAATACTTCTTTAGCACCCTTTATCTTGTATAGTGATTTCACATCTTTTCTTTTTCGGGCCTCGGCTTCTCCAACAGATAAACTATTAGCTATTCCACAAAGCACCTGCTGTACTGCCTCTCTGCTTATGTACTCATCCATTTATATCACCTACATGCTCTCCCTGTGAACAGAAATCATTTTGCGACATTGTATTACACTCAAAATATGCACAATAAATCATAGTGTCATTTGGATTCTGTGCGTATTTGCAATCTTTACAGCGTACTATGGAGGGTACGTCTGCAAATTTAGTTTCAAGTCTACTCAACCTCATTAGTATATTATCTATACATGCATTGAGTTTATTAGGTTCAACCTCTGTTTTGAATATGGTCATTTCATCATTCACAGGTATTTTATTCAGTATATCAGCCATCTGTGTCACCGTCCTTCAAGTCCATTTTGGCACCACAATGAGGACAATATTCATAAGATTCCGATACTTTATCATACCTATCAGTGGACTCTCTTTTACAAACAGAACAATTCGCTTGATATACGTCAAATACATCATTATAAAACTCACATATCCATTGTCCGTGTTTTGCGGACTGTACGTCTGTGGCTGGAATCGCATTGAGGAGACCAATTGCATCTTCTAATCCTCTTTCATATCCGACACCGTATTCGCTATATAAAACTTTTGGCTTTTTATACTTTATTCTCTCCATAGCTATTTCTCTGCTTATATACTCATCCATTTGTTTTCACCATCCTTTGGTAGTTCTGGAAGCTACATCTGGTGGGGTTACATTAGTTTCCATAGTAATTAATCCTTCTTTTTTATCATATCCGCTAAAGCTGTCACACAATCTAACCACTGACGTTTTTTCCTATCCTTTTCAACTACTTCATTATCATTTCTATAATGCCAATATCCACCGGCTTTAGCAAGAATATCATTCGGAAGTGTCCTATCCTTATATCCTCTATGTCCACGCAAAATTAATTTTTTATCGTTTTTATAACAAATAAAATGGGCAACTCCATCACAAGAAATATCCGATTTGGATTCTATGTGATAGTCTACATAATCAATATCTAAAAACTCCCGTTCCTGGATATTAGTTGAATAGCAGTAAAAACGGGAAGTACCGTCGTCATATATACATTCGCTGGGACAGTAAATATAAAGAACACTGTCATCTTCACATTGTAAAATCAACATATTGTCGAACCATCTGTACATATAATTTTTAACGTTTACTCTCATATTCATATCCTCTATTCACAACAATTTCTTTAAGAAATTCGGTATTTGAAGGCCAATGCCAAAGGGTTTGACTTATAACATTTAGTTTATTTATATGAATATTATGTAATGCGTACAAGGTAGACCGTTTACCAACAGTTCTTACAAAATAGGAGTGTTGTAAAAAATTTATTAATTGTTCTTCATATTTTGTACATATCCACTTGAAACCACAATCAACACAAGATATAGAATTTGCAAGTATTTCATCATAAGGACAAGTTTGCACCATAATTACAATCATTCCTCCTTATTTATATAGGCTTCTGAGTCCATTTGTTTTACAATAATATTATACAACATATTAATGGATTTGTCAAGTACTTTTCTATATACTTATAAAAAATTATATTTTAACTAACCCGGAGGAAATTGCTTTATCCAAAACATCTATGGCAACTTGTCCTACAATTCTCATACGTCCGTTGGCAATCATTAAATTATTTAATCCATAAAATTCTATGTACATTAAAGCATCCTCCAAAGGGAGAGTGTGGGATGGGCTTTGTCCAATTTTATGGTATAACTTCTCTGTTAATTCATAACCGTTCATATTTTTCTCTCCTCGTTAATAAGTATATTGGTTAGGGCTGTTCATCAAACTCCATTTGACCCCTGCTCGTATAATGCTCAAAGCCGATTTTTTAAGCCCAACTTCCATTTGGAATATCCCGGGCAGCTGCCTCCACATTGTAACCGGTATTAATGTAGTCATAACCGGGGCACCCTAACCAATTAACTATTTCATATGTGAGTTACTTCAACTAACTTCGGTAACTCCTGCGGGTATAATACTCAGAACCGATTTTCAAACCCAACTTCCTCTGTACAGGAATATCCCGGTAGCTGTATAAATTATGTTTTTATTTGTTTAACCAGGTTACCCAATTTATCATATAGATTCATAAGCATTTTATGTTGGGTATCAAATTCTTCCACGTTCACACAATCTTTCTCCGCACGGGTACCTTCTAATGTTTCATACAAGGCTTTGGCACAGTCTTTATGATATAGTCCAACGGCAGCGGATAATATAAAAAGTTCTTCCATAGTTAGTTCAAGATTAAATGTATCATTCATATTTTATTACCCCCTAATTATTCAATTTCGTATATGTGATAGCAATAAACTTTTTCTATTTCCGGCTCGTGGGCAAGGTATTCACATTTGGGTTTAAAATTCCCTATATATGGACCCCAACCTATCCATCTCCACCCACCCTCAGCGGGTTCCTCCTTTTTAATGA
>JAEEGL010909013.1_pt1 | contig 10190 bp, 10 predicted proteins | sample 9134231 | NCBI WGS metagenome assembly JAEEGL01 (sample SAMN16246548, study PRJNA631951) | gut metagenome | biome: gut microbiome; feature: rumen; material: fiber-attached | host: Bos | place: Iran: Karaj | collected 2018-10
CTTCGAGATTGGCGTCAAGCGGAAGGTCATACTTCCGTAATAGGGCAATAAGCTGGTTCAATTCTTCAATAGGTGTCATATTTACTTTGTTGTTATGGAGAGAGTTTTATTAAAAAACGAGTTAACTGTTTTATTTCTCTTCATGTTGATAATAGAGGCAGAGGGGGGAGATTGGTTGGGGATTATTATTTTTCAAAGAAAGAATCGATGTAATCTAGAAGTTCGCCCGAAATTTTGAAATGGCTCTGCATACTGGACTTCAGACCATACTTTCGCAGTTCGGTCAAGTGCAATAGTGGTGTATCCACTTTTTCCAACAACCTCAAGCGTACACTTTTTTGCACATATCGATTTGTCGAAGTCAACAGACTGAATCTACTATCGTCTATAGTCCCTTCCCAAGGGATATCAATCTTCTCTACAATCATTTTAAATTCGATGCGTTGAACAGGAGCCGTGGTGTAAAGATAAACAATATCATTCACACAAATTTTATTCCTTTGTTCGTATTCCACGACATCATTTTCGGCTAGCCAATCGCTCATTCGAAACCGTTTCGTGCTTGAAATAAAAATCCAGTGTTGCATAGAAATAGAGTATTTGATGAAACTGTGGTGTGTAAAGTCGAGAGTTATATTATTTGACGCGGCAAAGATAAGCAAAATGATTATAATTTCCAACAATTTTATCCTTTTTATTTCATAAATATTTGTTTAATTACTTATTTTTTACTATCTTTGTGCCCAGGTATTATACTAATTAATTATTCATTTTGATGATGGACACTATTTTATACAAATATCTTGATTTCGATGGAGGATTGGCGATGCTCAAGAATCACAATCTTCAGTTTACCAATGCAACAAAATTCAATGACCCATTTGACTGCCACCCAGCGCTGTTTGACTACTCAAATGTTCCTGCACACAGGAAACAATGGCTTCCTGCAGAATTCGTTTCCTTCATGGAAGAAAACAATATGGTGAATTTGAGAAACGAGACATGGATTTGCAGCTTGTCGAAAGTGAATGATTCATTGTTGATGTGGTCTTACTACAATAATCATAAAGGTATCTGTATCGGCCTAAATAAGGATGCAGTCATAAATAGTTGTCGACACAAGTTTTTAGGTCTTGTGTATCCTTTTGCGATGGAAGTTCAATACAAGGATGTCCTTCAAAAGCCTGATTTTTTCAATGATCATCCTTCATTGACCGATTTGCTATTGACAAAGGCAAAAGTGTGGGAACATGAAAAAGAAGTGCGTTTGATTACACGACGTCCATTATGGGTTAATGCTTGGAGAAATGAGCCAAAAGAGTTCCAAGACGAAGAAACAGTTGACGGGAAGGAAATTAGGCATTATCCATTCTTGACAAAAGATTGCTTTGAATCTGTCTATTTGGGCGTGAATATGTTGCCCCAAAAAAAACAAGAAATTATCAAGGTTGCAAGGATCTTAAACCCCGATATAAAGATTTATCAAATAGTAACTTGTCCTGAGACATTTAGCTTGAAGGCTGAATTGATAACGTCAAAATAATATACCCAAGACATGCATGACTTATGTGCAAATGTAATCATTAAAAACAATTATATCAAAATAATCGGCAAAAATAAATGCGATACTCAATATTTTTTGGAAGGAATTAACAAGATATTGTTTTTTTCTTTATCTTTGTGGCATCAAACATATCAATCAATACTCTTCTATGGACATTAATCAAAAAACTGGAATGGCAATCGTCCAGCTTCGCAAGGAGCAAGGCATATCGCAGTATAACCTAGCTATTAAAGCAAACATTACATTCCGATATTTGAGCGACATCGAGAATGGCAAGAGAAACTTGTCGCTGAATATCCTTGAAAAGATAGCGACTGCTTTGGGCGTAAAGGTGTCCAAAGTTTTGGAAATCGCAGAAAATATGGTATAAACACAAATTACACTATTATTTTATTTATATATTATGGGAAACTTCTTCGATTTATCAGATTTCGCTTTGTTCGCTCAATACGCAAACAAAAAACAACAAGAAGCGTCTGATGGGCAAGCAAAGCTAAGACAAGTGTATGATAAACTTGGGCTTATTATAAATGGAGTTAAGGGTATGGGTTATCATGCATCTATTAATAAAAATCCTTTGCAACAAGCAGGACCTGGGGCATTTAAATATGCGCCATATCATTGGTCTAGGGTATATCCAAAAGAACAAAATCTTTTTAATGAATGTAATGATAAGGTATTTGTGGTAGTAGGTACTACTGTAGATGGGTTCAACATTCATATTGATTCATACCAATCAAAAGGTTTTACGGGGAACAATGCAAGTGAAGCAATCAAAAAAATCACTTGGTTTACGATTCCTCCTGAAGAAGCAACTACATATACCTGCGAACAATTGGTTAAAATGGTTGATGATTATTTTAAGAAACATTGGTTGGATTTTAACCGATTCGCTAAAGAATTTGATATACAAGGAAGCATAAGAATATTGAACAAAATAGATATAGAGCGGTTTAATAAACTACTTCTTAGCAACTACAATGTAATACTAACTGGTGCTCCTGGTACTGGCAAAACATTTTTGGCTAAGGAAATTGCAAAATCTATGGGTGCGGAATGGAAGCTTGTCCAATTTCACCCCTCATATGACTATACTGATTTTGTAGAAGGTTTAAGACCTGTACGTGATAATTCTAGCCTTGGCTTTCAAAGAAAAGATGGTTTTTTTAAGAGTTTTTGTAAAGAAGCCTTAGCTTCAATTGATTCAACCTCCTTTGAGGAACTCTATAATTCATTAGTAACAGATATTATTAATGGTTCAATAACAACATATGAAACATTAACTGGTATTGTTTATCCATTAAAAGTGGTAAATGGCATAATCAAATATGGTTATCAAAATAATGGTGAACAGTATAAGAGTGAAAATGTTGATAATATAAAACTGATTTTCAATTATTTTATAACTCATCCAGATGGCATTGTTTATAGTTTTGATGGGTTAAGAGGATTGATAAAGAAGTTGACAAATGGTCAAATATCAACTGTTGACCCATCAGAGTACTCTTGGACAATCAAAGAGTTGCTTCATAGAAGGGCCAACAAAATGAAAAAATATGTGTTAATAATCGATGAAATTAACCGAGGTGAAATATCCAAGATATTTGGAGAACTATTTTATTCTATTGATCCAGGATATCGGGGAACTGCAGGAATGGTAACCACGCAATACCAAAACCTTGTTTCTGATGATGACGTTTTCTATAAAGGCTTCTATGTTCCTGAAAATGTCTATATCATAGGAACGATGAACGATATAGACCGCAGTGTGGAAAGTATGGATTTTGCTATGCGTAGAAGATTCGCATGGACTGAAATAACAGCAGAATCTAGACAATCAATGCTTGATGATGAAAAAGCATGGGGTGTATATGGGAAACCAGAGCAGTCTGTTATTGATGAAATCAAAGTCAGAATGAATAACCTTAATGCTTGTATTATTGACAAGTATGGTGATGAGGATTTATCACCAAAAGACAAGATAGGTTTAACAAAGGCTTATCAAATAGGCGCATCATACTTCCTTAAATACGGGATGTATGGAAACTTTAAAGAATTATGGGATAACCATTTTGAAGGTTTGCTGTATGAATATCTAAGGGGAGCAAACAACATAGAAGCTAAGATTAACAGATTGCATTCCGCATATAATGATACTACAAAACATTGATTACTAGAGATTATAGCATAAAAGAAATTCAGCCTGAAGATATTCTAGATTTAAAGGCTATTGCAGATGTGGGTATCTCTGATATCACTTTAGAAGATTACCCTAATTTACTTGTATTTCCAGACTCCTTTGATACTTATGATAGGGATTTTGGGAAGAAGGTTATATGTAATATCGTAAATGAAGGCAAGGATCTTATCACCAATAGTATTGTTGGATTTATAGGAAGGAATAACACTCATTTATCTATTCATTCAAGATTCGCTGGTGACGGAAAGAAGGACTATTTCTTACATTATATGCTTCAGAAGGTGGCAAATATTAATTTGTTTAGTCTTCAGCACACATTGGATGAGGATAGTGTATTTGATTTTCTATTATACTTATTCCCTTTGTACCTTAAGAAGGCAATTAATCAAGGCATCTTCAAAAAATATACTACCAACAAATACAATGATGCAAATGTTAGGGGTGTCATTGAGATTAATAGACATATAAGATATAATGAACCCTTCAATGGTAAAATTGCCTACTCGTCTAGAGAATACAGCTATGATAACGAAGTGACCCAATTGATTAGACACACTATTGAATTCATCCGCAAACATAAAGGAGGTAATGATATTCTTATTAATGATAGCGAAACGATTCAAGCAGTCGCCCAAATAACGAGCGCTACACCTACTTATGTGCCCAATGAATTACAGGATATAATCAATAAGAATTTACGACCTATGATTCATCCTTACTATAGTGAATACACACCTCTTCAAAGATTATGTTTGCAAATACTCAGGCATGAAGAATTAAAGTATGGCCAAAAGGAAAACGAGATTTATGGAGTGCTTATTGATGCCGCTTGGCTATGGGAAGAGTACTTGGCTTTACTACTTGTTGGTAAGTATAATCACTACCTAAAGAATAAAGGTAAAAGATTCTATTTATTTGAAAATTTTCAACAAATTGTTCCTGATTATTTGTCCATCGATAAGAAGATTGTGGCCGATGCAAAATATATACCTCTGGATAAGGAAAACAATTATGGTGAAGAAAAGGCGATTGCCATTTATTATAAAACCATAACCTATATGTATAGATTTTGTTCAGACAAAGGATTGTTGCTATATCCTTTCCCGGATGAAGAAGTCAATATTAAGCGACTGAAAATCAAAACAGAAATTAATGGGATGAATGGAGGCTCTATCATCAAGATAGGTTTGCGAGTTCCTATACGTTGTAATAGTTTTGTTGAATTCTGTTCATATATGAGCAAGTACGAGCAGGATTTTCTTAGGTTTTGCGAACCATCTTCTATGTCATCATGATACAATCCAAATTACTAGAAATAACAGAAAAAAATAGAATAAAATTACCGACCTGCACTATTGTTCGTTGTGTAGGTCGGTAATTCTCTTTATCTTTGCAGCGTCAAAACGGAAGTACCCAAGCTGTACGAAAGCTCGCCCTACGACCGCGCCTGTACGAAACCCTTCCCCGATGATTTGCAATAGTCGGGCGACTGCACGATTTCTCGCATTGTGGTAGTCTTTTACTACTGGCTAGGGATGCTGCACGAAAATCACAGAACACTTCATCCGTTCTCGTGGCTACATTTTGTGGTCACGAGTTTTTTTCTTATATATTTGGTCAAATGAATTATTATTCTTATCTTTGCAGCCGAAAGACATTATTTATACTTCTTTACTTTTGAAGCTTATGCTTAATAACAATAAATTACATTTTACTGATGAGGGACGTTATTTGGAAAGTTGTGATCTTGACTATGTGGGTGAAGTTGTCATCCCAGAGGGTGTTGTAACTATAGGTTATGATGCATTCAATAGCTGTGAGCAAATTACTGCAATAAAGCTTCCTGAGAGTGTTTCATCTATACAAAATGGTGCATTTGCGTTTTGCAAAAGTCTAAAGAAGATTAATATTCCAGTTAATGTAACTGAGATTGGATGTGCCGCATTTTATTTTTGCTTTAACCTTGAATCGATCGTGCTACCTGACAATATCGAGTATATCGATGTTTTAGCTTTCCATAATTGCACTAATCTCAAATCAGTAGTATTGCCAAAGGGACTGGTAGGTATTATGCAAAAAGCATTCCTATGCTGCAAAAACCTCAAATCTATAGTGATTCCTGACAAAGTTAAATGGATTTCACTATTGGCATTTGCCGATTGTTCAAATTTATCATCCATTGAAATACCTAAAAGTGTCGATTTTATTGATTGTAATGCGTTTGACGGTTGCAAACATCTTGAGTCAATAGAAATTCCATATAATGTCACAAGGATTAGTGATTATCTTTTTTATGATTGTATTAGTCTTAAATCCATCATAATTCCTGATAATGTCGAAATAATTGGAGAGTGGGCATTCAGGGGATGCATTAGGCTTAAATCTGTAGTGATACCTAGCAAAGTGAAAGAAATTGCATATGGGGCCTTTTGTCGTTGTTCGAGTTTACAATATTTGCATATCAAAGCAATTTGCCCTCCTAATATAATACAAGGGGAGTATGATTATAATAAAATACAAGCTGAATATATTTTATTGCTTAAAAAAATAACTTTATTTGTTCCCAGAGGCTTTGAAGATGTTTATCGCAGCCAAACATTTTACGCTCTTTTCAAAAATATTGTAGGGGAGTAAACCGATCTATGATCAAAAATTTGGTGGGAAAGTCAAAAAAACCTATATTTGCACCCAAAAATGAAAGTCCCAAAATCATATATAAAAAAATTATGGAGAAAGACTGCGGAGTGCATCTAAGTGATGATGGTAAAATCGTTGTTAGTTGTAACAAGGATTTTAAAGGTGAATTGTTTATACCGGATGGAATTGTTAAGATTGGTAAGGATGCTTTCTATAAATGCAAGAACATCACGTCTATTATTCTTCCTGATAGTATGACGGTGATTGGAGAATCCGCTTTCGCGTATTGTGAGAGCCTTTACACTATTAAGCTACCTAAAGGTGTGAAAGAAATTGGGAAGTCCGCATTCAAGGATTGCGAAAGTCTTACATCAATCTCTCTCCCCAATGGAGTAACTAGGATAGAGGATGAAACATTTAGGGGTTGCAAGAATCTCGAAACAATTGTTCTCCCAGATGGAGTGACAGAAATTGGACAATATGCTTTCGAGGGTTGTACTCGCCTCCCATCCTTCGAGCTCCCAGATAGAATAACTAAGATTGAGAACGGCACTTTCTCAGGTTGCGACAGTTTCACTTCTGTAGTGATTCCAAATGGTGTAACTGAGATTGGGAATCAGGCATTTTCTTGTTGTGATCATCTCATTTCTGTTAAGATTCCTGACAGTGTAAAGTGTATTGGCAGTTTTGCTTTCTGGTATTGCTCTAAATTAAATAATATTAAAATACCTGATAGCGTAGATTCTTTGTGGAATGGTGCTTTTGAAAGTTGCACAAACTTATCTTCAATTAAACTCTCTAATAGGATAACTAAAATTAGTCCTCGTCTCTTTTATAATTGCTATAAACTAAGTTCAATTGATATACCACAAAGTGTTACGACTATATGCAATGATTCATTCTATAATTGTTATAGCCTAACTTCAATCATAATTCCTGATGGAGTGCAAACCATTGGTTTTGGAGTTTTTGATGGTTGTATCAGCCTACAGGAAGTTCATATTCCTGCATCTGTAACTGATTTCTCGTCATTATTATTTGAAGATTGTTATAAACATCAGAATATATATGTTGCTGAAGATAATCGAAATTATTGTGATATAGATGGTGCTCTTTATACGAAAGACAAGAAAACACTGCTATGCGTGCCTAAGGCATCAACTAATTTCATAATTCCAGATTCTGTCGAAATTATCGAGTCTTATGCTTTCTATGGTTGCTCTGGTATTTCTAGACTTGTCATACCTCGTAATGTTAAGGAAATTAGGCGGGGAGCATTTAAGAATTTTAGTAGTCTCGAAGTGATAGTAATACCTGAGAGTGTGGATATAATCGATAGTGCTAATTTATTTGCAAACTGTAAAAACCTAAAGAAAGTTATTATTCGTAGTTATATCGATAGGTTAGGTAAGGAAGCATTTTGGAAGTGTGAAAATCTTCAAGAGATAGCATTGCCATATAGTCTCGAAGAGATAGGGGAGTGGGCTTTTGCCGGTTGTAAGAGTTTGACTGAGATAAAAATTCCTGAGGGGGTTACCTCGCTAGATATCCTATCCTTTGGAGGTTGCGAAAATCTCGAATTCTTGGAAATTCCTAGTTCTTTGGAAAAAACCGATGGCCGGGTATTTAGTGGTTGTGAAAATATAAGATTTGTAAAACTATATATACCATCCCCTTCTGAATCTTATGAAAGCGGTGTGATCTTTGATTCTCCTGGAAAAATTACCTTATATGTTCTCAAGGACTATGTAGATGATTTTCGTCGGCATCCTTACTACAGGCAATTTCGGAGAATAGAGGGTATGGATCTATATTAAGCATTAACAACTAAATATTCGTCACAAAAGTTATAAAACCAGGTCAAATAGATCTAATTTGTTGGCAGACCTATCCGTGTGCGAGCCTACACAAAACCCTTCCCCGATGATTTGCAATAGTCGGGTGACTGCACGATTTCTCGCATTGTGGTAGTCTTTCACTACTGGCTAGGGATGCTGCACGAAATTCACAGAACACTTCATCCGTTCTCGTGGCTGCAGAAATGTGGTCACGAGTTTTTTGTATCTAAAACTATTCAGGAATACAATTCTCTCGCAAAAACGACAATGAAACCAGTATTTTTGAAAAAAAGAATAAAAAAATAACTATTTGTTTGGTCGTTATTTTCATTATAATTATCTTTGCACCAACCAATACTCATTACTTACTAAAAATTCTAATTTATGGGAATGATAATGAATCGATTTAGTATGCTTACGCAACTACGTAAGGATATTAATAGTGGTAATATTCATGGATTTTACCATAGCAAGCCCTTCTTTATTGGCATAATTGTTCATGATAGCAACGACAAGCATTTAACATACAGCATCCAAGATAAAGTTGAAAAATGGGTTGGAATATTAGGAGAATACTGTTTGTTAATTACTTTTGTCGCTCCTCCTGATAATTGGAGTGAGAGAATGTATACCCATAAAGATTCTTTGTATGACAAGTATTCATTAATAGTTGACCCATATCTCGATAGAGAACAGGAGAAACGTGCAAATCCTTTACTACGAGATATTCTAGGTCTACCTCAAGATGGGTCTTTTTTGGTGTTAGGCAATGATATCTATCCAGATCAATTTCATTCGATTCCAATTGACTCAACATCTATCGAAGAGGACCTATTGGCTATTTCATTTTATTGTAACTATGTAGTGATGTGTAATTGCCATACTGTGGAGAATTATGATAAATTATTAAGTAGGCTTCATGCAAGTAGACCTTTAGCAAATGAGCCATTATTGGATTTATTGATAGATTTTGTATCAATTACTTCGACACAAACTAATAATGATGTTGATAAAATTCAGCTAGTACATGCAGACACAGTAATTGAAAAACTGAAAAAAAAATTAAAATCATATTAAGGTCCCGATTTCGAAGATCGAGTATTTCATTTATTTGAGGCGTCTGAAACGGTTGTTCCTATATTATATGAATTTTTCAATCGTGATTGCATACTTGGAATTAAAAACTATTACAAAAAAATAATTGATTCCAGTATATTAAATAGTGAACATAAATTGGACGATTACAGCAAAAAATTATTTTTAACTTACAATAAGTTTTCAGAGATGATAGAAGACAGCAATGAAGATATTGATTATTCTGGACTGACTATCTATTTAGGAAAAATTGTAGAGAATGAACTTCACCTGTCTATCGGTCAAATGTTGAGATGGTCGATGGATATAGATATGCCTATGTATTTCAACAGATATTGCAGTGAGAGACACAAGGTTTTAGTGCCAGCTGGGAATCAAGTAGTTAATATAAATAAATCCTCATCGGATGGAGGTAATAAAGGAATACCTATGGGTACACTTATATCTGTCTATAATACTATGATAAATCATCCAGAATTAATTAATCCACAGCCCAATTCAAGTAGATTGCAAAGATTAGATAAAGAATTAATAGCTTTTATTAAGGATTTTAGTTCAAAATACCGCAATCTAGCTGGGCATTTAGATCTCAATAGCAAAAATACTTATGAAGGGGCAAAAGAAAAATTCAAGTTGTTTCTTACCCAATTCCTTGATACTTTATATAATATTAGAAATGAATTACAAGGCTCGCAAAGAAGATTTTAAAACTTATTTTTCTGCGATAGCGATTTTCGATTCATGAAGATGATGCCCCATTGGGTGATGGATAGGGTGGAAGCACCAGCAGAAAGCTCGCTTTCAGGTGGCGATTGCAGCCTATACATCAGTGCTGCTATCGAGCAGCACCATCTTC
>JAEEGL011349567.1_pt1 | contig 10190 bp, 11 predicted proteins | sample 9134231 | NCBI WGS metagenome assembly JAEEGL01 (sample SAMN16246548, study PRJNA631951) | gut metagenome | biome: gut microbiome; feature: rumen; material: fiber-attached | host: Bos | place: Iran: Karaj | collected 2018-10
CTTGGGGTTGCGTCGTATAACGGCACGACCCACATTTTGCAATTCGAGAACGGCTCCATCATCAAGTTCGGTCACTGGAACGGTGAGGAGTCCGAGAACGAATACAACGGTCAGGAATTCGACTGGATATTCATAGACGAGGCGACGCAGTTTTCCGAGAGGGCGTTCAACTTCTTGGGCGGTTGTCTTCGTGGCACGACGGATATTCCGCGCCGGATGTACCTGACTTGCAACCCCGGCGGTGTTGGCCACTTCTGGGTGAAGCGTTTATTCATCGACAAGAAGTACGACACCACCAACCCTGACCCCGAGAAGAGGGAGAACCCCGCTGACTACAACTTCATCTTTGCCACCGTAGACGACAACATCGAGCTTTTGAAGCGGTCTCCGAACTACAAGAAGGCTCTGGCTGCCATGCCGAACTCAGCCGGGTATCGTTACGGTGACTGGGACGCAATCAGCGGCTCATTCTTCAAGGAGTTCAACGAGGCCACCCATGTACGGCCCCGTTTCCGCATTCCGTCGCACTGGCAACTGTACCGCAGCTTTGACTACGGCCTTGACATGCTCGCCTGTTTCTGGTGGGCGGTCGATGAGGATGGCCGAGCTTGGTGCTACAAGGGAGTAGAGAGGTCAGACCTGAACGTCCAGCAGGCGGCTCAACTGATACTTGACAATACGCTACCGGGAGAGTCCATACCGATAACGTATGCCCCGCCTGATATGTGGTCTCGCCAGAGGGAGACTGGCAGAACCATGGCCGAGATTTTCAATCTATCGGGTCTGCCGATAGTCAGGAGCGACAACAACCGAGCGCAGGGTCACGGCGTAATGAAAGTAATGATGTCCCCGGCGCCGTTGAACGACCCCTACGTTAAGGCTCTTTACGAGAAGCCTCCGGCCACCCTGCCAATGCTGATGTTCTTTGACGACGTAGGCAGAGTCATCAGCGATATTAAGTCGATTCAGGCCGACGAGAAGAACCCGAACGACTGCGCGAAAGACCCGCACGAAATCACGCACACGGTTGACGCTTGCCGTTACTTCTGCGTGAACAGGACGATTCGGGCAGAAGCGCCCGCCGAAGAAGAGGAAGAGGACGAATTCGAGGGCATCGAAGACTACGACTCCTTTATGACGGGCGGCGAGATAACTCCGGCCTACATGAATTTTGGATGAAGGGAGAGCTATGGCAAGCAAGGTATATGAAAGCCCCGAAGAGCTCAGGAAATACATAGGGGCATACTTTGACCAATGCCAGAAGGGCAATGTGTTCCCTGACTACAAAGGTATGCTGGTATTCCTGAAGCTGAAGGAGCGAGATGTGAAAGCACTGTGCGAAGACCCTGAGTACGCCGACCTCTTTGAAGAGACGATGTACATGAGGGAGAGTCGACTGGTCAGATGGATGGCGGCTGACAACAAGAAGGCCAACGGCTGCATGAACGCTCTGAAGCAGCCCATCAATGGCGGCTATTCGGACAAGTACTCCGATTTGAAGAAAGAAAGTAAGCTGACGCTGGTACTGAGCGGCGTCGGCGGAGAGAAGGCTTGTAAATGAGCAAAGAATCTGATTTTGTCAAAGCCTACAAGAACTCCGACAAGGGCAGTTCGAGGCCGGAAGGCCGCAAGAAAAACATTCAAGGCGAGGGCGATGCTTCTTCGTTAAAGCGGAGAGGAGAGTCGGTTTACCATAGTACCAAAGCAACCGAACAGATGCGTCCCGGCGGCGCCTTCGGAGGCCAAACCCTAAGAAAAAAGAAAGGAAGCAGCAAATGATTTTCCGAGAAATCCGCGAAAACGCCGAAGCGGCTGTTTCCGCCGCGAGCAAGACCGCGCTGGCTTTGGCCAGATTCAAAAAAGAGGTTGGCGACAGGCTTTGTAGCATCGAGACGAGGCTGAAGGCAATCGAAGACTCTATGAACGACGGTGAAATCAAGACGCTTCGTGACGAGAAGGACTATATCGAGGGCATGTTCAACATGCTCAACTTTAACGTAGACGTGGCCAAGAAGGCCAAAGGCAGGGAGCTGAATGAGTAAGAAAGTGAAGCTGGGCCTCTTCAATGGCGAAGACAAGCCCACTCCGCAGATTGGCTGGGAGTTCTACCAGCAAGGAGTCGAGTTCAACAACCTCGTCGAGTTGGACGAGACCGTCGAGCTGAACGAGAACTTCTACGTCGGCAAGCAGTGGGAGGGCGTACAGTCCAACGGGCTGCCGACCCCTGTTTTCAACTTCATCAAGAGAGTCGTCGGCTTCATTGTCGCCACCATCACATCGGACAATGTGAAGGTGAACGCCTCGGCTGTTGCGGCCACGGCGAATACCGACCAGCTTTTTGAGCCCGTTCGCATCGTGAACGAGGAGTTCGACGCTCTGACTGAGCGCAACAACATCACCTACCTCATCCGCGAGTATGCAAGAAACGCCGCCGTCGATGGCGATGGCTGTCTCTACACTTACTGGGACGAGGACGTTGAGACGGGGAACAGCGTCAGGGGCGCAATCAAGACTGAAATCGTCGAGAACACACGAGTGTTCTTCGGCAACCCCAACGACAGGCTCGTGCAGAACCAGCCGTGGATTATCATTTCCACCCGCGAGTTCGTCCGAGACGTCCGCCGGAGAGCTAAGGCAAACGGCGTTGACGATTGGGAGCTGATTACTTCCGACATGAACTCGCAGTCAGAGAGCAGCAAAGAACTCAGCTCCGCTGACAAGTGCGACGTTCTGACGCTGTTTTGGCGAGACGACGATAGCGGCACGATTTGGTCTTACGAGTTCACCCAGAACTGCGAGGTCAAAGAGCCGACCGACCTTGGCATCCGTCTGTACCCCATCACTTGGCTGTGCTGGGACTATGTGCAGGACAGCTACCACGGTCAGGCCATGGTAACGGGCCTTGAGCCCACCCAGATTTTCGTGAACAAACTCTGGGCTCTGACTCAGGTGTCGGCCATGAGAACGGCCTACCCGAAGATTGTCTACGACAAGAGCAGAATTGCGCACTGGGACAACCGAGTCGGCGCTGCCATCGGCATCAACGGAGGCGACATCAACGGCGTCGCTACCATCATCGACCCGGCCACTATCTCACCGCAGATTTTTCAGCTTATCCAGTTGGCTGTCGAGCAGTCAGAACAGAGCCTCGGCGCCACGGCGGTTGCTCTGGGCGACACACGACCTGACAACACCTCGGCCATCATCGCTCTTCAGAGGGCGGCACAGACGCCGAGCGAAATCACCAAGCAGAACCTCTACAAGAGCATCGAGGACTTGTACCGCATTTACCTCGAGTTCATGGCCGAGTATTACGGCGAGAGGGAAGTGGACATGGAGCCGCCTCCCGAGCTTGTCGATGCGTACCAGTTCATAGGGATGCCAGCCCCGGAGATGGTGGCAACGCCATTCGACTTCGGTATGCTGAAAGACCATCCCATGACCATCAAGCTGGAGCCCGGCTCTGGCGCATACTTCAACGAGATTACGGCGGCGACAACGCTCGATAACTTGCTCCGCATGGGCCATATCGACATTGTCGACTACCTTGAACGAATCCCCGATTCCGCTATTCCCCAGAGATATGCTCTGCTGGAGCGGAAGAAGCAGGCACAGCAGGCCATGCAGATGCAGCAGATGATGCAGATGCCCGGTCAGGAAGGCCCGCAGGGAGAGCAGATGGAACCTGAAGACAACAGTGCGGTTGAGGTACAGGGCGGCAGGGGCTACAACCACCTTGCCCATGTCATCAACAAGACGGGCACAACCGAAGGTCAGGTGTGAGGGAGGCGAGATGAGACATGACACTCGTTATTCCTGACCTTGTCGGCTGGGCTGCTGTCATCGGCGCTGCTGTCGCGCTGATTGGCTATTTAGCCAAGGTGTTTAACTTTGTGAAAGAACCAGAAGACATCAAAAAGGAGATAGCCGAAATCAAGGAAGACATGGCCGGTCAGAAGAAAGAGATGAGAATTCTGACGAACGGCATCCTTGCTTGCCTGAAAGGGCTTAAGGAACAGGGAGCCAACGGCCCCGTGACTGCGGCTATCACGGAAATGGAAGAGTACCTAATCGACTCTGCACACAAGTAAAGGAGAAATTATGACCGACCTTACCCCGATTATCGACGCAGTTGTGAAGCTTTGCCTCGTCCTCATCACGACCTTCCTCATCCCGTGGGTGAAGAAGCGCATCGACGGCGAGAAGCTTCTGGAAATCCGCAAGTGGACGATGATTGCCGTGGAAGCGGCAGAGATGATTTACAGCGGCATGGACATGGGCGAGACCAAAAAGGCTTTCGTCGAAGAGTTCCTTGCCCGCAAGGGCTTCAAGCTCAATCAGGACGAGCTTGACAAGCTCATCGAGGCGGCTGTCCTCGAGATGAACAACGCCCTCTGGGGCTAATAACACTGCTTTGAAGCCGCCGACCATAGCGGCAGAAAGGATATAACTCATGGATGAAGAAGTAAAAGAGTTTAACATCGACGATTACACCGATGAGGAGCTTTTTGACGGCCTGAATGACGACATTCCTGACGAGGAAGCCGAACAGGAAGCCACCGAAGAGCCCGAAAAGGAGACCGAAGATGAAGTCGAGACCGAAGAGGACGCAGACCAGCAGGAATCTGAGGAGGAAGACGACTCTGACGACGGCGAACCCGAGGAAACCGAGGAAAAAGAGGAGAGTAAAGAGCCAGACCCGACCTTTACCCTGAAACATCTTGACGAGGTTCGAGAGGTTAACCGTGACGAGGTCGTAGAACTCGCCCAGAAGGGCATGGACTACGACAGAATCCGCTCCGAGCGCGACTCTATGAAGCCGAGGCTCGAAGAACTGGAGACATTTCTGAAAAGAATCGCTGGAGACCAGTCCATTGAGGACTTGATTGACAGCACTCTCGCCAAACTGGACGTCGCAGACGCCGAGGCAAAGGGCGAAGAGCTTGATGAAGTGGAGCAGTTCAAGAAACTCCGCATCGAAAGAGTCAAACGAGAAGCAAAAAATCCGCCGCCCGAGCCGAAGCCCGAGCCGACGGAAGAGGAGAAGGAAAAGGCGCGGCTTAGCAAGAGCATCCAGCGTTTCATCAAGGAATACCCGGATGTCAAAGCTACCGATGTACCTCCCGAGGTTTGGAAAGATTACCGCGAGCATCGGGCCGACCTTCTCGAATGCTACCAGCTCTACGAAAACAAGAAGCTCAAGGACGAACTGAAGTCCTTGAAGCAAAACCAAAAGAATAAGGAGCGGTCAACTGGCTCTAAGAAGAGCGCAGGAAAGAAGACCGTTGATAAATGGTTTGACGGTTGGCCTGATGATTGACCGCCTCCCCACATGGAGGACAACTAATGGCTATCAATCTTGCCGACAAGTACTCCGCTAAGGTTGCGGAGCGCTTTGCCCACAAGGCTTACTCTGCTGGCATCGCTGGCAACGCCTATGACTTTGACGGTGTGAAGTCTATCAAGGTGTATTCCATCGACACCGTTCCCCTCGGCAACTACAGCCGTTCCGGCACTTCCCGTTACGGCTCTCCCACCGACCTTACCGACAGCTATCAGACGATGACCATGACGCAGGACAAGGCGTTCACCTACATCATCGACAAGGGCGACGATAAGGAACAGCTCAACATCAAGAAGGCCAACAAGGCCCTCGCCCGTGAGATTGATGAGCGCATCAATCCCCACCTCGACAAGTACAACTTCGCTGCGTGGATTAAGGACTGCGGCCAGACCGTTTCTGCCGCTTCCATCACCAAGACCAATGCCCTCGAGCTTGTTCAGGACGCCACCGAGAAGCTGGATGAGCAGGCTTGCCCCGACTCTGGCCGCACTCTGGTTGTGACCAACAACTTCTTCAAGCTCCTGAAGCAGAACGCGAACTTCGTCTACACGGACAAGCTGGCTCAGGACAGCATGGTTCGCGGTAAGGTTGGCGAGCTGGATGGCATGGTCATCCGCAAGGTTCCCAACAACTACTTCCCGTCCGGCGTTGTTGGTATGGTCGTCCACAGCTCTGCGCTCCTCGCCCCGATGAAGCTGAAGGAGTACAAGATTCACGTCGACCCGCCCGGCATCAACGGCAACCTTACCGAAGGCCGTCTGCTGCACGACGCTTTCGTTCTCGACGCCAAGGCCGACGCCATCGTCGTTATCTGCACCAGCGCTGCCCTGACGAACGCTCTGAGCGTTTCCGTTACCAGCCATGTCGCCACCATCAGCTTCACGGCTTCCACTGGCGACAAGGTGTTCTACACCGTCGACGGCACTGACCCCCGTTGCTCCGGCACTGCTACCGCTTGGTCGTCCGGCACGATTACCCTGACTGCTGGCCAGACCATCCGCGTCAAGGCTTACGATGCCTCCGAGGCTATCGCTTGGGCCGAGGCCACTGGCCAGTACTAATTCCTAACGCAAATAGAGGCCCGAGCAATCGGGCCTCTTCTCTTAAAGGAGAGAAACTATGGCAACTGCACAAGACATCTTCGATGAAGCGATGGGCCTGATGGACGAGGTCAACGAGACCACGGGTGAAACGGACACGGCTGACACCAAGGAATATAAAAACAGGACGCTCTTCATCCTGAACATCCTGCGCGGTGAGCTTTATCCATATTCCGACACCTTTGTTTCCAACGACAGGGGCATTCGGCCTATTGCCGACCCCATCGAAGATTTCGACACCCCCATCGACCTCGATGATTATATATGCGAGACGCTTATGCCGTATGGCCTCGCAGCACATCTGCTTCTCGACGAGAACCCGTCCGCTGCCGCATTCTTCCAGCAGCGCTATGAGGAGCTTCTTCGCAAACTGGCGAGAGGTTTGCCAGTTGTGAGCGAAGACATTGTCGATGTGCACTTCGGCAACAACGACGGCTACTACGAGTACGACTGGATTGCGAGGTGGTAAGCGATGGCAAAAATCACCGCCGCTACCTCTGAAAAGGTTATCCCAATCAAGCAGTGGGGCGGCCTTCACGAAAGCCCTGATGGCGATACCAAGCTGAAGTACGGCGAGGCTGCCGCCATCCAGAACTGGAGAGTTACCCGTGACGGCAATCTCCAGAGGCGACCGGGCTTCCGCTCCCTCTTGATAGACGAAGACAAACTCCCCGTCAAGCTGGCCGCTGCCCCCATCAAGGGCATGTGGACTGGCTTCGTAGACAAGAAAGAGGTCTTCCTCGCCGCCTGCAACGGTCACATCTATTCCCTCTGGAAAGATGCCACAGGCGACTGGTACAGGGACGCTGACGGGCTGATAGACCCAGTTGACCTTGGTGCTTATACCACTACCAACAACGTCCACATGTTTGGCTTTGAAGGCAAGGTCTACTTTATGAACGGCAGCCAGTACTACGAGTGGGATGGCACTACATTCCAAGCTGTGGAAGGGTATGTTCCTCTGGTGGCCATTTCGATTACGCCAGACCCGAACCCTTCCAGCAAAACGCTGGAGCAAATCAATAAGCTGACAGGCAAGCGCAGATGCTGGCTTTCGCCTGACGGCACTGGCGTTAAGTTCTATATCCCCGAGAAAAACTGGAGCACTACGGCTGGCGACTACAAGTTGGTTGACCTCGCAACCAACACAGAGATTACGACTGGCTTTACGCTGGATGCCGCAAACGGAACTGTTACCTTTGATAACCCTCCGGCGCAGGCTGCCAACGGCATTGAGTTCCAGTATAAGATGTCGACCGACTTCTCATCGCAAGTCAAGGCCATGAGATACAGCGAGCTGTTTTCCGGCATGACGGACAGCCGCGTATTCATCTACGGAGACGGCACGAACGAGATTTTCTACTCCAGCATCGACTATTGGGGAAAGGCCAGAGCCGACTACTTCCCCGACCTGAACGAAGCCGCGATTGGAGACGCCAACACTCCTGTGACGGCTCTTATCCGCCACTACAGTAAGCTGGTCATCTTCAAGTCCGACTCCACTTGGAGCTGCTCGTTCAATATCGTCAACCTTGCCGATGGCTCGTCTACGGAAGCGCTCTACATCTATCCCGTCAATAAGAGGCTCGGCCATACGCCTCTCGGCCAGACGGCGCTGGTTCTGAACTCGCCTCGCTCCCTGTACGGCAACGACGTCTACGAGTGGAAGAACAACAACGCCTACGCGGCGAACCTCTCCGTTGACGAGAGACAGGCCAAGCGCATTTCCGACCGAATCTACAAGTCTATCAGCAACTTTGACCTGAAGAGCTGCGTCTGCTGGGACGACAACGATGCGCAGGAGTATTGGATTTGCCAGAACGGCAAGGCTCTCGTCCAGAACTATGCCGTAGACGCTTGGTACTACTACACCAATATCCACGCCAACTGCTTCTGCAACTTCCGCAAAGTCCTGTACTTCGGAGACCCTGACGGCTACATCCAGTATTTCGACTATGACTACAACACTGACAACGGCGAAGTCATAGACAGTTACTGGGAGAGCGGCTCCATGGACTTCGGCGCGGACTATATGAGGAAGTACAGTGCGATGCTGTGGCTTGGCATCAAGCCCATGTCCGCCGGAGAAGTTGACGTTACTGTCCAGACTGACAGGAAGCCAGCTACTTCCGAAAAGATAGTCCTTAGCCAGTTGGCGTCTATGGCCAACGCCGACTTCGGCAAATGGTCTTTCAACACGAACCAGTTGCCCCACATCTTCAGGCGGAAGATTAAGGCCAAGAAGTTCGTTTACTACAAGCTGATTTTCAAGAACAAGACCGAAAACACTTCTGCCATCGTGACGGCGTCGGAAATCCGAGTTCGCTACACGGGCAACGCTAAGTGAGGTAAACATGAGCAAATATCAATTCACAACTCTCACTACTGACCTTGATAATGTCCAGAAGCTGGACGACCTCCCCAACGCTGTAGGCGGCCTGTCTGCCGCCCAGCTCAAGGCCGTCTTCGACAAGGCGGGAGACGACATCAAGACCTTCATCAACACGGTGCTGCTCGCGGAACTGGAGAGCAAAATCGCTGGTAACGCTGGCGCTTACAAAATCGGTGTTGAGCCGATTGTCGGCCTTACTGGCGTTACGAACGTCCATGACGCAATCAGCGCACTGCTGGACGCTTTTGTGACTGGCACTCTGCCTCCGGGCGGTGTTGACACTGCCAACCTCGCAGACGGAGCCGTCACTACTCCCAAGCTGGGAGACGGTGCTGTCACCACGCCAAAGCTCGGCAGCGGAGCTGTTACTGGAGCGAAGTGCGACTTCTCCGCTGGCCTGACTGTGGCTGGAGACCTTACGCAGCAGGGGAAGATTATTCTCGACAGCGACTGCTACGGAGAGACGCTCCCTGCCGCTGGCACGGCTGGCAGAATCTTCTTCAAAAAAGTCGTGTGAGGTGAGCTGAATGGCATCTGGGTACACCGCCCAATCGGCAACGGTAGGCTCGTTTACCGTTCGCTTTTACTGGTCGAGCAGCTATAACGCCTCTACAAACAAGTCAACCATCACAGTAGTACCGCAAGTCTATAATACCGGCAACTACGGCGGCGACCTTTGGGCCTGCGGTTACAACCTTTCAAGCCCCGGTATATATCTTGGCGGCTCGAGAGTCTATTCCTTTGATGCCCCTTGGGGTACTGGATATAACCTGAAGTGCCCAGCGAACCAAAACTCTTGGACGAACTTTCCGCCGTACACTGGCTCAATTAGCACCATAACCGTTTCGCACAATTCCAGCGGGGCAGCATCTACTACTGTGAGGTTTCTCGGGACAATCGTTCCGATGAACTTCGAGTCTTACAAAAAATCTCTTGACTCTGGCAACCTGACAATCTCGTTTACGGAGCCAGCCCCGTATGCAATTACTTACAACGCAAACGGCGGTAGCGGAGCACCCGGTAGCCAAGGCGTTTATGCCGGGGTTACTTACATGCTCTCGAACACCGTCCCGGTTCGGACTGGATATACTTTCCTCGGCTGGTCTTCAAACGGCTCAACCGTAACGCACAACCCGGGAGATTATGTAACGCCAAACGGGAATCTTCCCCTCACGGCGATTTGGCAGATTAACACCTATGCTGTCGACTACGATGCAAACGGCGGTTCTGGTGCTCCTGCCTCGCAGACCAAAATTTATGGGCAGACGCTCGTTTTGGCAGCTGGTGTCCCCACGAGAACTGGTTACACCTTCAAAGGCTGGGCCACAACGTCCGGCGCTTCTGTTGCGCAGTA
>JAEEGL011400348.1_pt1 | contig 10190 bp, 6 predicted proteins | sample 9134231 | NCBI WGS metagenome assembly JAEEGL01 (sample SAMN16246548, study PRJNA631951) | gut metagenome | biome: gut microbiome; feature: rumen; material: fiber-attached | host: Bos | place: Iran: Karaj | collected 2018-10
CGCGGTAAACATGCTTCATTCCGGCTGTCCTGGCAATTTGCAGCGCCCGCTCTACAATATCTTCTGATGTCGGAGGAAGATAGGAGAGCTTGTGCGCCGGGAAAAAACGTGAAAAATGCAGCGGCGTTTCCTCTCCCAGCTCATCCCTTGCAAAACGGACAAGCTCCTCAATCATTTCGTCGGAATCATTGAGCGTCGGGATCAGTAAATTAGTCACTTCCAGCACAACAGGGTATCTGCGGATGAGGCGCAGTGTTTCCAGGACGGGTTTGAGCGCTGCACCGCAATTTGTGCGGTAAAAAGAATCAGAAAACGCTTTGAGATCTATATTGGCGGCGGCAATGAAAGGAAGCAGTGCCTCGAGGGGAGCTTTTTCGATGAAGCCGGCGCTGACAAGCACGTTGTCGCCGCCAGCATCGCATACGGCGGCGGCGCAATCGCGAACATATTCATAGCCCACGAGAGGCTCGTTATAGGTATAGGCAACGTGCCTTGCATCATGAGCCTTCAGAAGCTTCACGAGATCTGCGGGAAGAAGCTGCGAATGGGGATCAGACGAAGGCGGCACCTGGGAAATAGAGGCGTTCTGGCAGTTCTGGCAGTGCAGGTTGCATCCGCATGATCCAAGGGATAGAATGGCTTCTCCTGGAAAAAAATGAAAAAGCGGTTTTTTTTCCATGGGGTCCATGGCAATGGAGCACGGATGGCCATAGGCAAGCGGCACGATTTTCCCGTTATGGTTGGTCCTGGCACGGCAGAAACCAAGCCTGCCTTCCGGCAAAGTACAATGGTGAGGGCAAAGCATGCATGTTGCGGCTTCCATGGAACAGCTCCATTAAAATGCGATTTCCGTCAGAATATATCGTCGATGCCATTCCGTCAAACGCAGCGGAGGCGGCTTAACGGTGCCGGAAGGCTGCTGCAAAAGAAAGCAAAAAAGCTGCCCTAAGGGCAGCTTTTTTGCAACATTGTATCAGGCGGAATTTTCAGCGCCGTAGCCTGGCGATAAATTATTCCGTGCTGTCTTTAGGCAGGGTAATGCTGTCCAGGGGTTCGTGATCGGCAGGAGTCGTCTTGAGCAGTTCGCTGCTGATGTTGAAAGAAGGAATGAGGGCGCCGGCGAGAGCTTTCATGCGGTATGCAGCAATCAGCGAATTGCCGAGAGCCGTAGCTGCCTGCGTTGATGAATTGAAAAGTTCGCTCTCTGCATCAAGCACGTCAAGAAGGCTGCGTTCGCCAAGGATGAACTGTTCCTGATAGGCATCTCTCGTGGCAATGTTGTATTCGATGGCTTCTTTGTAGAATTCAAGCTGTTCCTGTGCGGAAACATATTCCGTCCAGCTCTGATTCACATTAAGTTTAAGTTCGTCCATGTAGTCGTAAAGGACCTGGCGTGCCTGGCGGATACGGGCAGCAGCGGCTTTGCTTTCAGCAACATCAGCTCCGCTGTTGAAAATATTCCAGCGTACGACGGCGGCAATGCCGAATTCAAATGTCCACATGCGGCTGATGCGGTCACGCTCGGAATAAGAAGGACCAGCTTCAATGGCGACGCTGGGTCCATAGGCGGAATTTGCCTGCTCTTTGCGGGCGCGGGCGGCAATCACATCTTCCATATAGGCGGAAACTTTGGGATTGAACTTGCGGGCATCGCGGAGGACTTCATCTGCGTTTTTATACATTCCCTCAGGACGCTTGACCACCTGGAGCTGGCCTGCGGCAAGCTGCGTGAGGCGGGTATATGTTTCTTCACCCACCTTGAGGGAGGATTTTGCTTCAGACAGCGTTGACTTTGCACGGGAAAGGCGGCTTTGCGCCTTGGTCACGTCTGCCATGGTGTCCACGCCGAGCGCTTCCCTTTCACGCGCCTTGCCAAGGATTTCTTCGTGGCGGCTTACGTTGTCCTGTGCAAGAGAATAGATCTGCCTGCGGCGGAGAACGTCAATGTGGGCGATAATGGCGTCAAGTGCAAGAGAATTGGCGTTGTCCACGACGCGGTGATCCATGGAGCGGTAGGTGGCTTCTGCCTCGCGGACACGACCGCGGGTGAGCCAGCTGTCCCACAGCGGCTGGGTGAGGATCAGTGAAGCCGAAGAGTAGGGAGCGACACGGCTGTAGCCGTAATCACGAACGGTGCTGTTTGTCAGGCGTCCGAAGCCGGCCCGTGCCGTTAAATCGACCCTGGGACCATACCCGGCCTTCGCCTTGTCTATTTCATGGCCGACAGCGGAACGGTTTTCCTGAATGGACTTCAGGGAATGATTGCTGCGGAGCATGGCTTCAATGGATTCTTTGAGGGTGATGTCTTTTTCTGCAGCAGACGAACAGGAAAAGCCCATCAATACCGTGAGAGCGACAGCTAAAACAGACGTACAAATTTTCATATCGATAACTCCCATAATCGTATTGTGTGCGTACCATCTTTATCTGCTTTAATGCCTTTTTTGTCAAGCAAAATATGAAAAAAAAATAATAATAAAAATAAGGTAATTACATTAAAAAAACAAATATTAAACATGTGGAGGATTACTGTTCGTTTTGTTCATAAATTTTTTTTCTGGACGCAGTGTCATATTACAATTTTTTTTACAGCAAAAAAATGATGCCGCGGTTCAGATGCTTTTCCATGCTGCAGGCAAACTTATCGAAAAAAGTATATAACAATTTTTATTTATTTATTATTTTTAATAAAAATAAGGACTGCCGGCTGGCAGCCCTTTGAAAAAAAACATTATGTTGGTCAGTTATTTTACAGCTTCCTTCAGTGCTTTGCCGGGCACAAATTTAACGACTGAACAGGCTGGAATATGTATTTTTTCTTTGGTATGTGGATTCCGACCTGTTCTCGGGGCACGCTTGACAATTTTAAAACTTCCAAAACCCATGAGGATCACGGACTCGCCGGAAGAGAGACTTTCGGTGATGGCTGAAACGACTGCCTCCAAGGCTGCTTCTGATTTGACCTTGGTTTCGAGTCCGCTCTTTTCGTAGATCTTCTCGACAAGTTCAGCTTTCGTCATTAATGTACACTCCATAGTTTATGTATGTTCAAAAAAGGTGCATTTCCTGTAAAATAAGAATACTGGTATGTCAAGTGAAGTTGAATATAAATATGAAATTTATTTCAGCAGACAATAAAAAAAATGCTGCAGATGCTGCCAAAAATATTGTGGCGCAGCAAATAAGGTTTTTCAGGAAGGTGAGTTGCGCAGGCTTCCGAGATTGATCCATGTGAGCTCATGCTTGTTGCAGGAAAGATGGAGCACCTGAGATCCCGGTATGCTGCGGAAGGCCTGGACGACGGCGTGATTCGTCGCCCCTTGCAATTTGATGGTGCAGACAGCGTTATGGAAGGCGTCTGCTTCGATCCATTTCTGAACAGTTTGCAAGAGCCGTTCGGGATAGCATGCCATGTCGGAAAAAAGCCAGTCCGTTTTTCCCACATCGCCAGGTTCCAGTGCAAATCCGCTGCCGACGCAGGAATCTACATTGGCCATGGAGGCTACGGACGGATCCAGGAGCGCCTTGTCAAGGCTGAAAGCGCGTGCTCCCAGCTTGGCAATCACCCAGGTCCAGCCTCCGGGCGCAGCTCCAAGGTCAAGGCAGAGTTCGCCGGGCAAAGGATGGATGCCTGTCAGCGTGAACACTTCCCAGAGCTTAAGATATGCCCTGCTGGGAGGAGAGATGCGGTCTTCCTCAAAATGCGCCTCTCCGTCCGGAAAGGGGGATGAACACTGTGCTGACGCAAGTATCGTGTCATGATCCCAGAGTGTCCATGAACCGAGAGGGGATGAGGGCGCCGGTGTCCCGAAACGGATGGCTTTTGCCTTTACCGGCGGAAGAGCCTGTTCTATGAGGGAGGCACGGCGGAAAAAACCGAGGGGATGGAGCTTCCAGTTGCGCTGTATGGCTTTAAGCTTGCGAGCGGCATCGCCTATGGAATCCACATGCATAAAAAAGGGTTCGAGCCAGATATTTTGCGCCCATGCCGAAGGAAAATACCCGTCCGCAAGGACAAGGCGCTCCCTGCATTCCAGCACGCGGATGCCGTTCAGCCTGATTTCTTCGATTAAATCATGCGCAAAGCCTTTGGCGGCAAGGTAGGCAACAAGGCTGCTATTTGACATGGGGGAACAATTGTTCAGCCATTTCCCGCAAACGGCTTTTCATTATTTTTCCGCTTCCGTTACGCGGAAAATCTTCCAGGCAGGCGACATAACGGGGAATTTTATGCCATGCCACGCGCCCCCTGCAAAAATTGCGCACATCTTCAGCCTGGACAGTGCGTCCCTCCCTGGGAAGTATGAAGGCCGCGACGTCTTCTCCATAGCGCCTTGACGGAATGCCGACTACCTGCACGTCGGCCACGTCGTCCATCTCCAGAAGTTCCTCTTCCACTTCACGGGGATAAATATTTTCGCCTCCGCGGACGATCATGTCTTTAATCCTGCCTGTGATTTTCAGGTAGCCCTCTGCATCCATGACGCCCAGATCGCCTGTTTTGAGCCATCCGTCCGCATCCACAGCGGCGGCAGTGGCTTCCGGCATCTTATAGTAGCCTTTCATGACATTGTAGCCGCGGCAGCAGATTTCTCCCGTCGTTCCCGCAGGGACCGGAATGCCCGTGGAAGGATCACGCAGCTCCACCTCTATGTTGTCCAGTGCGCATCCCACGGTGTAAAAGCGATGTTCGTCCGTATCGTCAAACTTATTCATGGTGATGCCGGGAGATGCTTCCGTAAGCCCGTAGGGCGTGTATATTTCTCCGGCGTGCAGGGCTTGCATCACCTTGCGCACGAGAGGCTCAGGGCAGATCGCACCGGACATCAGGATTGCCCTCATGCTGGAAAAATCATACTGGCTGAAACGGCGGTGCCCAAGTATGGACGTGAAATGGGATGGCACGCCGTAGAGCACAGTTGCCTTTTCCTTCTGGATCCCGTCCATTACCTTTTCGGCGGAAAAGCTTTCAAGAATGAGCATGGCCGAACCATGCGAAACGCATGCGAGGACTGCGACGACGATGCCGAGGCAATGGAAAAGCGGCACGGGAATGACTGCGCGGTCTTTGCCGCTGAGACGGAGGCGTTCCCCAAGGCAGAAGCCGTTGTAGCCTATGCCGGCATGGGTAAGCATGACACCTTTGGGCTGGCCTGTCGTCCCCGATGTGTATTGCATATTTACCACGTCATGTGCCCCGACCAGCGCCTTTCGGGCTTCATATTCTTCACGGGAAACAGAGCCTGCTTTTTCCAGAATGGAAGAAAGCGGCATGATGTCAGGAAAAGAAAGGTTCTGAAGGCTCATTATGCGGCGGAGATTCGGGAATTTTGCACAGCGGACGCTCCCGTCCTCCAGGACGTCGAAATCGCCCATGACGCGGTGCAGGGCGCTGACATAGTCGTAATCGATGAATCCCTGGATACAGACAAAATATTCGCATTCCGACTGCTTGATCAGGTGTTCAAGCTCACTGTCGCGGTAGTTTGTGTTTACCGCAAGCAAGATGGCCCCGATACGCGCGGATGCGAAAAAAAGTTCGACCCACCAGGGCACGTTGGTAGCCCAGAGAGCTATTTTTTGTCCGGGCTGCACTCCTAGGGCCATAAGGCCGCGCCCCAGACGGTCCACAGCTTCGGACAATTCACTCCATGTCCGGCGGCAATCGCGGCCTGAATAAGCAAGGGCATCATGATCAGGGAAGCGCCTGACCGTATCGTCCAGGATTTGGCCAAGCGTGCGTTCCCGAAAAGAAAGAGAATGCATAACTATTCCGTTCCTCAGCATACCTATGCGGAAAGGCCCGGAAGCTTTATGCCGAAGTTGCTTCAGCGGAACATCCTGTTCCGTTCCGGGCGGAAGACACATCCGCAATTTCCCTCCGTTGGAGGGGAAGAGAACCGCCTTCCCGTGATTAATATAGTAGAACATACTGAAAACTTGCACAAGAAGAAAAATAGCGTTAAATTTTTCCAGCAGGCCAGGCACATTTCAAGAAGGGAGATGCAATGCCGGAGAGGCATATTTACACAGTTGGCGGGCAGGTGCAGGGTGTGGGTTTCCGTCCTTTCATTTACCGCGAGGCGACCAGGCTCGGACTGAAGGGAAGCGTGCGGAACACCCCTGAAGGCGTGCGCATAGAAGTGCAGGGAGATGCAGCGTCCCTTGCGGCGTTTTCCTCTTTTCCTGACCGCCTGCCGCCGCTGGCGCGCGTTGCGTCGGTTTCCATGGAGATCGCGGATCCTGAGGCAGAGGAAAAGGATTTCCGCATTCTTGCCAGCACAGGGCAGGAACACAGCGGACATGCCGTCCTTGTCAGCCCGGATATCGCCCCTTGCGCCCAATGCCTTGCAGACATGGCGGATCCGCAGGGGCGCCGTTTCGGATATGCTTTCACCAACTGCACAGACTGCGGGCCGCGTTACACGATCACGCGTTCCATTCCCTATGACAGACCGGTCACCAGCATGGCATGCTTCCCCTTGTGTCCGTCCTGTTCGCTTGAATACCATTCGCCTGCAAGCCGCCGCTTCCATGCCCAGCCCAACGCCTGTCCTGAATGCGGTCCTGTTCTCTGGCTGGAAGGGGCGGAAGGGGAAAGACATCCCATGGCCGTGCCGGAGCGTTTAAAAAAATTTCCCTTTTTTCATCAGTCTGTTTTTGGCGGGCAGGCTGTTTTGAAGCTGCTCCGCTCCCTGAAAAAAGGAAAAATTGCCGCGGTCAAGGGGCTGGGAGGCTTCCATCTTGTCTGCCATGCCCGTAACAAAGACGCCGTTGCCCGCCTGCGTGAACGCAAGCGCCGTCCTCACAAGGCCCTGGCAGTGATGGTAGCGGATCTTCCGGCTGCGGAAAAAGCCGCTTATACCGGTGGTGACGGCAGCAGCATCCGCCAATGGCTCTGCTCGCCGGAGCGACCCATCGTTATCTGTCCCAGACGGGACTTCCTTCCGGATATTCTGGCTCCTGACACGGCGGACATTGGTCTGATGCTGCCTTCGACTCCGCTCCATCACCTTCTTTTTCATCCTGAATGGTGCGGCGGGACATCAGCGGATGCCCTGGACGCCCTTGTCATGACATCGGGAAACGTCAGCGGATGCCCCTTGTGCATCCATAACCGCGAAGCGAAGGAAAAACTTTCCGGCATTGCAGACGTATTCCTTTTGCACGACCGGGACATTTTGGTCCGCGCCGATGATTCTGTGATGTATCCGTCTCCCGGAAATTCCGGATTTTCCCTCATCGTGCGCAGGGCCCGCGGCTTTGTGCCGGAGGCATGGCAATTCCCGCACGGACTGGCGCACGGGGAGTGTGTTTTTGCTGCCGGTGCGGAATTAAAGCATGCGTTTTGCCTGACACGCGGCCGTGAAGCTTTTTTAAGCCAGCACATTGGCGATTTGAAAAATGCCGGCTGCCTGAATTTCTTTGAGGAAACCCTGAGCCACCTGCTCGGGTTGCTGGAAGTGAAGCCTTCCCTTGTCGTACGGGATGCGCATCCTGACTACCTTTCAGGCAGGGTCGCGGAACGCTTCGCCGCAGAGCGCGGGCTGCCTGTTCTTTCTTTGCAGCATCACGCTGCCCACGCCTGCGCTGTAATGGCGGAGCATTCGCTGGATTCACCGGTCCTCGCTTTGATCCTGGACGGATCGGGATGGGGAATGGACGGAACAGTATGGGGCGGAGAACTGCTTTTGATCCGTCCGGGAGAATGGAAGAGACTGGGACGGATTTCTCCCGTCCGCCTGCCTGGAGGCGATGCAGCCATACGTGCTCCCTGGCGCGTTGCGGAAGGGATGTGGGAAAGCTGCGGGCTTCCTGAAGGGCAGCAGCCTTGGGCGGAGGAGAGCGTCTTGCCCATGGTGCGTGAAATACTCCTCCGTGACGTGCGCTGTCCCCGCACCTCAAGCTGCGGTCGCCTTTTTGATGCGGTTTCCGCCCTTGGCGGTCTATGCTTCAGCATTACCTATGAAGGGCAGGCTGCGATCAGGCTGGAAAACGCGCAGGATTTTACGGAAACCGGTTCGTATCATCTGGATATTGTGGAAAAAGACGGGCTGCTGGAAGCGGACGCCCTGGACTTGTTCAGGCAGGCGGCGGCAGACAGGGCAGATGCGGGAAAAATGGCAAGGCGTTTTCACCTGGGGCTTGCAAGGGGGCTCGCGCACATGGCGGGGAACGCAGCACATGCCGCCGGCGTCAGGGATATTGTGCTGTCAGGAGGCGTTTTCAATAACCGCACGCTGCTGCGGGAAATTCCCGTCGCACTGGAAAAGCTTGGACTCAGGACGTACGTTCCGTCCCGTTTCCCTGCCGGCGACGGCTCCATCGCACTCGGACAGGCGTACTGGGCATGTCTGTCAGGGCAGTAGCGTGCTGCCACTGCCGTGCTTAAGGCTGTCTGCCCGCAGGGTCGTCCCCCAGGAAATACCCCTTTTCCGCTGTGCTTTTGTCCTGTGCATACATTGCCGCAGGGCAGTGAGTGACTAAAAAAATAAAGCCTCACGCAGTCTTAGACTTTGTGAGGCTTTATGAAATTTTATCTGGTGGAGATGAAGAGAATTGAACTCTTGGCCTCTTGAATGCCATTCAAGCGCTCTCCCAACTGAGCTACACCCCCGTGCGAGAAACCTTTTGCCATAGTCGCTATGGACTGTCAAGAAAAAAGAACACATTTTTTTATTCTTTTTTTATGGCAGAGCGGCATAGGGGCGGATCAGTCTTTAATAAGCGGAATTTCAAGGCATGAACGCCTGATTGACGTCGGCTGGCGTTGACATCCCGTTATTAAGTGAATAAGCAGTTATGGGTCCTGTGCCGTTGGCACAGTATGGTACGGCAATGCTCAGTCCTGCTCAACACGTCATTTTTTATAGTTTTTTTTTCAGGAGGATAAATGGCCAATCTATGCGAAAACGAAGCTGTGATCACAGGAAGCAGCACCGTCATAGACAGCGTCATTAAAAAGCTGTTTGCGAAAGCAGTGCCGGAAAGTTGCTGCTGTGCAGACGGGACGGAAGCGGACTGGCAGTGCTATGCCGCAGAATTGTCTGGCTGTTGGGATGGCGTTCCGTTTTTTGATGCCGTTTTAGACGGTTTCAGAACAAAGGAAAGCGGCGGTGAAATGTGCCTTTCATTTTCCTTCGGCACGAAGTGGCAGCCTCCGTTTGATTTGTTTGAAAGGCTGTCTGCGGAAGAGACGGAAGCATCCATCGTGCTCACCTGTATGGATACGGATTTCGGCGATGAATACGCTGATTATTGCCTTGGCAATGGTGAGGATTGCGGCTTTTTCGGGCGTTTTGAGTTCAGGGGCGGTTTGCGTTTTGCCTGTGAGCAGACAGAAGCGCTTTTTGACGAGATCAGGGCACTATTCGTCCATGATGACGAAGACGGGGATGAAGATTTATAGAATGCTGCAGAGACGGGCAAGAGAAAATGTCGGACTGTTTTGAGTATAAAGAGATACAGATGATCAACGGAGACACCCTGGATATCGGGGTTATTAACCGTGATGCGGCTGATCTGATAGTGACATCGCCTCCTTATAATGTAGGGATAGGGTATGGCTCCCATGATGATTCCCTGACGTATGCGGATTATCTTGAATTTTCCGTGAAGTGGATGTCCAACTGCTATGCATGGGCGAAAACGCAGGCGCGATTCTGCTTAAATATACCTCTCGATAAAAATAAGATGGCTCCTGCGCCTGTTGGCGCTGATTTGACGCATGCCGCTATGGATGCCGGCTGGAAATATAAATCCACAATTGTATGGAATGAAGGCAATATTTCACGGCGCACAGCGTGGGGAAGCTGGAAATCAGCCAGCGCTCCCGTTGTGATCGCCCCGGTGGAGCTTATTGTCGTGTTCTATAAGGATGAATGGAAGAAAACGGGAGGCAGCAGGATTTCTGATATTTCTGCGGAAGATTTTAAAGCGTGGACAAATGGCGTCTGGAGCTTCACAGGGGAAAGCAAGAAGCGGATAGGACATCCATGTCCGTTCCCTCTTGAACTGCCCGCCCGGTGCATCAAGCTGTTCAGCTTTGTTGGCGATGTCGTCCTTGATCCGTTTGCCGGCAGCGGCACGACGTTGATAGCGGCCCAGACCAATGGAAGGAAGAGCATTGGAATTGAGATCGACCCGGAATACTTCACGCTTGCGCGTGAAAGAATAGCCAGGGAAATCCC
>JAEEGL011904946.1_pt1 | contig 10190 bp, 6 predicted proteins | sample 9134231 | NCBI WGS metagenome assembly JAEEGL01 (sample SAMN16246548, study PRJNA631951) | gut metagenome | biome: gut microbiome; feature: rumen; material: fiber-attached | host: Bos | place: Iran: Karaj | collected 2018-10
AAGAATTCATATAGAAGATGATGCTGGAAAATTAAATCATGATGAATTTGGAAGAGGAAGCTTCGTAGATTTAAATAGAGCGGGAGTTCCACTTATCGAAATAGTTTCCGAGCCAGACTTAAGAAGCAGCAAAGAAGCTGAAAGCTATATTAGAAAAATCAAATCTATTATGGAATATATCGAAGTTTCAGATTGTAAGATGGAGCAAGGTTCCCTAAGAGCTGACGTTAACGTTTCAGTTCATAAAAAAGGCGAGCCATTTGGTACAAGAAACGAAATGAAAAATATGAGTTCTTTCAGAAGCATAGTAAGAGCGATAGATTATGAGATTGAAAGACAGATAGACGAACTAGAAAAAGGAAATAAAATAATTCAGCAAACACGTAGATGGGATGATGTATCAGGAAAAACATTCCCAATGAGAGATAAAGAAAATGCTCAAGATTATAGATATTTCCCAGAACCTGATTTGGTAGGAATCAAAATTTCTGACGAATATGTGAAAAAGATAAAAAAATCTTTACCAGAGCTACCAGAGAGCAGAAAGAAAAGATATAAGCAAGACTATAAATTATCTGATAAAGCAGCTAACTTTGTTACAGACTCAAAGTATTATTCTGAAATGTTTGAAGAATGTATAAAAGTATGCGATAATCCAATAGCTGCAGGAAATTGGTTAATGTCTGATATTGCAAGAATTGTAAATGAAAGAGAAGAGGAACCAAATCAAATTCCATTTACAGGAAGTGATTTAGGAAAACTAATTCAATTAATAGATAAAGGAACAATAAGTTCTGCAATTGCTAAGAAGGTATTAGAAAAGATGTTTGAAAATCCTGAAGATCCAGAAAAGATTACGAAGGATAATGGATGGATTCAAATTTCTGATGAAGATGAAATCAAAAAAGTTGTTAGCGAGATACTAAAAGCAAATCCACAATCTATTGCAGACTATAAAGCAGGAAAAGATAGGGCACTAGGATTCTTAGTTGGACAAGCAATGAAAGCAACTAAGGGAAAAGCTAATCCACAACTATTGAACAAATTGTTTATAGAAGAATTGAATAAATAAAAAAATAGAGGACAATTCACAGATGAATTGCCCTCTATTTTTATAGATTTTAAGCGTTGGTTTAAATAATCATTGTTATGTTTCTAAGCTATATCAATTTGATATCATTTTTATTAAATAATCCCTAAGCCAAAAATAATATGTTAATATAAATGTGAGAAGGATTATCTTAATGGATACACACAAGTATAATGAAAATTGGGGGGAACATGAGAAAGCGCAAGGGTGTTATAATTTTAATAATTCTAATATTAGTTCTTGTATCCTGTGTAGTATTGCAAAACAAAGAGACAATGGTTACTGCTATAAAAAAGACTTTTTTTAAAGCAACAACAGTTGCAACAGGAACGACAGGAACATGCAAATGGACATTAGACTCTGATGGCCTTTTATTAATTGAGCCTACAAATGGTGTATCAGGAACAATGGGAACATATTCTTCATCGGGTACATTTTATGGATATAAAAATCAAATAACAGCAATACGTTTTAATGGAACAGTTTATGCTCCTGTAAATTGTGTGAGGTTATTTGCATATCTTGTCAAGCTTACTAGTTTTGATGCAAGCAATTTTAATACTCAAAATGCAACGGATATGAACCATATGTTTTACTCGTGTGAAATGTTAACTGAACTAGATGTAAGTAATTTTAATACGCAAAATGTAACTGATATGAGTAATATGTTTTATAATTGTACGGCATTAACAGAACTAGATGTAAGTACTTTCAATACGCAAAATGTAACAGATATGAATTGTATGTTTTCTGGTTGTACGGTATTGACAGAGATAGATGTAAGTAATTTTAATACGCAAAATGTAACTGATATGAGTAATATGTTTTATAATTGTACGGCATTAACAGAACTAGATGTAAGTACTTTCAATACGCAAAATGTAACAGATATGAGTTGTATGTTTTTTGGTTGTAAGGTATTGACAGAGATAGATGTAAGTAATTTTAATACGCAAAATGTGACAGATATGAGTAATATGTTTGATAGTTGTAAGGTATTGACAGAGATAGATGTAAGTAATTTTAATACACAAAATGTAACGGATATGTCAGATATGTTTGATGGATGTGCAGCACTAACAGAACTAAATGTAAGTAATTTCAATACGCAAAATGTAACGGATATGTCATGGATGTTTGATAGTTGTAAGGTATTGACAGAACTAGATGTAAGTAATTTTAATACTCAAAATGTAACAGATATGAGTCATATGTTTAGTGGTTGTTGGGTATTGACAGAGATAGATGTAAGTAACTTTAATACGGAAAATGTAACGGATATGTCAGATATGTTTTTTAATTGTAAGGTTTTGGCAGAGATAGATGTAAGTAATTTTAATACACAAAATGTAACAAATATGAATTATATGGTTAATGGTTGTAAGGCATTGACGGAAATAGATGTAAGTAATTTTAATACACAAAAAGTAACGCATATGGCAAACATGTTTGGTGGGTGTGAGGTTTTGACAGAGATAGATGTAAGTAATTTTAATACGCAAAATGTGAGATATATGGAATTTATGTTTTGTGATTGTAAGGCATTGACGGAACTAGATGTAAGTAATTTTAATACACAAAATGTTACAAATATGAAGTATATGTTTGATGATTGTATGGCATTAACAGAAATAGATGTAAGTAATTTTAATACGCAAAATGTGACAAGTATGTGGTGTATGTTTTATGGTTGTAAGGCATTGACGGAAATAGATGTAAGTAATTTTAATACGCAAAATGTAACAGATATGAGTAATATGTTTTCTAGTTGTACGGTATTGACAGAGATAGATGTAAGTAATTTTAATACGCAAAATGTAACAAATATGAGTAATATGTTTTCTAGTTGTAAGGCATTGACGGAAATAGATTTAAGTAATTTTAATACACAAAATGTAACGAATATGTCATCTATGTTTTATGGTTGTACGGTATTGACAGAGATAGATGTAAGTAATTTTAATACTCAAAATGTAACGAGTATGTCATCTATGTTTTCTGGTTGTAAGGCATTGACGGAACTAGATGTAAGTAATTTTAATACACAAAATGTTACAAAAATGAGTAATATGTTTTATAATTGTACGGCATTAACAGAACTAGATGTAAGTAATTTTAATACGCAAAATGTAACAGATATGAGTCATATGTTTGATGGTTGTATGGCATTGACAGAGATAGATGTAAGTAGTTTTAATACGCAAAATGTAACAGATATGAATTGGATGTTTGCTTTTTGTAAAGCTTTAACAGAATTAGATATAAGTAATTTTAATACACAAAATGTTACGACTATGAGAATGATTTTTGGTAGTTGTAGGAAATTGAAGTCTTTATCTTTAGGGAGAGATTTTTCATTTAAGAATAAAAGTGATGAATTATCAACATATTCTACTCCATGGGTAAAAAAAGGCACAAAATCACCAACATATACATCTTCTGAATTGATGAATACATATGATGGCGCAACAATGGCTGGAACATATGTAAGAACTTGTATTGTGTCAGTTTCATTGAAAAAAGATGATTTGACATGGAATGATAATAATATCGAGGTTGCATTATATCAAGAAGGCGAAGAAGTATATTCTTATACGGATGGAGTTGTTTCTCAATCAGAGGGAACAATTACTTGGGATGAGGTTGAGCTGGGAACATATGATGTATATGCGAGCAAAGATTCTGAACATTTAACAACACTGGTTGATACAGGAATAGATATAGTTACAAGTGATTAAAAGCGTTATTGTAATAATGAAGGAGAGTTTATTTAATGAGCTGGATAATAATATCTATTGGAATTTTATTGAGTTCACCAATTATGTACTTGTTTGTAAGAAAAGAAAAAGAATTAAACAAAGATATAGCGATACAAAATTTGTCTATTTTCTTAATTCCAACAATAGTTTATTTTGTTTATAATTTAATTTCTAAGACAAGTATGATTATTGAATTTAAATATTTTTTGATGCTATTAGGAGCTGCACTTTTATTTAGTTTGTTGGGGAATATTTTTTCCATGAAAGCTATTCAATTAGCAAGTAATCCGGGATATAGTTTAATGATCCAAAAATCATATACAATTTTTACAACTATAATGTCTGCGTTTTTATTTGGTTCTTCAATTAGTGTAAAAAGTGTTATAGCAATAATAATTGTACTTTGCTTTGTAGCACTCATAATTGTAGAGAAGTCTGATAAAAAAGATGAAAATAAAAAATGGATTATTTATACATTTGGAGCATTTTTTGCATTTGGATTCTTATCATTAGCAAATACATATTTTGGAAAACAAGGGATAACGTCAACTGTAATCAATTTTTATATATGTTTGATTGTAACAATATCTTTTTTAATTCAAATATTTGTAAAGAAGATAAAATTAAGCTTTGATAAAAAGAGTATTGGAGTATTTATTGGAGCAGGTATACCAGCATCTGTTTTTAACTTTTGCTTGATTCAAGGATATTTAGTGGCTCCTAATCCAGGATATATTAGTGCTGTTAATGTTGCATCAATTTCATTGCTTACAGTTTTATATAGAGTATTTTTTAAAGATACTTTGACTTTGAAAAAAATGCTTGGAGTAATTGGAATATTAATAGGCCTTATAATTTTATTTGTATAAAAATACCTAGGTATAGAGAACTAATAAGTTACATATGTCTATGGTATGACAAAGAAATCAATCAGCGATGATTGATTTTTTTTTATGATAGAATAAATTTTAGGAGAAAGAGCTATAATATGGAAGATAATTTTAAATACAAATATGATTCGATAATAGATAAAAATCAATTAGTAAATTTATTTAATTCAGTTGGGTGGAAAACAGCCGAATACCCAAATAGATTATATACAGCTATTAAAAATAGCGAATATGTAATGTCTGTATGGAATGATGATGAATTAATTGGATTGATTTCAGCTATTAGTGACGGAGCTATAAATGTTTTTATTACATATTTACTAGTCAAGCCCGAATATCAAAAGCAAGGTGTAGGAAAGATTATGATGAAAGATTTTTGCGAACACTTTAAAGGATATAGAAGAAGAATTTTATCTACCGAATTGGATAAAGAAAAGTATTATAATAAATTTGGATTTATCGTTGATGGAATTGTAATGTTTAATAAAGATTGGGAAGATGATTTTTAAATTAACAAAAAAGTGGATTGTGCAAGTTGGACAATCCACTTTTTTTCATTGATATGTTTTTTTTATTAAGAATAAATATCATTATATAAATATTTACTTAATGTATGATAGAATGTAAATGTGAAAAAGGATGAGGAAAAGAAATAATTAGTGAGTAAAAAAATCATAGAAAGCATAAAAAAGTACAAAAGATTATATTTCATATTTGCCGTGATATTAATATTTTCAGCATCATTTTTGCTGTTGTTTAAGAATGAAAGTGTTCTTACATCAATTAGAAAAAACTTTTTCAAAGCAACAACAGTAGCAACTGGAACCACTGGTACTTGTAATTGGACATTAGATTCTGATGGCCTTTTATTAATTGAGCCTACAAATGGTGTATCTGGGACAATGGGAACATATTCTTCATGGGGTACATTTTATAAATATAATACACAAATAACATCAATTAAATTTAATGCAACTGTTTATGCACCTGTAAATTCTGAAAAATTATTCGATGATTTTAGATACCTAATGTCATTTGATGGAAATAATTTTAACACGCAGAATGTAACTAATATGAGCTATATGTTTAATGGTTGTAAAGCTTTGGTAGAAATGGACGTGAGTAATTTTAATACGCAGGGTGTTACTAATATGTATCGATTGTTTACTAGTTGCAGTGTATTAACAGAATTGGATGTAAGTAGCTTTAATACATCAAATGTAATTAATATGAGTACTATGTTTTCTGGCTGTCAAGCATTGACAGAAATAGATGTAAGTGGTTTTAATACATCAAATGTAATTGATATGAGCCATATGTTTGCTAACTGCCAAGCATTGACAGAAATAGATGTGAGTAATTTTAATACACAAAATGTAACTGATATGGAAGGTGTATTTAATGGTTGTCAAGCATTGACAGAAATAGATGTGAGTAATTTTAGTACGCAAAATGTAACTAATATGAGGTGGATGTTCCATTCCTGTAAAGCATTGACAGAAATAGATTTAAGTAGTTTTAATACATCAAATGTAATTGATATGAGCAATATGTTTTCATTCTGCCAAGCATTGACAGAAATAGATGTGAGTAATTTTAATACACAAAATGTAATTTATATGAATTCAATGTTTTCTAGCTGCCAAGCGTTGACAGAAATAGATGTAAGTAATTTTAATACACAAAATGTAATTGTTATGAATGCAATGTTTTCTAGCTGCAAAGCATTGACAGAAATAGATTTAAGTAATTTTAATACACAGAATGTAACTAATATGAGTTTTATGTTTTCTTCCTGTGAAGCTGTGAGAGAAATAGATTTAAGTAGTTTTAATACACAGAATGTAACTAATATGGATCATATGTTTTATGCTTGTTATGCATTATCAGAAATAGATATAAATAATTTTAACACACAAAATGTGACAAATATGAGTAGTATGTTCGGTAATTGTATAGCTTTGACTGAATTAGATATAAGTAATTTTAATACGCAAAATGTAACTAAAATGGATTGGATGTTTGATAATTGTTCGAGGTTAACAGAATTGGATTTAAGCAATTTTAACACGCAGAATGTGACTTCTATGGCCCGTATGTTCAGTGATTGTCGTGCATTGACCAAATTAGATATAAGTAGTTTTAATACGCAAAATGTAACTAGTATGGTTTATATTATGAATAATTGTACAAAATTGAAATCTTTAACCTTGGGTCCGGATTTTTCGTTTATACATAAAACTTATGAGTTATCAACTTATTCAAACCCATGGGTTAAACAAGGCACAACAGCACCGACCTATACATCTTCTGAATTGATGAATGCATATAATGGATCAACTATGGCAGGAACATATGTTAGGATTAATAATATTAGAATCTCTATCAATAAGAACGATGAATCATGGAATACTAATAATATCAAAGTTGCTTTATATCAAAATGGTACAGAGGTATATTCATATAATCAAGGTGAAATATCTCAAGTTGATGGAACGATTACTTGGTATGATGTTGCACCAGGAACATATGATATATATTCTAGTAAAAACTCAAATGATTTAAGTACGTTAGTGGATACAGGAAAAGATATAGTTGTATCAGAATAGTTTTAATATTGTATAGAATATTTAATAACAATTAATTAGAAATAATAGGGGATGGCAATTTATAATGAATTGTCATCTCTTTATTTTTACCTTTTGAATTATATCAATTCAATAACATTTTTATTAAATAATCCCTAAGCCAAAAATAATATGTTAATATAAATGTGAGAAGGATTATCTTAATGGATACACACAAGTATAATGAAAATTGTGGGGGAACATGAGAAAGCGCAAGGGTGTTATAATTTTAATAATTCTAATATTAGTTCTTGTATCCTGTGTAGTATTGCAAAATAAAGAGACTATGACCACTGCTATAAGAAAAACATTTTTTAAAGCTACAACAGTTGCAACAGGAACAACAGGAACATGCAATTGGACATTAGATTCTGATGGACTTTTATTAATTGAGCCTACAAATGGAACGTCGGGGACTATGGGAACGTACAGTTCTTCTGGTTCGTTTTATGCTTATAAAAGTCAGATAATATCAATACGTTTTAATGGGACTGTTTATGCTCCAGCTAATTCTAAAAATTTATTCAGCAATTTTGTAAATCTAAACTCATTTGATGGAAATAACTTTAACACACAAAATGTAACTGATATGAGTTCTATGTTTAATAATTGTCGAGCGTTAACTAGTGTAGATGTAAGTAGTTTTAATACTCAAAATGTAACTAATATGACGTGGATGTTTAATAGTTGTCAAGCATTAACTAGTGTAGATGTAAGTGGCTTTAATACGCAAAATGTGACTAGTATGAGTTGGATGTTTAGATATTGTTATGCTTTAACTAACGTAGATGTGAGTAATTTTAATACGCAAAATGTAACTGATATGAGTAGTATGTTTGAAGCCTGTAAAGTGTTAACTAGTTTGGATGTAAGTAATTTTAATACACAAAATGTAACTAATATGAGTAGTATGTTTAGTGGCTGTAATGCATTAACAAGTTTAGATTTAAGTAATTTTAATACACAAAATGTAACTAATATGAATTATATGTTTAATTATTGTCAAGCATTAACTAGTGTAGATGTAAGTAGTTTTAATACGCAAAATGTGACTAGTATGAGTGGGATGTTTAGATTTTGTTGTGCTTTAACTAACGTAGATGTGAGTAATTATAATACGCAAAATGTAACTGATATGGGTAGTATGTTTGAAGCCTGTAAAGTGTTAACTAGTTTGGATGTAAGTAATTTTAATACACAAAATGTAACTGATATGAGTTCTATGTTTGATGATTGTCAAGCATTAACAAGTTTAGATGTAAGTAATTTTAATACACAGAATGTAACTAATATGAGTAGTATGTTTAGTGGCTGTTATGTATTAACCAACTTAGATGTGAGTAATTTTAATACTCAAAATGTAACTAATATGAGTAATATGTTTGAAGCCTGTAAAGTGTTAACTAGTTTGGATGTAAGTAATTTTAATACACAAAATGTAACTGATATGAATCATATGTTTAATTATTGTCAAGCATTAACTAGTTTAGATGTAAGTGATTTTAATACACAAAATGTAGCTGATATGAGTTGCATGTTTAGAAATTGTTATGCTTTAACTAATGTAAATGTAAGTAATTTTAATACGCAAAATGTAACCGATATGAATAACATGTTTACTTGTTGTCAAGCATTAACTAATTTAGATGTAAGTAATTTTAATACACAAAATGTAACTAATATGAGTGAAATGTTTAGTTGTTGTCAAGCATTAACTAGTTTAGATGTAAGTGGTTTTAATACGCAAAATGTGACTAGTATGAGTGGGATGTTTAGATATTGCGAAGGGGTAACCTACTTAGATGTAAGTAATTTTAATACGCAAAATGTAACTGATATGACGTGGATGTTTTCTTATTGTTATGCATTAACAGCGATGGATGTAAGTTCTTTTGATACTTCAAATGCTAATACGGGTGCTATCTTTAGAGATTGTAGAAAGCTAAAATCATTGACTTTAGGAGTGGATTTTTCATTTTCGAACAAAACTTCTGGATTAGATTATTATCATTCTCCATGGGTAAAACTCGGTACAACTACACCAACATATACATCTGCTGAATTAATGAATGCATACGATGGATCAACTATGGCAGGAACATATGTGAGAATTAATATAGTTGCTATTTCTCTTAAAAGAAATAACGAGACATGGGCTAATAATGGAGTAAAAGTGGCTTTATACCAAAATGGTACAGAGGTATATTCATATAATCAAGGTGAAATATCTCAAGTTGATGGAACTATAACTTGGTATGATGTTGCACCAGGAACATATAACATATATTCTAGTAAAGATACAAATAATTTAAGTACGTTAGTGGATACAGGAAAGAATATAGTTGTACCAGAATAGTTTTACTATTTTGATAATATATTTGTACTAATCGCTATATAATATAAAAAAGACGCTTTTGAAATGAAGTAAACTCAAAAATGTTCACTTCAGAAAAGCGTCTTTTTTTGTTGCAAACAAAAACTCCCTACCGAAGTAGGGGGCATTATATATATTATTTAAGTGTATTTAATTTTTTTGCTAAATTTGATTTTTTTCTTGAAGCAGTATTAGGCTTGATAACACCTTTTGTGCAAGCTTGATCTACTTTTTTTACTGCATTTTTGAAGGCAGCCTCAGCTTTTGTTTTGTCTCCTTCAGCTACAGCAGCTTCAAAAGTTTTAACAGCTGTTTTATATGCTGATTTAACCATATTATTTTGAAGAGTTTTCTTTTCAATAATATTTACTCTTTTAATTGCTGATTTAATATTTGGCATTTATTGCACCTCCTTCACTTAATTGTGTTTCGCACTCAAGTATTTTAACA
>JAEEGL013125064.1_pt1 | contig 10190 bp, 7 predicted proteins | sample 9134231 | NCBI WGS metagenome assembly JAEEGL01 (sample SAMN16246548, study PRJNA631951) | gut metagenome | biome: gut microbiome; feature: rumen; material: fiber-attached | host: Bos | place: Iran: Karaj | collected 2018-10
CAAAAAATTCAGAAAAAATCGCAAATTTGCTTTCTGTAGCTTCAGGTTATAAACTTTCTAAGCCAGAAGGTTTAGCAGTTGGCGGAGGTTTTAAAGATTGGTTTGTTTCAGAGTTTAATAAACCTGCATTTACAGTAGAAATTGGTTTGGGGAAAAATCCGCTTCCAATTTCTGGCTTTGAAAAAGTATATAAAAAAATAGAAAAAATGCTTTTAGTTGCGGCTTTGATTTAAAAAATAATTTGTTGAATAATCTGGGTTTATGTGTTAAAATTTTTGAGTGTATTGAGTGTGTTTTAAAAAAGGAATGAGAAATAACTTGAATATTAATGAAGAATATAGTAATTGGATAAAAAATATTGAAGATGATGAGCTTTTAAAGGATCTTGATAATATAAAGGATAACGAAAAAGAAAAGTATGAACGGTTTTATAAAAATTTGGAATTCGGTACGGCTGGAATTAGAGGAATAATGCGTTTAGGTACAAATGGAATTAATATATACACAATTAGGCAAACAGCTCAAGGGCTTGCGGATTACCTTTTGAAATCGTGTAAAAATCCATCGGCAGTTATATCGTACGATTCTAGAAATAAATCTTGTTTATTTGCAAAGGAAACAGCGTCTGTATTGGCTGCAAATGGGGTAAAAGTGTATATTTCAAGCTCGCTTCAGCCAACGCCTTTTTTGTCTTTTGCAGTAAGGTTTTTAAAGGCAGACACAGGGGTTATGATTACAGCAAGCCATAATCCCGCGGAGTATAATGGCTTTAAATGTTATGGCAGCGATGGTGCACAGATGGGTGAAAAAGATGCTTTGGAAGTGTACAAATATATTTCAAATGTGAATATATTTAAAGATGTAAAATATGCTTCGTTCGATGAAAATTTAAAAAGTGGTCAAATAAAATTTATTAGCGAAGATGTTTGTCAGGAGTATATAAAATGTGTTCTTGCTCAAAGAATTAATAAAAACGTGGATATGTCAGGATTAAAAATTGTATATACGCCGCTTAATGGTGCAGGAAAAAACTTTGTAAAGACAGTTTTTGAGTTTTCAGGCGCAAAAAATTTCTTTATTGTTCCCGAGCAAGAAAATCCTGATGGCAATTTTACCACTTGCCCAAAACCTAATCCGGAGCTAAAAGAAGCTTTTGAATATGCCGAGATTTATGGAGAAAAATTTGGTGCAGATATAATTATTGCAACGGATCCTGATGCCGACAGACTCGGTGTTTGTGTAAAAAATATCGAGGGTGGATTTAGGCTTCTTACCGGCAACGAAATAGGCGTAATACTATTTAATTACATAATAAATAATAAAAAAGAAGAATTATCTTCGCGTTTGGTTTTAATAAAATCTTTGGTTAGTACGCCATTTGTGAATTTAATTGCCAATAAAAATAAATGTGAAGTAAAAGAAGTTCTTACGGGGTTTAAAAATATTGCTGCAGAAATACTTAAAATGGAGAAAGAAAATAAACTAAGTGATTATTTGTTTGGCTTTGAAGAAAGTAATGGCTATCTTGTGGGTACATATGCTAGGGATAAAGATGCGGTTTCAGCTGCACTTTTAATTTGTGAAGCGGCAGGATATTATAAAAGCCAAGGCAAAGACTTTAATGATATTTTAAATGAACTGAGTAAAAAATATGGCTTTTTTAAAGAAAAAACTCTGAGCTTTGAATTTAAAGGTTCTGAAGGAATTCTTAAAATAAACCAAATAATAAAAGATATAAGAAAGATGCCTAAAGTTTTTTTAAATAAGTTTGAAGTGTCTGAAATGGAAGATTATTTAAATTCTACTGTGCTTAATTTTGAAAATAATGACGTGTTAGAAATTAGTTTGCCTAAATCTAATATTTTAAAATATAAATTTTCAAATGGTAGCAGTGTTATAATAAGGCCATCTGGTACGGAGCCTAAAATTAAATTTTATATATTAGTGCAAGAAAAATCAGAATATAATGCGCTTGACTTGTTAAAAAATATTGAAATGTATATATTTGATTTAATAGAAAAATATAAAACAAAAGTTAAAAAATCTTGACTTTATAATTACTGCAAAGTATAATTAAAGCAAGTTAAAAAGAGAGGAAAAATAATAATTATGAAGTTGAAAAAATTAAAAAAAGTTTTTTTTAGTTTGTTTTTGGCTTTTAGTATGTTTGCTCCATTGCCAAATTTAGGTTTTTGTAATAGCACAGCTAATGCTTTGGTATTTTCTAGGATGATTAAATCTATTATTCCTAAAAGTGTAGGTAGGTTTTGTTCAGACTTTTTTTATGATTTCTTAAAAAAGGTTTTTACGGACGTGCTATGGCGTTTTATGGAAAACAGAGGTTATTTAGACATAGATAATTTGGGTATTATTGAAAGGTATGGTGAAGATTTAACCGAGTTGGCAAGAAGTGGTAAAATTCATGACTGTATTGAAAGGGACAAAGAAATTAGTGATTTAATATATACCTTGATCAGTGAAGATAAAGGAAATGTTATGATTACTGGTGCTGCAGGGGTTGGAAAAACAGCACTTATAGAAGGTTTAGCTTGCAGAATTGCCATGGGAAATATTCCTGAATGTTTTAAAAGTAAAAAAATTATTAGAATTAATATGGTTGCACTAATTGCGGGAAATACTTATAATGGATCAGACAATCCTGTTGCTCGTATTAGGTCAATGCTTAGTGCTGCAGAATCAGATCCTGATACTATATTATTTGTAGATGAGTTTCATCAAATAGCAAGGATAGGTGCAGCAGAACTTTTTAAAAATTATCTTGATAGAAATAAAGTTAAAATGATTGCTGCAACGACTACTGCAGAGTATGAGTATATAAAAAACGATGATGCTTTAGTTAGAAGATTTAAGCAGATCGTAGTTAATGAGCCGTCGAAAAATCAAACTATGCAAATTTTGAATAGATTAAAACCTGAAATTGAGGGAAAATATAATGTTAAAGTGAGTAGAGATGCTATGTCAGCTGCAATTGAATATACCGACAGGTATATGAAGGGCCAATCTTTTCCCGATAAAGCAATTAATGTGATTTATACTGTTTCTAAGATGGTTTCAGTTAATAATGTTTCTACTGCCGATGAGAACGGGATAGTGAGCATTCCTACAGTAACTGGTGATGATGTTATTTCTGCGATTTCTAGGGAAGTTAGAATACCTTTTGGGAAAGTTACTCCAAAAGAGCAAGAATTTTTGGATTCTCTTGAGCAAAGAGTAAAAAATGTTGTAGTTGGGCAAGATAAAGCAGTAAAGAAATTTTGTAAAGCCATTAGAAAATCACGTTTTGGAATTAAAAATTATAATAGACCAAATGTTTCGTTGTTTTTTACTGGCACATCTGGAGTTGGCAAAAGCAAATTAGCACAAGTGATTGGTAATGAAATAAATAGTACTATTGAAGTTGATTTTTCGAATTATACTGAAAGTGACTCAATGAAAAAACTGCTTAATTCCAAGATTTTTGGGTTTAATGGCGGTTTAGCAGAAAAAATATCTAGAAAACCGTATTCGATAGTGATTTTTGATAATTTAGAAAAAGCTCACCTAAATACAATAAAAGGTGTTTTATCTATAATTAAAAAAGGATACATTTTAGATAGTAAAGGCAATGAGGTTGATTTTAGAAATGCTTTTATTATTATTAATTCTAAAATAGGCGAAAAAGAAATGTTGGAATGCCCGTCTTGTACTCCTACTGATGAAGTTACTAAAAAGATTAATCAGAAGATTAAAGATTGTTTTGGAGAAGAATTTTTTGATAACTTGGATGATGTTGTTGTATTTAATAAATTAGATGGAAATAGTATGAAAAAGGTTGTAAATGCATCTATTGACGTTTTAGAAAACGTTTTAGATTATAAAAACATAAAAATTAAAATAACTGACGATGTTAGAAATTTTATTTGCAATATGCCAATAAACCATAAACTTGGTTCAGCAAGTTATGATAGTTTTTTAGATAAATACATAAGTAAACCATTAAATAAAGCCTTTTCTGGGCAAAAAATAAAAGAGAATAACATAGTTAAATTTGTGCTTAATAAAGGAAAAATAGAATTAAAAATAGAGCAGATGCTTGGCAAGTAGGCTTTTTAGCCTACTTGTTTTTTTAAAAATAAAAAAATATAATAGTGTAGTAATATATTAGAATTTGTTGTAAATGGTGAATGTTTTATGATAATGAAAATTTTAGCACCAGCAAAAATAAATTTGGCATTGGAAGTTTTTGAAAAAGTAAAAAATAGTAATTATCACAATGTAGATATGATAATGCAGAGTGTTAGTTTGTTTGATACGGTAGAAGTAAGCATTAATTTGTCTGGCGAGATTTTAATAGAAAGCGATAAAAATATAAATTGTTCAGTAAAAAATAATATATGTTATCAAGTGGCAAAAAAGTTTTTTGATTACACAGGCATAAAAAATTATGGCATAAAAATTAATATAAAAAAATGTATACCTATTTGTGCTGGTTTGGCCGGGGGCAGCAGCGACGGTGCAGCTGTGCTTGTTGGTATAAATAAAATTTTTAAAACTGGGCTTTCGGAAGCAGAACTTTGCAAAATTGGCGGAAAGGTTGGTGCGGATATCCCGTTTTGTATTATTGGTGGCACAGCAAGAGCAAAAGGCATCGGTACGGATCTTTACAAAATAGAAAATAGAGCAAATTTTTATGTTGTAATTGTTAAGCCGGATATTTCTATTTCCACAGCGCTTGCTTATGAAAAAATAGACAGTATTAAAACTTTAGATTTTTTTGATGTAAACAAATTAGAAAACAATCTAAAATCAGGAAATATAGAGGAAATAAGTAAAAATTTATTTAATCGGTTTGAGAATGTTATAGACTCTAAAGAACCCGAAAAAATAAAAAAAATTTTAAAAGAAAATGGTAGTGATTCTTCGCTTATGAGCGGCAGCGGGCCAAGTGTTTATGGTGTTTTTCACAGTAAAAGTAAAGCAGAAAGTTGTTTTGAAAATATAAAAAAAATATATCCAGAAACTTTTTTATGTAATTTTATTTCTCACGGTGTGAAAATTTTATAAAATATTTATGCCTTTTTGCAAATTAATTTTTTGCAAAAAGGCATTTTTTAGGTTTTTAATTATTATTTGCAGTTTTTACTTCTGTTTTCGTGGCTGCTGTGACTAATTTGGTTAGAAGAGTTGGTTGAGTCTTTGTAGTTTGTGGAATTTTTGCTGTTGCTTGAATTTTTTGTGTTGGTTTGATTTGTTTGGTTTTTGTTATCTTTCATTTTTTTCACCTCCCATGTGTGTATTGTTTACTCCTTAAAGTTTATTTATACTATAAAAATATGGAAAATTTCATGAATCACAGTTTTTTACTAGCTTTAAATTGTAGCTATTTTAAATTTAATATGCTATAATAAAAGTATTATAAAAATGGAAAAGGGGATTTTTAGTTTATGGATAAAAACAAAAAATTTTACATTACTACACCAATATATTTTCCTTCGGGTATGCCTCATATTGGCACAAGTTATACCACTATTGCAGCAGATGTTGTTGCAAGGTTTAAACGTTTGCAAGGGTATGATGTTATGTTCACAACCGGTACAGATGAGCATGGCCAGAAGATTGAAGAAAATGCAAAAAAAGCAAATAAAACCCCGAAAAATTACGTTGACGAAATAGTAGAAAAATTTAAATCTTTATGGAGTCTATTAAATATTTCGTATGATAAATTTATTAGAACCACAGATAAGCCTCATGAAAAAGCAGTGGCGAAAATTTTTAAAGAATTGTACGATAAAGGCGAAATATATAAAGGTACATACAAAGGTTGGTACTGTACGCCTTGTGAAGCATTTTTTACTGATACGCAGCTAAAGGGTGGAAAATGCCCAGACTGTGGCAGAGAGGTTAATTGGTCGGAAGAAGAAGCATATTTCTTTAAACTTTCAAAGTATGGCGATAAACTGCTTGAGTATTATAAAAAGCATCCAAGATTTATTTGTCCAGAAGGCAGAAAAAATGAGATGGTTCAGTTTATAAAAGATGGTCTTGACGATTTGTGCGTTAGCAGAACAAGTTTCAAATGGGGTGTCCCTGTTGATTTTGATAAAAATCATGTTGTTTACGTATGGTTAGATGCTTTGACAAATTATATTACTTCTCAAGGTTATGGTTCAAAAGATGATAGCAATTATAAAAAGTATTGGCCGGCAAATATTCATTTTGTAGGCAAAGAAATTGTTAGATTCCATGTTATTATTTGGCCGGCGATTCTCATGGCTCTCGGTTTGCCACTGCCTGAACAAGTTTATGGTCACGGCTGGATTTTATTTGGTGATGGAAGTAAAATGTCTAAATCAAAAGGAAATGTTGTAGACCCTGTCGTTTTGTCGGAGCGTTATAGTGTTGATGCGTTAAGATACTTTTTGATGAGAGAATTTTCATTTGGCTCTGATGGACTTTTTACAAATGAAGCGCTTATCAAAAGGATTAATTTTGATTTGGCCAATGATTTGGGAAATCTTTTATCTCGTAGTGTAGCTATGATTGAAAAATATTTTGGCGGTACGTTACCGCAGGAGCAAAAATTAGGTAATATTGATAACGAGTTGGCGCTTGTTGCAATGAAAGTTACTAAAAAATACGCAGAATTAATGGATAGATATAATTTTTCTGGTGCATTGGGCGAGGTTTGGTTGCTTATTTCAAAATGTAATAAATACATAGACGAAACAATGCCTTGGCAGCTTGGTAAAGATGAGAAAAAGCGCAGCAGGTTAGCGGCAGTTCTTTACAACCTTTGTGAAGTTTTAAGAATAGTTTCTGTGCTTATTTATCCTGTAATGCCGAGTACATCAGAAAAAATTTGGCAGCAAATTGGTGCCACAAAGGACGTTTGCACATGGGATTCGGTTTCTAAATGGGGTGAACTTCCAAAGAATATTACGGTGAAAAAAGGCGAAGTGCTTTTCCCAAGGATAGACGTAGAGAAAGAAATAGAAGCGCTTAATAATCTTTATACTGCTAAAAAGAGCGAATCTAAGAATGAAAATGTAGTAGATTTAATTGACATAGAGGATTTTGCTAAAGTTAAGCTTATAATTGCAAAAATAAAAGAATGTGAACCGGTTAAAAAATCCAAAAAGCTTCTTAAACTTTTAGTTGATGATGGGGCCGGCGAAAGAACTGTTGTTTCGGGGATTTCACAGTATTATAGTCCTGAGGAATTAATCGGAAAAAGTGTGGTTTTGGTTTCTAATTTAAAGCCTGTAAAACTTTGTGGAGTAGAAAGCCATGGCATGATACTTGCCGCTACGTGCCCGGATGGTGCGGTTAAAGTTATATTTGTGGATGATATGGCGCCTGGTAGTAAACTTAGTTAAAGGAGAAAATATGGGTTTAATATTTGATACGCACGCTCATTATGATGATTTAGCTTTTGATGAAGATAGAGAAGAAAAATTAAAAATTCTTCCAAACGATAATATTTACGCTGTGATAAATGCCGGAGCGGATATAGAATCTTCCAAAAAATCAATAAATCTTTCAGAAAAATATTCATATATTTATGCCGCCGTAGGTGTTCATCCTGAAAACATTTCAAATACACCCAAAGACTATATTTCTCAGCTTGAAAAATTAATTTTAAGCAGTGAAAAAATTGTTGGGGTAGGAGAAATTGGTCTTGATTATCATTACACAAAAGAAAATAAAGAACAGCAAAAAGATTTATTTGAAAGCCAAGTAAAATTGGCTATAAAACATGATTTGCCGATTATTGTTCATGACAGGGAAGCACATGGAGACACTATGGAAATATTAAAAAAGCATAACCCAAAAGGTGTTGTGCATTGTTTTTCTGGCAGTTTGGAAATGGCGCAAGAAGTAATAAAAATGGGTATGTATATTGGTATTGGTGGGGTGATTACATTTAAAAATGCAAAAAATGCAGTTTATGTTGTAGAAAATATTTCGCTTGAAAATATTGTTTTAGAAACTGATGCACCATATATGTCTCCTGTGCCGTTTAGAGGGAAAAGATGTGACTCATCCTACATAAAATATACTGCAGAAAAAATCTCAGAAATAAAAAATATTTCGTTAAAAGAAGTTTTTGAAGTTACAAAACAAAATGCTAAAAATCTTTTTGGTATAAAGTAGGTGCATTATGAGAATTGGACATGGATATGATGTGCATAAGTTAACCGAAAACAGAAAATTAATTTTAGGTGGCGTAGAGGTGCCTTACAAATTGGGTTTGCTTGGGCATTCTGATGCAGATGTTCTTTTGCATGCGATTATGGATGCACTATTGGGAGCTGCTGGGTTAGGAGATATTGGAAAGTATTTCCCTGATACAGATCTCAAGTATAAAAATATTAGTAGTTTAAAGCTTTTGGAGTATGTTTGCGGGTTTCTTAAAGAAAAAAATTATAAAATAGAAAATATCGATGCAACGGTTATTGCTCAAAGCCCTAAATTATCTTCTTACATAGAAAAGATGAAAAGTAATATTTCTTCGATTTGCAGTTTGGATTTAGACCGAATTAATATAAAAGCTACAACGGAAGAAGGTCTCGGTTTTACCGGAGAAGGGAGCGGAATATCAGCTCATGCGGTTTGTTTATTAGATTAAATTTTTAAATTAAAACTCAGGTAATTATTGGCCTGAGTTTTTGTCATTTTACTGTTCCTTTTCATAATATGTATAGTGAAGAAAAATCATTTACTTATGGCTTTTCTTTAAAATTAAATGATCATTTTTTGAAAAGAAAAGGAGGTAAATTAAAATTGATATATTTTGATAATTCTGCCACAACATATCCCAAACCACTTATGGTAAATAATGCTGTGGCGCTTAGTATGAAAAAATTTGGTGCCAATCCGGGAAGGAGTGGGCATAAGCTTTCCAGAAATTCTTCTCGGGAAGTTCAGCATTGCAGAGAGGTGGCAAGTGAATTATTTGGTGTGAGGTCGCCAGAAAATATTGCGTTTACACTTAACTGTACACAGGCACTTAATATGGTAATAAAAGGCCTTTTAAAGCCGGGAGATCATGTGGTGACATCGTGTTTAGAGCATAATGCCGTTATGCGGCCTCTTAGTAAATTGGAAAAAACGATAGGGGTAAGCTACACGGTGGCAAAAGTTTATCCTGGAGATAACGATAAAACAGTTGATTCATTTAGAAATGCAATAAATTCTGAAACTAAACTTATAATTTGTACTCATGCATCGAATGTCTTGGGAGTGAAATTGCCGGTAGCAAGAATTGCGGCGCTTGCACATATTTATAAACTTCCAATATTGGTTGATGGTGCTCAGTCAGCTGGAATTGTGTCTATTGATGTGCAAAAAATGGGTATAGATTTTTTGTGTTTGGCAGGACATAAAGGATTGTATGCCCCTATGGGCACGGGAATGCTTATTACAAATAAACATGAGATGCTCGATACCATAATAGAAGGCGGTACAGGTACAGACTCTATGAAACTTTGTCAGCCAAAAATTATGCCGCAAAAATTTGAAAGTGGTACGCCGAATATTCCTGGAATTTGCGGCCTTCGTGCTGGTATGGAATTTGTGAAAAATAAAGGTATAAATAATATTTTTAATCATGAACTTAAATTAATGCAGTATCTTTATGATAATTTAAAACAGATTTCTTCTGTAAAGCTTTATATGCCTCGCCCAAGCAAAGATTATTTTGTCCCGCTTATTAGTTTTAATGTAAAAGATTACATAAGCGATAAAGTTGGCAAATTTTTAGACGTAAACGAAATAGAAGTGAGAACAGGACTTCACTGTGCGCCATCTGCTCATGAATTTATTGGTACTTTGGAAACAGGTACGGTGAGAATTAGTCCATCCGTATTTAATACGAAAACGGAAATGGACATCCTTGTTAATGTTATAAAAAAAATTAGATAGTCAGTAGGGTTGATGGTATAAATTATACCGGGTTTTAAAGCTACAAAAATTATATTACTTGAAACAAAAAATAAATATGGTAAAATTTAAGTGTTAGCTTTTTTAAGTTGACACTTAATATTTTTAAATAAAAACGGAGAAATTTATGGATTTTTTAGATAGTATGCTTTTATCTTTTAAAAGCCTTTTTAGAACGTTTACAGTGTATGATTTTTTTGATATTTTAATTGTTGCTGTTTTAATTTATGGCCTTATTAAAATTGTAA
>JAEEGL013143425.1_pt1 | contig 10190 bp, 9 predicted proteins | sample 9134231 | NCBI WGS metagenome assembly JAEEGL01 (sample SAMN16246548, study PRJNA631951) | gut metagenome | biome: gut microbiome; feature: rumen; material: fiber-attached | host: Bos | place: Iran: Karaj | collected 2018-10
CGCCACCCGCGACGCGCGCGGACCAGACGGCGGGCGCGGCCCGGGAGCGCCACCCGCCCTGCGCGGAGCACGGAGGGGGTGCGGGGGGCGGGAGCCCCGCCCGCGCTCCGTGAAGCACGGAGGGGGTGCGGGGGGCGGGAGCCCCGCCCGCGCTCCGTGAAGCACGGAGGGGGTGCGCTCCGTGGAGCATGGAGGGGGTGCGGGGGGCGGGAGCCCCCCGTCGTTTGCATGGCTGGAGGAAGGCGCCAGTCTCCCCATTTGCACCGTCCCCGCGACGCCACCCCGAATGTGCCCCTCGCCGCCACCCCGAATGTCCCCCCGCGACGCCACCCCGAATGCGCCCCCGCGTCGCCACCCCGCCCCTCTGTGTTTTCCCATGCGCTATTCCCGCCTGCTCATCCTGTTTTCCTTTCTGCTGTTTGCGGGATTGCTGGTGATGCTTCCCGCAGGCGGGCGGAAGCGCATTTCGCGGCTGGCGAATACCTTCATCCACCCTGGCCAGGAATTCGCCGCGCTGTCGTTGCGCGTCTCCCGCGAGGCCCTCGGCGGTCTCCCGCCCTCCATGACCGTCGCCGAACGCGACCGCCTGCTTGCCGAGACCGCGCGCATCAAACAGCAACTTGACGCGCAGGCCATGAACAAGCGCGACCTGGCGGCGGAAAACCAGTATCTGCAACGGCTCCTGCGCCATGTCAAGCGCGAGCGCGACTACTCCCTGGTCGTCGCCGAAATCCACCACCGCCCCGCCTGGAGCGACTACGGCGGCACCGTCCTCATCGACCGCGGCGCCGCCGACGGCATCCGCCCAGGCCAGGCCGCCCTCACCCTGGACGGCGTCGCAGGCGTCGTCGCCGCCGTCACGATGCGCCAGGCCACGGTGCGCCTCTGGTCCGCGCCTGACTTCACCCTCCCCGCCCAGATCAACACCCGCAGCATCACCGCGCTGCTGGCGCGCCACGGCGCCCACCTCATGCTGGATTCCCCGATGGGCCGTTCCTTCGACGACGGCCATCCTGGCGACCAGGTCTTCACCAGCGACATGGGCTCCGAGGACATGCAGCCAGGCCTTCTCATCGGCACCATCGAACGCCTGGAATGGGGGCCCGACGGCGCGCCGCACTATCTCGTCGCCCCCGCCGCCTCCCTCGACAACCTCCAGTATCTGATGCTCGCCATCCCCACCGCCAAATAATGCTGGTCAAGATATCCGATCCCAACGCCCGTTCCCTGGTGGAAATCGACATCACCTTCCACCCGGAGGCCATCCGAGGCGCCCTCGCCTCGGGCAGCGGCTGCCTCGGCTTCGCCCTCCGCGCAACTGGATTCCTGCTGCTCTTCTATCTGTGCATCGGCTTCCAGCTGACGCTCCCGCGCTATCTCCCCGAACTCTGGCTCCACCCCCTCGTCATCCTCCTCGCCTACGCCGCCTGCCGCTCCTCCCTCGCCACCACCCTCGCCCTCGCCACCCTCGGCGGCATCTGCCTCGACGCGGGCCTCGCGCGCCTCCCAGGCCCCTCCGCGCTGCTCCTCATCGCCATCGCGGCCACCCTCCACGGCCTCGCCAAGGCACCATCTTGGCCGCGCTCCCACGGCGGCCTGCAGGCCATCCTCGCCGCCGCATACGCCAACCTCCTCTTTGTCCTAGGCAACCTCCTCTTCCTCGCGGGGCACCTCCCCTGGCGGACACGCCTCGCCCTCCTCCCCGCCGCCGCTGGCCTGGGCACCATCACCAACGCCCTCGCGTTCGCCCCCGTCCTCTTCTTCTGCCTCGACGCCATCTCCTCCCTCGGCCAGCCAAGGCCCCAACCCGCCCCGCCCACGGCATGACCAACCATATCCTGCACCTCGACATGGACGCCTTCTTCGCGTCCGTCGAACAGCGCGACCACCCCGAATGGCGCGGGCGTCCCGTCGTCGTCGGCGCGCCGCCCGACCAGCGCGGCGTCGTCTCGACCGCCTCCTACGAGGCGCGCGTCTTCGGCGTCCACTCCGCGATGCCGTCGCGCGAGGCCTACCGCCTCTGTCCGCACGCCATCTTCGTCCCAGGCGACCACCACCACTATCACGCGGTCTCCCAGCAGGTCATGGCCATCCTGCACTCCGTCTCGCCCCTCGTCGAGCAGGTCTCCGTCGACGAGGCCTTCCTCGACCTGGCGGGGGTGCTCGGCGCCGAAGGGCATCCCGTCGAGACCGCCGAACTCCTGCGACGCCGCATCCGCACTGAACTGCGCCTCACCGCCTCCGTCGGCGTCGCCTCCAACATGTTCCTCGCCAAACTCGCCAGCGACCTCCACAAGCCCGACGGCCTCACCGTCGTCCCCGAACCGCCCGACGAAATCGCCGCGTTCCTCGCGCCGCTGCCGATCGGCCGCATCTGGGGCGTCGGCGCCAAGACAGGCGAACTCCTGCGCGGCTACGGGCTCCGCACCATCGGCGACCTCCAGCGCGCCTCCGCCGACATGCTCCGACGCGTCCTCGGCGCCGCCTACGGTCCCCGCATCCACGACCTCGCCTTCGGACGCGACGACCGCCAGGTGCAACCCGAACCGCCCCCCGAGAAATCCCTCTCGCAGGAACACACCTTCCTGGAGGACTGCGGCGACTTCCCCGTCGTCCGCGCCAAACTCCGCGAACTCGCCGAACTCGTCGGCGCCCGCCTCCGCCGACATGGCCTCTTCGCGGGATGCGCCTTTCTGAAACTCCGCTACGCCGACTTCCGCACCATCACCCGTCAGCTCCCCATCCGCCCCGCCACCGACCTCAACCGCGACCTCCTCGCCCACGCCGACCGCCTCCTCGACGCGACGGGCCTGCCCGCCCGCCCCGTCCCCGTCCGCCTCGTCGGATTCGGCGTCACCGCCCTCCAGAACACTCCAGGCAACGCCCCGCGGCAACTATCCCTCTTCCCCGAGGAAAACCAGGCCGCCGAAGACCAGCGCCTCCGCCAGCAGAAGGACCGCCAGCTCGACCGCACTCTCGACGCGCTCCGCTCCAAATTCGGCCCTGGCGTCATCCGCCGCCCATGACCCCGCCCCGCGCATGCGCCGCGCCCATTTGCCCCGACCGCGCATGCGCCGCGCCCATTTGCCCCGCCCGCGCATGCGCCGCGCCCATTTGCCCCGCCCGCGCATGCGCCGCGCCCATTTGCCCCGCCTGTGCGCCATCTCCGCTGTTTTCGCGCCGCATGCCCCATACACCATCCCCCGTGGTGCTGTGCCGCCGCATTCTTGCGGCGGAAGCCGATTCCCGCCCCCGCGCAAGCGTGCCGCCACACCTGGCCCAGCCGTCAATAATCGTAGTCGATTGCCTCTGGGCGCCCAGACTGGGCGGAGCGGATGGCGGCGTCGGCGAAGGCGACGGTGCGGGTGCCCTGGTAGACATCGGTGGCGCAGGGGACGCCCTGGTCGAGGGCGGCCACGAAGTCCTTCAGTTCGGAGGTCACATTGTGGCTGGCGACCGCGACAGGGATGTCATTGAAGGCCATGGTGCCAGTCGGTTCGCGCAGTATCTTCTCGCTGATCTGGATGTGGTTGCTGGTGTTGTCGCAGATGATGGTGCCCTCGGTGCCGTAGATGACCGTCCGCATCGTGTAGGGGCGCTTCACGCCGATGGAGACGAAGACCCGTCCGATCACCTCATTCGGGAACTTCGCGACGGCGACGCCCGTGTCGGGCGTCGGCCAGTCGGGCATGAAGACATGGTTCATATAGCAGAAGACCTCGACGGGATCGCCCGCGATCCAGCGCGTGAGATCCAGCGCGTGGCAGCCGCCCCCCAGGAACCCCTGCCGCCGAATGGCGGGATCCTTCCGCCATTCGCGGAATCCCTTCGCGAACTCGTAGTCGTGCGCGTATTCGCTCTCGATGTAGACGAGGCGGCCGATGCGGCCCGCCTCCACCAGCGCCTTGGCCGTGCGGAAGCCCGGGGCATATCGGCATACCTGCCCCGTCATGAACTGACGCCCGCTCGACTTCACCGCCGCGATGATCGCCCTGCAGTCCTCCAGCGTCAGCGCCAGCGGCTTCTCGCAGATCACGTGCTTGCCCGCAGCCAGCGCCTTCACGCACTGCTCCCGATGGAAATGGTCGGGGCTGGCCACCACCACGATGTCCGCCTCCGACCGATAGACCTCCTCCTCCTCCCGCGCCACCGCGATGCCCTCGCCCGTCACCTTGTCCTTCTGGATGCGGTCATTCTCCTCGAAGAACTTGTCATAGACCATCACCAGCCGCGTATTCGGCAGTTCCTTCGCCGCCGCCGCCCAGTTCGCCCCCATCCGCAGCCCGATCACCGCCACCTTGTAGATCCTGCCCATTTTGCCGTTCTCCTCTGTTTCTGCTTCCATGCGCCTGCACCGCTGCAATCCGACGGCGCACGCCCATAAGATAATCCCCCGCCTATTCCCCGCGCCCCATCCCCGCCCAGACCAGCGCAATCACTCCGAACACGGCGACGAGGATGGTCCACTTGAGACCCGAACTGGCCAGCGAGGTCTTCTCGGCCTCCCGTTCCCGCGGCTTCATCCGAAAGCCCTTGACTGGCTGCGCGTCCCCCTTCGCCCGCGCGCTCTCCTCCTGCGGTGCCGCCTCGGCCGAGGACTCCGCCGCCCGCGCCTCGCGGCTCTTCACCCCGAAGGACGCCGCGAGTTCGCGCTGCAGCGCGCGCCGTTCGCGGACCTGGTCGCCCAAACGCTTCCCCGCGGCCTTCTCGACGGCCGCCTGGAACTTCATCGCCAGGTCGGGCGAGAGCACGCCTGGCATGGAAATCAGATTCACCACCATCTGGTTCAGCAGCGGATTGTTGCAGGTGTGGTCGCAGCACGCCATCCCCTGCCGTATGACGCTCTTCGCGTATTCGGCAGCGAGCCGCTGGCGCACCGTCATGGGCGCGCTCCAGTAGTCCTTGCGCACGGCCTCCAGCATCCGCCCCGCCATCGACTGGAACGCCCATTCGTTGTGCTCCGCGAAGAACTCGCGCACTCCGACACCGTGCCTGTCCTGCACATAGACCTCGTAGAGGTCGTTCCAGTCGGCGGCAGTCAGGACCTCTGGCGTGACCGCCTGCCACCCCCAGACATTGTCCGCCATGCGCGCCAGCGTCTTGGCGCCCGCGTAGCCCTCCCCCATCATCGCCTGCAGCCACGGCTTGCTGAACATCCGCGCGTCCATCTCCGCCGCCAGAAATCCGCGCAGCCCCGAAAGCCCCGCCGCCCCCGCCTTGCGCTGGTCGGCGATGTACCCCTCGGGCGCGCGCCCAGACGCCTTCCGCACCGCCAGCGACAGCCCCCCGAAATACTGGTACATGTCGTCGATGTCGGTGACGCCGTAGACATTGCTGGAGCGCGAGTGCAGCACCGCCTCGACCGCCTTCGCGCCCGCCTCCAGCCCCGCCTGGTTCCGCTCGAACCCGCCGTCCTCCCCGACCGTCCACGCCATGTTCCTGAGATACAGCGCCGACAGTTCGTCGTCGGACTCCCAGTGCCCCGAGGCCCCCGCGAGGCGGTTGACCCGCGTGCCGTAGGTCCCTGGCGCGGGGAAGAAGACGCCTGGCGTGCCGCCCTGGATGAAGTTCTCGGCATCCGCCAGCCTCGCGGCCTGGCGCCGCGCCTCGTCCAGCAGCCGCAGCGTCTCCCCGAACTGGTCGCGGTACGCCCCCGACGCCGTCAGCAGCACGTCGATGCGCGGACGCCCCAGCTGCGCGCCTGGCAATGGCGCCACCCCCGCCACGCGCCCGCTGCGGTCGTGCCGCACGCGCATCCCCAGGAGCGCCAGCGCCAGCGCCTCGTTCACGCCGTCCGTGCGGATGCTCTCCCCCGCCCACAGCACAATCGCCACCGAACGCGGCCAGCGCCCGAGCCGCGCCCGTTCGCGTTCCAGCAACTCCGCCGCAAGGCGCTCGCCAGTCCGCATCGCCTCCTCCGTCGGCGCCTTCGCGGGGTCAAATGAATAGAAGTTGCGCCCCACTGGCAGTACGGCGGGATTGCGCAGCGGATCGCCCGATGGCCCAGGCGGCACGAAGCCGCCCGACAGCGCCTGCCGCAGCGCGCGCAGTTCGTCCTCCCCCGCCGATGCAAGATGCGCCTCTGCGGCGGCGCGGCGCGCCTCGGGCAGCGCCGCCGCCATCGCCTGCGCTTCCGCCTTCGAGGGGGACACCCCGAAGGCGTGCAGCCCGAAGGGCGCCGCCGCCGCGCGGCTCTCGGCGTAATCCTCCAGCCGCGCAAACCATCCGCCCTCCTGCAGCGCCAGCCGTTCGCCAAGCCCTTGCCCGACCGCAAAGGCCCGCAGCGCCTCCTCCCGCGCGGGGCGCGCGCCTGGATCGGCGCTCTGGCACTCGCCGATGCGACGCTTGAGTTCAGGCAGGAAGCCCTCCGCCTCGGACTCCTTCAGCAGCGGCGTCAGATGGTCGATCATCACCGCCTGCGCCCGCCGCTTCGCGACGATCCCCTCCCCGATGCCGTCCGAGATATACGGGTAGATCTCGGGGATGGCGCCGCGCACCGCCATCGGCGCATCCGCGGTCGCGAGGCCCAGTTGCTTGCCAGGCAGCCATTCGCTGGATCCATGCCGCCCCAGATGAACCATCGCGTCCGCCCCGAACTCCCGCTGCAGCCACAGATAGACCGCCAGATACTGGTGCGGCGGCGCCAGCGTCGCCGAATGCGCCAGCTTGTGCGGATCGTCCAGCCACCCGCGCATCGGCTCTGGCAGGATGACCACGTTGCCGCGGCGCAGCATCGGCAGGATGAAGTCGCCGCCCCGCGCCATCGCCCGCGCCTGCTCGGGCGCCCCCCACTCCGCCTCCACCGCGCGCCGCAGCGCCTCTGGCAGCGCGGCATACCATTCCCGATAGCGGCGCATCGGGAGACGCACCGCCTCCCCGTGCGCCAGGAACTCGTCCAGTTCCCCTGGCGCCCACGGCCCGACATTGCGCGCGCTTTTCAGCAGTTCCTTCGCCATCGCCGCCTCGTCCAGCCCCTCCAGCCCGCCCGTCCGATAGCCATCCGCCGCGAGCGCATGGACGATGGCGACCAGGCTGCGCGGGACATTCAGGTAGCTCGCGCCGATATTCTGCTTGCCGCCGTAGCCGTTGTAGACGAAGAGCGCGACCCGCTTCTCCGCGTTCGGCAGCCGCCGCAGCCGCGCCCAGCCCTTCAGCCGCGCGACCGTCTGCCGAACCGCCCCGGGGAACGGCTCCGCGACCTGCGCCTTCCGCCCCTCGCGCTCCACCTCCCGCACGCCGAAGAGCAGCGACGGCTCGATCAGCCCCGAAGTCTCTGGCGCGATGAAGCCGAACGCCACCGAGAAGTCATTCATGCCCGTGGGGGAGCGCTTCCACTCCGCCGTCGTCTGCCGATAGAGGCGCAGGGCATTGAAGACAGGCACGCCCAGCGCCCGCAGCGCCTCGTTCAGCGGCGCGCCCAGCCCCGCCTTGAACTTGAAGGAGAGCGCCAGCACCGCGTCCACCGCCGCCGTCCCGTCTGGCCGCAGCAGCAGTTCCCGAATCACCCTCACCTCGTCGCCGAATACGACGACGCAGTTCAGCCCCTGCCGTTCGCATTCGTCGGTGACGTTGCGGAAGAGCGCCAGTTCCGCAGGGGTCACGCTCGCCGCATGCACCGCGAAGGCCACCGTCGGCGCCCCATCCTGGAAATGCCCTGCCTCCTTCGCCCACGCCTGCCACTCTGCGAGCCTTGCGAAGATCCGCCCCGCCGCTGGATGCGCCGCCCCCACCGACGGCAGCGTCACGGGCGACGCCACCTCGACCGCCACGCCCAGTTCACGCCGCACCACCCACCGCGCCAGATTCAGGAAGTTCTCTGGACGCCGATTCGCGCGGTAGGCCTTGACCTCCGCGGGCTCCTGCGCCTTCACCCCAGGCGGCAGCAGGTCCGCGTGCAGCGCATACAGCCGCGTGCGCGCGGTGTCCACGCCCGCAGCCAGCGCCCGCAGTTCGCGGCTCCGCGCATTGACAATCAGGACATCCGCGCGCCGCGCGCTTGCCCGCAGCGCCTCCAGCGGCTCCACGCCGAGGCAGTGCGTCTCGAAGGCCACCCCCTGCGGCCACGCCGCGCCGCGGAAGGCCTCCGCCACAATCTCGGAATCCGCCGACGCCCCCAGGAAGACCACCGTCGCCGCCTGCAGCCACAGCGCGCAGGCCAGCCAGATTCCAACGAGCGCACGCCCCATCTGGCTACTCCTCTGGCACATAGATCATCGAGCCGTCCTCCAGCCGATAGGCCGTGCCGAGCCGCACGCCACGCCCCGCCGCCTCCTCCCGCGTCATCTTCACCGCCTTCATTCGGCGACCCTGCTTCCGAATCAGCGTCATCTCGCCGCGGTCGTTCCGCTTGATCACCGTGAAACTTGAATCGCGGTCGAAGAGTTCCTTCGCGTCGAAGACCGACATCAGCGCCAGCAGCAGCGCCGCGATGAAGACCACCGCCACGTCGAAGAGGTTCGCCAGCCCGCCCATCGGATCGCCGCCGTCCGACGCCGCCCTGCATTCTCGGCTACTCCGCATGAACTTCATCATAGCAGACCTCGGTCAGATGCTCCATTTCACGAATGTCCGCCTCCGTGAAGCGGCGCCGCACCGTGTAGACCACATACGCCAGGCTGCCGACCAGCAGCCCCACCACCGTCGTCGTGTAGGCCACCACCAGCTCCCCCGTCATCACCGAGAAGTCCCCCTGCCCCAGGCTCGCCAGCGCCGTCCCCATCGGCACCAGCGTCCCCGCCAGCCCCAGCGCTGGCCCGATGCGCACCGCCAGACGGTACTTGTCCAGCCGCGCCTCCTGCTCCTGGATGCTCCGACGCAGGAAATTCTGGATGTCCGCCTCGGAGGCCTTCCCCGCCAGCAGCGCACCCACCGCCGCGCGATAGGCCGCGACTGGCGCGCTGTCCGCCCCAGGCGCAAGGCGCTTCCTGCGGATCCACGCCGCCAGCAGCCGCCCGCACTCGAAGAAACTCCACAGCGAGAGCGCCGCCAGCAGCACCAGCACTGGATAGAGCAGGCAACTCGACAAGAGGAAAAGGTAGGTCTTGATTCCAGCCAGCAAGTCCATCGTTCAATCTCCGTTATGGCGCCGCAGCCCCCAGATTCCGCCCGCGGCAGCCGCCAGAACCGCCAGCGCCAGCGCGCCGTTCCACGGCGACGCGCCCGCCGTCGCGCGCGCCACCGCATACAGCCTCCCCGCCTCCTGGAACTGCGGCGCAATCACCAGGATCAGCAGAAAATAGAGCGCGATCAGAATCATCAGCCGCCCCGTCAGATCCAGCGGCTCCAGCCGACGCCATCTCGCCAGGATCTGCAAGCCCCCCAGAAACAGCACTTCCGAGACCACAAATGCAACTGGAACCGCCCAGCGCAGCAGCCCGATACTCCCTGGAAACAACAGCCCCGCAAACGCGCACACCAGGAAAATCGCCGACGCGCACACTGGACACGGCACCACCAGCAGCAGCCACCCCCGCGCCTCCATCCCCCCCAGCGACGCCCCCGCACGGCGCGCCAGCAGCCGTATCCCCCAGGCCAGCAGCCCCGCGCACAGCACCACATGCAGCAGCACCCCCGCCTTCAGAAAACCCATCCAGTCCCCCGCCAGCCGCCACAAGTCCACCCGCTCCAGCACCCAGAAGGCAAGGCAGAACAACGCCGCATCCCCCGCCAGCGCCCCCGCCAGGATCCCGCCTTTCCGCCACCCGCTCCCTGGCACCGCGCACAGATAATAGGCCCCCACCGCGCCCTTGAAGGAAAAAATCCCCAGCGCCATCGCCAGCCCCAATCCAATTCCCACGCTCTCCGCCGACATGAAACCTCGTCGTTATTACAGTTCTGGAAAAACGTAATAATATAGACCAGAATCCGCAAGCGAGGGCGCCTTCCTCTCCCCGACGCGCATCGCCGCCTAGTCATCTCTGCCTGCAACCCATCTCGGCCTTCGCAACCAGTTCCGCATAGGGGAAGCCCCCGCAAGGGGGCGTCGGAGCATAGCCAGGGGTGGAACGAGCCGCGAAGCGGCGAGCGGAACCCCTGGAAGGGCGCCGAAGACAGGCTGGCGCCCGGAAAGGGATGCCATTGTCGGGGGGGGGGGCGGAGGAAGGGCGGAAGCCCGACCGCAGCCCCCGCCCCCGGCAACGACAGCCATGACAGGGCCGCGAGGTCGCGTCTGCAGGGGTTGCGTCCGCGCC
>JAEEGL013635154.1_pt1 | contig 10190 bp, 7 predicted proteins | sample 9134231 | NCBI WGS metagenome assembly JAEEGL01 (sample SAMN16246548, study PRJNA631951) | gut metagenome | biome: gut microbiome; feature: rumen; material: fiber-attached | host: Bos | place: Iran: Karaj | collected 2018-10
AAATGAACCCAGACGACATCGTAATTACCAGCAATAATGTGCCGGTTGCACTTGCTGGTGCAATGGGCGGAGCCAGTACTGCAATTGACGAGAATACTAAGCGCGTAATTCTCGAATCAGCCACATTCAGTCTCTATAATCTCCGTAAGACTCAAATGGCGCACGGTATTTTCTCGGAAGCCATCACGCGCTTCACGAAAGGTCAACCAGCTGGCCAAACTTTGCCAGTTGCGCTACGTTTTGTAGAAATCGCCAAACCTTACCTTACGCCACTAGCTTTGTTTGATACGCAAAAGGGCAAACCTGATTTAATTAAAGTTGACCTAACGCTCAACCAAATTAACGGCCTACTCGGAACAAAGTTTACTGCTGATGAGGTAAAACGAACACTTGAGAATGTTGAATTCCAAGTTAATATCAGCAAGGATGAAGGAATGACTGTCACGGTACCATTCTGGCGTACTGATATTCATATTCCAGAAGATATCATCGAGGAAGTTGGTCGTCTAAACGGCTTTGATAATATCTCGCCAGTGTTGCCGCTCCATGCTACGTCTGATCCAAATCCAATGTTCGGCCTAAAGACACAAATTCGTGATCATTTGGCAAGCTGCGGCGCAAATGAAGTACTGACATATTCATTTGTGCACGGCGATCTCATGAAGAAAGTCGGTCAAAACCCAGACAATTCTTACAAGATCGTTAATTCGATTTCGCCAGAACTTCAGCACATTCGCCAAAGCATTGTTCCTAGCTTACTAGATAAGACCTATGGCAATATTCGCGCTGGTCATCCAAAGTTCGCTCTCTTCGAGATGAACCAAGTTTATCCACGCACGAATGGCGTCGATGAAGATGGTGTACCACAAAATAGCTACAACCTTGGCTTTGTCTATGCTGACGCTAGTGCGAAGACGAATTATTATACGGCAAAGAAATATCTTGAGAATTTGCTAGCTGCACTTGGCGTTAAATATGAAATTAAGCCATTCGAAGCTGCAAAAGATGCTACGAATGCTTATTATGAACCAAAACGCTCTGCCACTATCTATGCAGGCGACGATATTTTGGGCTACCTTGGTGAAATCAAGCATCGTGTTTTGCGCGAATTCAAGCTCAATCCGGGCACGGCCGCGTTTGAAATAGATCTTAAAACCGTACTTGCTCACGCTGAAGGTGTAACTCACAAAGACTTCCGCGTCAGCCAATATCCGTCCGTCTCTCGTGATGTTACTCTTACTGTTCCGCTCAGTACGGAATATGCTTCACTGGAGCATCGCATTCGTGATATTTTCGAAGCCAAGAACTATATCTACCAATTAAACTGCACTTCGATTTATCAGCCAGACGGTGCTGACACAAAAAATATTAGCTTCCACATAGATTTCGCGAACCCAAGCAAAACTTTGGAAAAAACCGAAATTAACGCTATAATGTCGGAAGTAGAATCAATCAAATAACGGGTGGTAATTGGAGGTAATATGATTAAAAATGACGAATTGAAGACATCACCAAAGCAACGCATTGTTATAGTTTTAATTGCCATATTAATGCTTGGCTCAACTTTTGCGCTTTATGCTGGTATTATACTAAACCAAAACAGTGCATCTGAAAGCAAAGCCGTAGACAATGCTAAAGTTGAGCGCTTTAACGAGCTATATGCTGAATATAATGCGAAAATCGATGCTCAAGCAAAAGAGCTTTCGAACGTTTATTTCCCAGAGTTTTCACAATATCGTAGTCGCGTAAAAAGCTTTAATGCTGCTGGCGCAAACGAACTCAAGATTGAGGATCTCAAAGTCGGTTCTGGTCGTGAAATTACAGAAATGACCGACGCTGACTATGCCGCCTATTACATTGGCTGGCTATCAGATGAAAAAATCTTTGATTCCTCCTTTGATAATAACGATAGCCCAACCGCATTAGGCGCTCCACTTGCTGGCACGCCAAATATGATTCAGGGTTGGCTAGAAGGCATCAGTCGATCTACTGAAGAAGATGGCAAGCTTATTTGGGAAGGCATGCGTATTGGCGGTGTTCGTGAAGTCACCATTCCGGCCGTTATGGCTTATGGCGATACGGCTCAGGGAGACATTCCAGCAAATAGCCCACTCAAATTTGTAATTATGCTCATTGATAAACCAGAAGAAATCGAAGTTCCAGAAGAACTTGAAAAACTTTACAGTGAGCTTTACGGATAAAAAATAGAACCGGCCCCACCAAGAGGGCCGGTTTTTTATCTCTAATAACTATGCTAAGATGAACCTATGGAGCAAACTTTCTTCTTTTATGACCTTGAAACTTCTGGCCTGAACACCCGCACGGACCGCATCATGCAATTTGCTGGTATGCGTACTGATATGGATCTTAATCCGATTGGCGACCCGGTAAATTTGTTGGTAAAAATGAGTGACGACACTTTGCCGAGCCCTGGCGCCATTATGGTTACTAAGATTACTCCGCAGTCGACTCTTATGGATGGCTTTTCTGAAGCAGAATTTTGCAAATATGTTACAGATGAGATTTTTACGCCAGGCACTATCGCGACCGGCTACAATTCAGTTCGCTTCGACGATGAGTTTATGCGCAATATTTTCTGGCGCTGTTTCTATGATCCTTACGAGTGGCAATGGAAAGACGCTCGTAGCAAATGGGACATCCTCGATGTTGTGCGAATGACGCGCGCTCTGCGCCCAGAAGGCATTAATTGGCCAGTCGCGGCGGATGGGAAAGCAACAAACCGCCTCGAGCTTATAACAAAAGAGAATAACATCGCGCACGAGCATGCACATGATGCCTTGTCGGACGTAGAGGCCTTAATTTCGGTTACTAAACTCATTAAAGAAAAACAGCCACAACTTTATGACTGGCTCTTTAAAATGCGCGACAAGAAAGCCGTCCAGCAACTCATAAACCTTGATAAGCCGGCTCCTTTCGTATACTCTTCTGGTCGATATTCTAGTGAGTTCAACAAGACTACCGTCGCATATCCAATTGCGCCTGCCAAGAATGGCAACGTACTAGTATTTGATTTGCGTCAGAATCTTGATGAACTGCTCGCGCAAGAAGAACCAAAGTATTTCCCAGTCGTGAAGGAACTAAAGTATAATCATTGTCCGGCCGTAGCGCCACTTGGCGTGCTAGAACAGAAAGATGGTTGGCAGAAAATTGGTCTTGATAAAGCTCAAATTCAAAAAAATCTCCAAGCTCTGATTGCGCACCCAGATTTTATAGAAAAAATGCGCACCGAAGACGAAAACAGGGAAGAATTCCCGCCAGCCGTTGATCCTGAGTCTGCTCTTTACGACGGTTTTCTTGATAATAATGACAAAACTCGTTGCTCCGCCGTACGCCGCGCGACCGTCAATGAATTAGCGGATTTCCATCCTGATTTTCACGATCCGCGCTTGCCAGATTTGTTGCTCCATTATAAAGCTCGTAATTTTGAAAAATCTCTCACCGAATCCGAGCATGCAAAATGGGAAGAGTATCGTATGACACGCATCAAAGCGGCTCAGAATCACTATATAAAGGAAATTCAAGAGCTTGCCGCTCGTGGTGCTGATTCTTTTATTTTGGAAGAACTTCAGCTTTGGTATCAATCTGTTATTCCATATTAAATTCTATTGTGCTTAAGTTTTGAATCGACAGCAAAGTAGCTATAATAAAAATATGCAATGGTTGATTGGTATTGATGCGCTGAGGTTTTTTGCAATCGTATTAATCGTCATTTACCATCTTTTCAGAAATGTATTACCGGGTGGCTTCATTGCCGTAGAAATCTTTTTTGCAGTTTCTGGTTTTCTCATTTTTTCCAAGCTCGTTAATGAATATCACAAAAATTCCGAAATCTCCTATTGGAAGTTTATTGGCAGGCGCTTGCTGCGTTTAATGCCGGCGCTAGTTATTTGTATTATTTTGACGCTTCTTTTGAGCTTCTTGGTGCATCCAGACACTCTTGCCGGTACGCGCATCAACACGCTCGCGGCGATTACTTTTACGACGAATATTAAGGAATTAGCTTCTGGAGGCGCGTATGAGAATTTCATTTCGCCAAATCTTTTTGAACACACTTGGTTCTTAGCGCTCGAGATGCAGTTTTATCTAATCGCACCATTGCTGGTATCTCTCATCATTGGCTCCGCCAAAAAGAAACGTTATGGTACCAAATGGCTACTTGGCGCTCTGGTTATTTTGGCAGTCTTTTCGACTGTATTGATGATTATTTATGGCGGGGTATTCAATATGCATGATCGCGCTTACTTTGCTCTTGATACTCATATGGGAGCTTTCTGTATGGGTGGTGCACTTGGTGTGTTTAACTTCCTAATGCCGCGCACCCCGCGTACGGCCAAATTTATTCCAGCCCTAGGTTTGCTAGTGAGCATTGCGACTATTATTATCTTATCCATTAAGCTTACCTACGATAGCGTCATGACATACGTATTCGGCTTGCCATTTACGGGTCTTTTAACTATCGTTATTGTGTTCTGCATTATCAAGCTACAGACCAACGCACATATCCGTCAACGCACCACGCCGGTGATTCGTGTGATGGAAAAATTAGGCAAATATTCTTATGGAATTTACCTATTCCATTGGCCTCTATATATCTTATTGCCGAATATTCTTCCGTCAAATGTCGAAGAATGGACAGCGCCGACTATAAACATCTCGCTGAGCTTCCTGCTGTCTTATCTAACGACGAAATATATCGATTTAACAAAAATTATCGACAAAGTTTATCGCGTACCAAAGTTAAGACTGGCATATGGTGCGCTGACGGCCATTCTGATAGTACCTACAATTGGCGCCTTAGTACGCTCCCCAGAAGTTTCTGGGATTACTGAGCAGCTTGAATCTGTTGAACAAACGCAAACAAATCGACGGCCCGATGAAATTTCAGTTGATTATACTGGGACAGTAGATGCGCTCAAAGAGACTCAGAGTGCTATGGCGCATGAACTCGATGCTGAGGCCAATCGAGGTGCTATACCAATTCCACAGAACGTTTCCCGCGCCGCACCAAGTGCTAATTCTGCGCAGGTTTTAATTATTGGCGACTCGGTTACCCTTGGCGCCAAGCGAGAGATGGAATCGATAATTAATAGTGCTTTCGTAGACGCCGTTGAATCGCGTGGAATCTGGACGGCCCGCAATATTTTAGCTACCTATGCTTCTCAGGGCAGTTTGCCGGACGTTATTGTAGTTAGTTTAATTACGAATGAATTTACAATCTCAGACAGTCTATTGCAAAGCATCGTAGATATTGCGGGACCTGGCCATTCTTTCATTTTTGTGACTGGCTATGCTGGACCGCTCCAGCCACGTGAAGTTCAAAATGCCGCGGTACGCAACTATGTCAATAATCATAGGAACGTCTATCTTGCCGATTGGTGGGAATTAGCCCACAACAACTGGTCATTGATGTACGCCGACCACATTCACCTCAACCCAGAAGGGCGTGTAGCCTATGCTAATTTATTGAATAATGTAATTCGGAGTATTAGAAGATGACGGAAGAGCTTAAAGAAGATTCTAAGCGCAAAATGCGCCGCGTAGCTATTCTACTAATATTGGCATTCTTCGTCATAATGGAGTGCTTCGTCTTGTCGTCTGCAAAATATCGTCACGACCATAGTGAGAGCGTTGGTGTGGCCGAAGAAATGTCACTTCAGCTATCGCTCATCAGTGTAGCTTTGAAATCTGGCAACCAGGCTATGTATGCCGATGCGGTTACAAAATATCGCGCCGCGCTCGATGAGTTCGCGAAGAACAACTATGTTCGGAAAAGTGCCAAAAATTTACTAAACTCTCTCGAGCAGTACAGCGCGACTTTGCTTGAAGACTCGGAGCTTATCGGGCAAATGACCGAGCTTAGCATTGCCGCAAACACCATCACTACGGCTGCCAATGATGCGCAAAAGTCTACTGTCGATGCAGCAAAGGCGTATAGTATTGCGAATGATTATAAGAGCTTCCGTGATGCCTTGGACCGAATTACGGCACCTGAACTTCAGGACCTTAAATCTAAACTCATTTCAATGAGTAATGAAATCGCGCAGACCATCGAGAATTCCGCCGTCTGCATCGCCGTCTGCTCTGGAGAGATTCTGGCCCAAAAACAGTCAGCAATTAATGGCGTCGTCGAGCGATATGGGGAAGACATCGAAGCGCTTAGCCTAGCTTTGTCGAAGAAATATGATCCAAATCAACTAATTCTCGACCTTAGCGACTACTCTAAGCTATAATAAAGATATGCATAAGATTCTTTTTCCTGAAGCCTATAATGAATTTATTCAGACGGCGGCTTCGCGTCTGCGTGCCAATGGCACTTGTGAACCAGTGCTAGAAATTTGTGATTTGCCAAAAGCTGGCCAAATGTTAAGTGATGGCGACATTGATGGTATGATCGCTGGTATTGATCTACCTTCCCGTGAGGTAATTCTATCTTGCCGCGACAATGTTGGCGTATCTGGTCCTGATCTTGCTCCAGGCGAAAAACGCACTTTCTCGAGTATTTTCGTGGCCAAACTTCCTGATGATCGTGTTTTCATTCTAGGCGATGGTGCAACATGCAAGAATCCAACCGAGATGCAGTTGGCAGACATCACTGAGCTTATTTATGATGCCGCTCTTCGAATCCTTGATGAAGAACCACAAATCGCGATGGTCTCTTTCTCGACCTTTGGCTCTGGCGGTTCCGACCCTTCCATTGATAAAATTCGTGACGCCATCTCGCTCGTTCGTAGCCGTCGCCCAGATATAAATATCGACGGTGAAATGCAGCTCGATGCTGCCGTCGATGAGCGTATCGGTGCGAAAAAAGCCCCAAATTCCAAGGTGGCAGGACACGCAAACGTGTTAGTTACGCCAGATATCAACTCCGGGAATATTCTCTATAAATCGCTCGAGCAATTTGCTCATGCTCAAATCGCTGGCCCAATTCTGCTTGGCTTCAAGAAACCAGTCTCAGACCTCTCTCGCGGCTCGACTATTGAAGACATCGTCTTTACGACTGAATGCCTCGAAAAGCTTATCTAAAAAAATCCCCTCGCTCGGAGGGGTATTTTTTTAATCTAATCTTCCGTTTACGTCGATGGCTTTTGGTCGCGCCAAGACGTTACTTTCGGCTGTTTCCTTTTGCTCTGGATCCACCCGTACGCGCATATCGCGAATCACATTCATAAAGTACTGGAATGCATCAAATGGAGAATCATACGGTGAGAAATAAGCATGAACGCCACCATCATTGAAATACTTTGTGCTCATATAATACGTATGATCGGACGTCTGTAAACGGCGCCAATCTTCAAGCAGCTTTTTGTCTCCGGTAGCTAATACCTTATCCTTGAGCTCATAGAGAGCTTTCATTGCCTCATGCTGCATAGAATTACCCAACCAGGCCGAAAGATCGCGCTCTGTGTCTGCCCAAGTAACTGTCCAAGGTACCGATATCTCGCCAGCTGGTTCCATGCTATCGCAGGCTTCGGATAATGTGGCAAAATTCGTGCCATCCGCTTCATCCCAGCGGCGAACAAACTCATCAAAGAATCCAAAGATGCCAGTATCTTTCCAGATATTTTCGCCAAAGGTCTCAAAGTCCATGAATAAGTTCACGATTGGACCCTCTTCGGTGGCTTCCGTAACCCAGTTGAAATACTTTTCGGCAGTCAACGGCCACTCGCTCCAAGTTTTGTCAGGGAAGCGGAAAGCGATGTCGTCAGAAAGGTTGTAATTTTTAAGTAATAACTTTAGATTATGACAATTTTCTGGACGATATACAGCATTTGGTGTGCGGTTGCCAAGAACCTTATCCCAACCCTCGGCCAAAATGCCCTTAAAGCCAAAATCGTCTGCCCAGTGTGCGAGGTCATTGTTATAGGAGAATTCCGTATTGCGGAATACCTTAGTTTCTAATCCAAATAGTTCGCGAATCGTATCGCGATGCTTGCGCACCTGTTCTTCAAACTCTGACTTATCAAAGAAGAAGGCTAGTGAATGATAATAAGTTTCGGCAGCCACCTCCATACGCCCAGTCTTAGCTAGACGTTGTAGGGTAACAATCAAATCTGGAGCCCACTTGCGAGCTTGCTCGATGAAGGTTCCGGTAATAGAAATAGAGAACTTGAAGCTTGGATAGTCGACGAGGCACTTCTCGAGTTTCGCCAGCATCGGACGATAGGATTTCTCGGTCACCTTCTTGAAGACACGCTCGTTGTTTGGTCCAGCATACCAGTCTTTCTCGGTCCAATAATCATGATCATGGCCCACAGAAAAAATACTGTACTGTTTTAAGCGTAGCGGTTGGTGCATATGCAAATACAGTACCACTGACTTCATTAGCTGTTACCTCCTCCAAATTAGAACCTGTTGCGTCGGTTCCTACTTACTTCATCATACACTTCGAGACACTTTTTCGCAACGTCATCCCAAGAGATGCGAGCGTATTCTCGACGAATACCATCCTTTAATATTGATGTTAACGCAGGGCTCTCGGCAATGTTGACGAGTGCGCCAGCAAGTTTATCTTCATCCCAGAAGTCATAACGGACAATCGAGCGAAGAACCTCACCTACGCCAGATTGCTTAGTAATGATCAAGGCATTGCCATGATGTGCAGCTTCGAGTGCCGTGAGACCGAATGGCTCAGAGACGGAACTCATTACGAATACGTCAGAGATACTGTAAATGTCGCGCAACTGTTTGCCACGGATGAAACCGGTAAAGATGACATTTGCGGAGATGCCAAGTTCGGCAGACATACGCATCAATTCCTCACGCTGCTCGCCGTCACCTGCAAAGAGGAAGACCATCTTTGGATGGATGCTGATAGCGCGTGCAGCAGCTCGCATCATGTGTGCTAAGCCTTTCTGTAGCGTGAAGCGACCCACTGTAGAGACAACGGTATAACCTTTCTTCTTTAGGCCCTCGAGATACTGATAACTGGAACCGTCGTACTGATAATCATCATCTGGTACATCGAAGCCGTTATAGGCAACGTCAATCTTGTCAGCTGGAATGCCGTACTTCTCGACTATGATACGCTTGGTAGCCTCGCTGACCGCGATAATCTTATCTGCCCAGAGCAAACCTTCGTATTCAATCTGATGAATCAGTGGGTTACCGCCGTTCTCGCCACCACGGTCAAACTCAGTCGCATGTACGTGCGCAACTAGCGGAATGCCAAAGTTCTTCTTCGCTAGAATACCTGCCTCATAGGTAAGCCAGTCATGAGCATGCACTACATCAGGCTTAAACTGCATCAAGTAATTTTCAACAAAACGGATGTAATTCTTCTGAATGTCGCGAATCGAAACTAGGCCTTCACAGTTAGCTTCCTGGAAGCATTTTACCTCAACGTTCTTTGACTCGTAAGCGCTACCAATCTTTCCACCGTAGCGGAAAAGAGGATCTACGTGAGTTGCAGAGAGAACATTCATGTAATCAAAATGATGATCGGATTCATACGGAACCACAAAATCGATGTCTGCTCCCATCTTGGCTAATGCCTTAGAGAGGTTCAAACATGCTACCCCTAAACCGCCGCTGTTGTGTGGGGGAAGCTCCCATCCTAACATCAAAATTTTCATCTACATCTAGTATAGCACTTATGTTTAGTCGTGCAAGCAAAAATAAGCATTAATTTTCACAATTTTTGCTATTATAGGGTTAGCAAAAATATAAGGAAATTTATGACCAAAAAAGCAACCGAAAAAAACTCAGATACGTCCCCTGTAGTTGTAAAAAATACACAAAAAGAGGTAGAGCCAGTTGACGGTCCGACATTACGCTGGTACCACATTTTAGCCACTCTGTCCGTATTTGTGCTCGTAGCTGTTGCACTCGTCCGGATTTTTTCACACTTCGATTTCACGCTATTTGGCAGCCAATTTACGATAAAATACACTATCGGCTGTACGACGTCCATTACGGGTGAAGTGAAGCACTCGGCGGGCTCTTATCGCTATACTGGCATTGAAAATGGCATGATGATTGGTGCTGATGGCTTCACGAAAGAGCAGGGTGATGCCTATATCGAGATTGTCGAGCTCGGCTCAAGCCGCGTTAAAATCAAATCTCGCAATTTCGCCACTAACGAGTGGAGCGAACAAGAGATCCATTATGGCGCGGAAACCGTACAACAGATTGACGATTCCCCTGATTGCGTGAACGGCATTACTTATACC
>JAEEGL014162438.1_pt1 | contig 10190 bp, 8 predicted proteins | sample 9134231 | NCBI WGS metagenome assembly JAEEGL01 (sample SAMN16246548, study PRJNA631951) | gut metagenome | biome: gut microbiome; feature: rumen; material: fiber-attached | host: Bos | place: Iran: Karaj | collected 2018-10
TCTTTATTCCCTTTGAATCCAGCAAATCAATTAACTCCAATGTTGCATTGCAGTGGCCGAAAAGATATATCCTCTTGGATGCCAGATTCATTTCACCATCTATTTTATTTACATTTTCGACCATCTCATCGTAGAGTGTTTTTTCCATAGCCAAATCTCCGACATGAATCAGGTTATATCGAGCAAAGCTTTGATCATTTCTTCTTTGGTCAAGATTCCCATTTTCACATAATTATACAAACTACCGTATTGATTTGAATCGGAGACAACAAAAACTCTATCGGAGAAATCATATGTACGGTATAAATCCAGGATGTCACCCATTTCACTTTGAGAAACGTAATCAAAAGATTTCTCTACGCTCTGAAATATAGTATAATGCGCATCATTTCTGCCTTTTATTATATCCCTCAATAAGTCCAGCATTTCCAAATTTGTACTATTAAACAGCAACACTTTATCTCCGGCATCTATAATCGCCTTTAATCTGCACACTATGTTTGACTCTCTCATCGTCATAAACCTTCCAACTGTTCGTAGAGATTTCCAACCACTCTAAAAATAATTAAAATCTTGCTCCAAATTACTGCACCACAATCTAAAGTCCAACTCTATAAAGAAGCATACATTACCGTTTCATATATTAGTGATGTATAATGTCTAATCCAAAGCTTATATTCAGGAACCAGATCCAAAATGTATTTACCTATTTCAACCACATCGTTTGGCTTGTGGTAAACACATATGGCAAGTCTTGGTTTATGTTTTCTGATTATATTGATTGCTCCTCGCAAGGCCTCCAGTTCTGCGCCTTCAATATCCATCTTAATAAATGTTGGTATATTTTTGTAATCTATGCAATCAATAGCAATTCCATCAATAGAGAATGCTCCAGTATTATCCATTCTGGATGCTGAACCCAAGTCAGAAAAATACAACTTTTCGTCTGATGACCATACTGCTCCACACATTACAGTAATATCCCTGCCTTCACTCATAGCTAAAATCCTATTACACATTTCAGGCATTGGTTCTATGGCGTAAGCACTTTTAGCACTTTCACCCGCCCAATTGTAAAACCTCTCTATACTGTCTCCATCATATGCCCCTGCATCAAGAAAAACTTCCTCATTGCCCGGCTCAAAGACATCAAAATATTGATTTCCTCGAAATATCATCGGATATCTGTATGTTGAGATATATATACGGCTCGTACTGATATTCCGACTCACCAAATATGAATATATTTCATGACGATACTTATCAGATGCAATTACATATGCATTCTTTGGATTACCGACAATATCCTCTATATTTTTTACACTAATTCCATCGACTGTTTCCTTCAAAACTTGATGCGTTTCGCAAAAGCATTTTGGCACAATTCCAGCCTTACGCAATATTTTAGCAACAATTCTTCCATCATGCCCGCTTCCATATATAACAATATTATCCCCATGTTCCTTTAAAATTCCATGTGGATTCCAGTCATCATACAATTTTGATATCTCGTCAATCCAAGCCTCATTATCAACATTTAAATCAGTAAGAAATCGATTTTTTAAGTTAAATAAACTTCTCGACTCATCATCCTGTAATCTATCAAAGACTGTTTTCGCATTTTCCGACCAATTTTTCAAGGATTCGTTCATTTCAAATTCTATTGCCACCATTTACCTCCCAGCAAAAAAACGCAATAATTCAGCTGATTCAGCTTTGCCCCAACATTTTATTCCTTAATCAACTCAGTGATTCCAAATATTTCACCATGATATCCCGCGCCAATAAGCATTTTTCGAATAGTATCTTCAATCCAATTTAACGCTATTATTACTACAACATCTTTATCCAATTCATCAAAACAGTTGAGCCCATATATAGGGATGTCCATAAAAGATGTTCCACCTGCATCACGATCAAGACAATAGGCGATATTCAAGTCATCTTTAATTCTACTCACAAGCGCCTTGCCCACTGTCGTCATACCATAGACAACCACTTTCCTTTCGCCAACGATTTCATTTAATTCCTTTATAAACTTTTCCGTAAATACATATTCAATAATTGAATAAAACTTTCTGGTTTTTTTATATGGTTCAGGTCCAAGTCCACTTTCTCTTCCGCCTCCCCAGTCATGAACCTTTGGATGTTTCAAATACGGGTCTTTCATCACTTCCAAAAAATCCGAATGGTTGGGATGATAAATGTTTCTTACATCCATCATCCATTCCTTCATACCAACCTCACCCCAAGGTTCAAAAGGGCGCAATCTCACAGAGTCAGCGCCAAATTCTTCAATACACCGTCTTGCAAAATCCGGCAATTGTTTGTAATTCTTATCCTGATAGACAGTAGCAATCTCCAAAAAATTAATCTCGCCCTTTTCTCTTAATGATTTTACAAACTTAAGATTTTCTATCAGTCTATCTACAGAATGCTTAGTACCTGAAAGTTCTTGATAGATATCATTTTCAAAACTTAATACTGTTATTGATACAGAAAGGTGATATTGTCCCAGGTTAGATATCTGCTTCCAGTGCTCTTCATCGAAAAGAGAACCATTTGTTTCCAAACTGGCTGATATTTCTGAAGGATCAGCAATAGGTTTCCATTCAGACAACAGTTTTAGCGTATGCTTGCTTACAAATAGTTCTCCAAGTCCATTCGCACTGATGTGTTTTATGTAAGGAAGGGCTTTTCTGATTTCGGCATCAATCTTATTGTATTTTTCTTCACGGGTTTTGGCATCTATACCATCCACACACCCCGGAATACCGCACATGACACAGTGATAATTGCAAACATTTTCAAATGCCAAATAAAGCGTTCTCGGATACTTTGGAACATTCTCAAATTCAATCTCGCATTCATCAAAATTACCATTTGCCACATATGGGCAAGTATTTATATTGCAATTAGAATGGTCACCAACAGCATGCATTTTCCTTATAAGATTAGCCTCATTACTGTTGTATATCTCTTCAAGGGAATTTTCCGATAAATGCCCGATTATACCTCCATCGTTCAGCCAGCTGCATAGTCTCACCGCTCCATCCGCGTTGGTAATCTGCACAAAATCTATTGTTCTTTTACAAAGTTTCATATTGCATATACCTCACTTATTCCCATTGATTCAACCTTTAATCAAGTTTTACCAATATCATTCGCTTATCCAAGTGGCATAAACTTTTGGAAATTAAAAAGCAATCCCTGATAATCGGTTCTTTGCAAATCGTCATATACATACTTGTTTGATGCTAAAATAGTTTTTGCATTTTTTATCACATACTCCGTACTAACAATTTTTGTGTTGTACTTTGTATATTGACCAACTTCATTATTTGTCGCATCGCATATACCATCAATTCTATATCCCTTTTTAGCGCAATAAGAATCCAAGGCGTCTCCTCTTCTTCCCATTCCCCATATATAGATTGGTAATTCAAATTGATTTCTAACTTCTTCAATTTCATCCATGCAATTCTCAAGTTGAATATCAAAATGCGTATATGCTTTTAAACGCTCTGTGATAATTTCATGATATTGGTAATCAGTTCTCTCATCAAATGATTTAAGTAGATCACGTTCTTTATTCCACTGTTTATCCAATTCAATTTCATTTTTCAAAACATTATTTGTCCATGAGCCTTGTGTATATCGTCTATATACCGCCATTTTTCTATCAAGGTATAGGATTCCTCCTCTGAGTGCTCCTCTTATTTGTTGGGAATAATCCAGCGAATCCATCCCATATAGATCATCAAACATCTCTTTTCTAAAGAACAATCCTGCTGTTACAAGGAATTGTCCTCCTCCAAGAACGACTTCTTTTATCGAAAGAATTCCGTCGCTTTGGCGAGGCCGAATCTGGCTAACCTCTCTCGTTCCGTCCTCAGTAACAGTGCATCCCCAGCATGCGCACATATCGCATTCCTGATGTGCATCCAATGCCTCCTTTTGACGTTGCAATTTAGAAGAATCTATCCAATAATCGTCCCCTTCGCAAAGGGCTATATACTTTCCACGCACCATATTTCTGATAATGGGAATAACAAAGTCTTCTCCTTTAGAATAACGATTCGTTTCCTCATAAAAGATTCTGATAATATCTGGATACTTCGCCTTGTATTTTTCCAAAATATCAATCGTTCCATCATTCGAAGCATCGTCATGAATGATTAATTCAAAAGGAAAGTCAACTTTCTGAGATAAAACGCTGTCAAGTGCATCCGCTATATATTTTTTTTGATTGTATGTAATGCATAAAACGCTTACAATGATTTCATTATCTGACATTTGTTTTCCTTAACGATTTCCGAATGTAAAGCACCCTCATTTTTAGCAAAACTTCTCTGCCAAATTAAGGACCAATTCTTTTGTCTTATTCCAACCTAAGCACGGATCAGTAATCGATTTACCAAATACGCCTTGCCCTACCATCTGCGTACCATCTTCCAAATAACTCTCTATCATAATGCCTTTTACTAAATTGCTAATTTCTCTATTCTGTTTGCAATAGCCGGCAACTTCATTCGCGATTCTTATTTGCTCCAAATATTGCTTGTCTGAATTCGCATGATTGCAGTCTATGATAACCGCAGGATTAAATAAATTGCTTTTATAATACGAGTCATGTAGTTTTATTAAATTCTCATAATAATAGTTGGGAATACATTCCCCCGCAATATTTGTATAACCACGTAGTATTGCATGAGCAAATTTGTTTCCCTCCGCGCAGGCTTCCCAACCATCATAAACAATCATCTGTTCCTGTTGAGCTGCATATACAGCATTAAGCATAATATGGATATCTCCACTTGTTGGGTTTTTCATACCTACAGGAATGTCAAGACCGCTTGCAGCCAGGCGATGATCTTGATCTTCTACGGATCTCGCACCTACAGCCATATAAACCAAAAGATCAGAATAATATGGATGAAGGGTCGGGTAAAGCAGTTCATCAGCAGCGAACATGCCCGTTTCTTTTATTATCCTCTGATGCAATTTCCTAACGGTGACAATTCCCGAAACAATATCATCTTCCTTACTTGATAATTGCGGTCTATGAAGCATGCCCTTATAACCAGTTCCGCTTGTCCTAGGTTTTCCGGTATACACGCGTGGAATCAAAACAAAAACGTCTTTAACCATTTCCTGGAGATTTGAAAGACGATTCACATACTCCAACACAGCATCCTCACGATCTGCCGAGCAAGGTCCTATCACAATTAATTTTTTGGTTGATTTACCACTAATAATACTTTTGATATTTTCAAGTTTCTGGTCCCTTCTTTTCTTTTCATCTGTCGATATCGCATATTCATTTTGTAATTCTTCAACATTTGGAAGTCGTTGAATCAGTTTCATAAGCACTCCGCTCCTACAATAATACCGGTTCTTTTAATTCCGCTGATTTGTATGCTGCATATATTATCTTTGCCGTATCATATGCCAACTCAAAACCCGATTTTGGAGTTCTATGATAATATATTGACTCAATGAAATCTCGCATTTCATCCGTATATCCTCTTATTATCTCATCCTCCAAGAAAGGATAGTTCCATCCGGTTTTTTGAGGAAGCATCTCAGACAGATATACATCATCTAACTTATCTTCGTCCAAGAAATATGTTTCCATAATATTAGACATCGTCAATCTGCAATTAATTGCAGCATCGTTACAATATAATTCAACGTAGTTTTTACTGCCTCCGAGTAATGTATCTGTTGCCACAACAACGGCTTTTGTATGGTCTGAGAAAGTAATTATAGCCGTTCCAAAGTCCTCTACATCTACAGGGCGCGCCGCTATGTGCCTATGCTCATATTCAGACAAAGAATCCGTTATTCTTTCCATATCTGCATATACACTTGTGACCTTAATTTCTGTATTTCTTGCCGCTGCTTCAACAGACTTTAGCCAAAGAATCGCGGTAAGCGGATGTGCCCCTGTTCTTATAAAGGTACCGCCACCTGTTTTACACCACTCACCGGCAACAGGTGAACTTGAACCCTTTAAACTTTCTTCGCCTTTTGCAAAGAGGATACGACTTTGCTTTTTCTCGATGATTTCTGCAGCTTTAACTATGGCAGGGGCGTAAACGAAGTTTTCGGCATACATAAACATACCTTTTGATTCATTTACTACATTTCTTAATGTGTCCAATCTTTCCAATAAAAAATCATACATCTGCACCTTTGATACAGTTTTCCCTATTGGTGCAACATCTGTTTCTCTTCCAAAAAAACCACTCAAAGGCTTTTCACAAATAACATGTTTGCCCGCCTTTAACGCCTTCTCTATCATTTCTTCATGAACATATGGAGGTGTGCAGATATCAATTACATCGATTTCAGGATCATTAATGAGATTATCGAAATCTAGTGAAGATTTTTCGAATCCATACCTATTCTTCATCATCTCAACTTGTTCAAATCTTCTTGCAATAATGTGCTTGTAACATACCGGAACACCACTGAATCTTTTTAATGCATTCATATGTAATTCGGTAGCTCTTCCTGCTCCTGCCATTCCCAAACATACTTCGCCTTTTGCATTCATAATAACTCCTCCTATACACATCTGCTATCAGCAAACATTTCATCAATTATCTCAAACAAAGAAATAAAACTATAATCTTCGGTCAAAGCTCTATAGCCACTCCTTATTTCAATATTGTTTCCATATGCCGTGTTAACTATGATTTTACTTTTATCTGGAAGCTTATCAATCCCAATCAACTTGCATGGTAACGCATATCTGTTTTGGGCTCTATCAATAAAACATTCAACTTCAACCGTCGAGTTTTTCAGTTTTCTATACAGAATCTGCCCCATAGCTCCTGCACCATATATTGAGATGCAATCGATATTATTCCTTTGAAAAAACTCTTCCAGGCTAACATTATTCAACTCCATAATGAGCCATTTTGTAACATAATCGCTAAAGAACGAATTCTTCTTTAATACTGAATAATAATTTTCGTCAATGCAATATACTGTATTATTCAATATTCCCAAATTATACTTTCTACAAATGTTTTGGATTGTCTCATAATTACGGAAATCCAGCTTATGATTTCTAAGGAAATATAGCATTTCTCCTTCAGCCCTATCCTGCATAAGCTGATAATTAATTAGCTCTTCTTCCTCTATAATTCTTTGGTAAGAAACCTCATACACACTATGCTCACTTGCGATTTTGCAAATATTTGCCCATTGCTGTTTCCATTCTTCATGTGGAAGTATATTTTCTCTCTCTCCCAAAATATAATAAGCACTGTTTCCGTTGAGAATATCATTCGATTTATTAATTAAATCATCGATGCTTACTGTTAAAGTCTTCTTATCTTGTCTCTCTCTTCCTCTCTCGGTCAATGCATATGTCAAAAATGGAACTTTGAACGCCTCTGCTACCATATTTCCCGATGCCGACATAGGGAAGGAGACAATATACAAGGAAGCTAAACTGATAATTGCCGTAGCCTCTTTTCTGGTCAAGTATCCAACGGCTTTTGCCTGTCCGTTTGTTCTTTCTTCCAACTCTTTCCAGCGTTTGGTATGTGGATGAGGACCTATGACAATATACTGAACATCGCCTTTTCTTGTGTTAACTAAGTTCTCTATAAATCCGATAAATGAACATCCGACGATGTCTTCAAGTTTAAAATCTTCAGCCATCGTAACAACAATTTTTTTGCTAGTATCAATGGCATATTTGGCTGCTATCTCTGCCGCATACTCTTCATTTATTTCATCTGAAAGTTCGCATTTTTCAGACGAAACCAAACGACCGTCATTAGGAAACTGAAAATACTCGAGCCTGTCTCGATTTATACCTCTAAACTTAACTGCTTTCTCTATGTCATAACAGTTGATTGTCATGATTCGATCGGCTATCGTAAGGCCATATGTTAAGCTAAAATTAGCATGTAAGTATAAATATACCGGTATATGCCAGTCATGGGACGAAAATGCCAAATTAGGAATTACATCATCTTGATGCTGCATAAGCACAATCTTTGAATAGCCTTTTGCTATCTCTTTAAGTGCTTTGGCCTTTTCAATATAGCCTCCCTCAAGGTAATGGAATCTTCCTTTCGAAAATCCCACCGCTTCTTTTAAAAAGCCTGGAACTGAAACTCCGTTCATTCTTGTAAGAACAACCGAACACTCCTCTTCATCATCCCATCTTATGAAATTAGATGCCAATACGGTAAGACCACCACCCTCAGCCGCTTCGGTCATAACAAAAAGAGTTTTTTTGTTTTTCGGAGGGTCAACTCTCTCAGGCATTATGCTCTCACCAATTTTATTTAACATTCCCTCAATTAGATTTGATGAATATAATCCCGTTACATATACACTTAGAAACTTACCAAGAAAGGCAATACCTGCAATTTTCTCTTCAACATCCTCAGTATTCTGCACTCCTTCAAGCATTTCAAGAGCGGCAGAATAGTTATTATCTATTCCTTTTTTTACTTCCTCTAAACTGTTACACTTCATTATTCCATTTCCACCATATCATTAAGATATTCTTCTACTAATACTTTCAGCATCTCTTCCATGCTTGAAAACATAAGGAACAAAAAACCAATCGGTTGATTTAGATGCTTCGTAATTTCATCACCTGGTTTCATTAAATAGTAGCTGTCCCACAGATACTTATCGTATTTGTGTGGCACATTAATGCTCTTTATTATTCCTTCCTTTTGTGCCAAAATTGTTTTATACGCAAAGAAACCTTCCATAGTGGTTTCTTTTGGGATTTTATCAAGACTTAGACCACATCTTGCACGGGTTTCCCAATAATCCCACTCAAAGCCTGTAAGCAGGCTTGCCGGATATTCATACATGTTTCCTGCAATCCTTCTCATAACTTCTATAATATATGGCTTACCATTTTCCACCCTATATTGAAGATGAAACATTCCGTCTTTAAGATTTAAAAAACGAGCTATCTTTTCTATTGCTTCAATTAAACAGGTATCGTGTTTATGATTGTCGCTTGCTGGGAAAGTATCAATTTCCACTCTATATGGATTTTCAAATGAGTATTCATCGTTACTACATTTAGCAACCACCTTCCCTCCAACAATAAAGGTGCTGAATCCATGCTGTGAACCTTCTATGAATCTTTCTATGAGAATCCTACCGGCTCTAGTCATTTCAAAAGCATTATCTATTGCAGAGTAAGCCTCTTCTACTGAATCTACTCGCCTTATTCCATTTCCTGCACTGCAATCGACAGGCTTTATGATCAGTGGAAACGAAGCAGATTCTATCCACTTTTTTGCTTCTTTTGCATCAGAAAATGGATATGACGGAATCGCAGGAATACCGTTTTCTATACAAAACGCCTTGAATCTGTCTTTATCGTGAAGAGTGCATATCGTTTCATAGCTATCGTATCCCGGTAAATTTAGTTTCTCTGCAACATAACAAGCAGTATATACACCATAATCGTTGCAGCACTGAACTATTCGATCAATTTTCTCTTCTTTGGCTATTTTAAGAATTAACTCTTTATCCGAGTAGTCAGCCATGATGTATTTATCTACAAAACGTTCCCCCGGAAGACCCTGCACCTTTCCTGTGGCAATAATATAGGCTCCTAGTTTCTTTAACGCCTTCACCAAATAAAGGTCATTGTGGGTAGTGCATAGCAATAATACTTTCAATCCATTATCTCCTTTTCCATTCCTTCTATAATTTCAAATATTGATACGATTTTTGTTTTGTCAGGAAGTAAGAAATAATCTTTTCTTACTTCATCATTATCGACTACGGCAGTATTGATAATCACCTTACTTTCCTTCGGAACCTCATTTAAATCCAAAACTTTTGTATCATAATTAGTTGCTGCTTCTATGGTTTTCTTTGTATTTCCGTCAATCATACATTCAACTTTTATGTTGCTTGTCTTTAAAACTTCATACAGGTTCTCTCCCATGAGTCCCATCCCATATATGCTAAGAACATTATAATCTTTCTTTGAGAGATAATCTTTAATGTGCACGCCCTTGCTTTCCATCCTCATCCATCTGCTTGTATATTCAAATAACTTCATGTTCTTAAAGCACAATAAATCAAGATTATCTATTCTTTTTTTAGAGACATTGTTTTCAGCAACGAGTTGAACACTATTTTTAACCCCTATTTCATGAAGCCTTTTATACATTGCGTCA
>JAEEGL014786197.1_pt1 | contig 10190 bp, 7 predicted proteins | sample 9134231 | NCBI WGS metagenome assembly JAEEGL01 (sample SAMN16246548, study PRJNA631951) | gut metagenome | biome: gut microbiome; feature: rumen; material: fiber-attached | host: Bos | place: Iran: Karaj | collected 2018-10
CGGCACCGATGTCACCAAGTCCGAGGACGGCAGTACCGTTAGAGATGACGGCCACGAGGTTGCCCTTGTCGGTGTACTGGTAGGCATCGTCGGCATTCTCCTGAATCTCCAGACAGGGATAGGCCACGCCAGGAGCATAGGCCAGACTTAAATCGGTTTGTGTACGGTAAGCCTTCGTGGGCTTCACCTCAATCTTTCCAGGCCGCCCGCTCTTGTGATATTCGAGGGCAGCCTCTTTCGTAATCTTTACCACCTTGATTTATTTTCGATTTACTAATTTTCGATTTACGATTTGTTACCTAAGTACTCCTTGGCATATTCCACGTAGTGTGCAGCGTTGTCGGTCTGTCCTGGACGTGTGGGTTTGAGATATTTTGCCGGCACACCGCCCCAGATTTCGTGAGCACCAACTTTCGTGTTCTGGAGCACGAGCGCTCCGGCGGCCACGATGGCTCCTTCGCCTATCTCGCATCCATCGAGCAGCGTAGCGCCCATGCCGATGAGTGCGCCGTCGTGGATGGTGCAGGCATGTACGGTGACGTTGTGGCCTATGGTTACATCGCTGCCAATGTGGGTAGGGCCGGTGTCGTGGGTGACGTGTACGCAAGAGCCGTCCTGTACGTTGGTACGGTCGCCGATGGTGATGGGGGCTACGTCGCCACGCACCACAGCATTGAACCACACGGAGCAGTTGTCGCCCATGGTGACATCGCCCACAATCGTTGCGTTCTCACTGAAATAGCAGTCGCGGCCCCATCGCGGCGACATGCCCTTATAGGATTTGATTAAAGCCATTGTCTAAAGTCTCTTTAGAGCCAGGATGGTGATGTCATCGCTTTGCTCGGCCTCTCCAGCGAAGTCGCGCACGCTCTGTAGCTGTCTGTCAATAGTCTCCCGGCAGGTGTGTGCTGCTTGTGTGGAGAGCGTGTCTATCATTCTCTGCTCGCCATATTCCTCCAAAGCTGTGTTTACGGCCTCAGTGACACCATCAGTATAGAGCAGGAGCGTCTCGCCCTTTCCGAGCGTCATCACCCCGCCTTTATACGCCATTCCGCCTATTCCCCCGACGATGAAGTTTGGCTCGACCTTTATTAGCTCTGTCCGTCCGTCTGCATGTATCAGGCATGGGGCGTTGTGGCCACCGTTGCAATAGCACAGCTCGCCTGTCATCACATTGTAGATACCATAGAAGACGGTGACGAACATATTGTTTGCCGAATCCATGCACAGTAGTTCGTTGGCCTTGGTGAGACACGTTTCAGGAGTTACTCCTTCTGAGCCAATGGCGCGTATCAGCGTACGGCTGACGGCCATGAAGATGGCTGCGGGAATGCCCTTGCCGCTGACGTCGGCTATGACGACTCCGATGTGTTCTGCATCGATACGGAAGAAGTCGTAGAAGTCGCCTCCCACGTCCTTTGCCGGTGTCATCAGAGCGGCGAGATCCATCACATTGCTGTTCTCAGGGAACGGCGGGAACATCCGTGGCAAAATTGCTTGCTGTATCTCACTGGCTACGGCTAAGTCGCCCTTGAGGTCTACGAGTTGTGCGTGCTCGCGCTGTGTCTGGCGAACAAACTCTATCTGCTTGACAGCCTTCTCGATGGTGATGCTTAGGTCATCAAGGTCGATGGGCTTGGTAGCGAAGTCGAAGGCACCATTGTTCATGGCCTGCCTTATGTTTCCCATGTCTCCGTAGGCCGACACCATAATGACGCGCAGGGCAGGATTGCGCATCTCATTGATGCGTGCCAGCAATGTCAGACCGTCCATCTCGGGCATGTTGATGTCGGAGAGGACAATCTCGATGTCGGGGTGGCGGAGCATCATGGTCAGCGCCTCCAAACCGTTATGGGCAAAGAGAAATTCATATTCGCCCTTGCGAATCTTGCGGCGGAAATACTGGGTGAGCAGCAGTTCGAGATCCAACTCGTCGTCTACGCTCAAAATCTTTACCATCTATTTAATTTACGATTTACGGATTATCGATTTTCGATTTGTTTACCTACTTATTCTTCTTGTAGTATTCCAGTGCCAACTTTACGTTCTCGCGGAGCGCGTCGCTGCTGAAGGTCGCACCCGTGCGGCCATCCACCTGTGCCTTCAGGGCATCGTCAACCTTCATGCCATCCCAGGCGTTCAGCATCTGCTTCTTCACGGCGTTCCAGTATTTCGGAGTCTCCTGGTTGGGCAGCAGTTCAATCTTCTCCACCTTGCCCTTACGGATGTACACCTTGACGGGAGTGGGACCGGCATAGCCGTCCACCTTCTTGCCCAGCTCGGTGGTGTTCACCACGTAGGTACCGTCTTCCTTGGTCATTACCTTGTCATCATTCTTTGTGGCGCTCACCAGAGCGGCGGTGAGAATCAAGGCCATGGCTGCGATTGTAAGTTTTCTCATTTTATTCATTTTTTACGGAATTAGATAAGCAAAATTCCCTACAAGTTACGGAATTAGACAAGCTAGATTCCCTACGAGTTATGATTTCGGGTGCAAAAGTACAAAGAAAAGAAGAAATAACAAAGCGATTTTCGGAAGTTTAACGAAAACCAATAAACCCAGACTGGTCGTTAGAATAAGTTTGGTTCGTTCTAACTCCCAGTTTGGTTCGTTCTAACTCCCAGTTTGGTTCGTCAGAAGTTGTCGCCGCCGAAGCGCCCGCCACCTCCGAATCCTGGTCCTCCGAATCCTCCAGGTCTACCCATTCCTGGGCCTCCCATACCTGGGAAGGAGGGACGCTGCTCCTTGTTGATGTCGAGCAGTAGCTTCACCAGTGCACGTCGACGCTCACTCCATGTGCGATAGTCATCTGCTTTCAGTGTCTTCACGCTAAAGCCCGGCATCCGCGACGCGCCTTGCATGAATTCGAGGGTGCTGGTGGTGATGATGCAGGGCTTTGTCTTGCCGTCAGCCAGGAGCTTGTCGGCGATAGCATCGGCACCACCCACCTTGAACCAGCTCTCCATTGTATCGCCCTTTCCTGGTACGAGCTGGACGAAGGATGGCATGACCATACGTCCGTTAGGCATCGGAGCGGTGTACCAGGCCTCGCCACGCTCCAGGTCGTAGCTGGTGCGTCCGTGGGGGATGTCGCCCTGCGAGGCAAAGTTGAAGGGTGACCGAGGGTTGTCGGCAACGCTGTACTTGAAGCCCTGCTCAGGCGAGAGGTACATGTTGCTGGGGTCGGCAACGGGTGTGCCGTCCACGATGAAGCGGTACTCGAAGGTCTCGAAGAAGATGTCGCTACGCGTGATGCTCCACACACCGTCGCTGTCGCGCTCCATGTCCACGTTTTCAGGCAATATCTCGCAGTCCAGCTCCACCTTCTTGGCCTCGGGTGCCTTGAAGCGGAAGGTGATGCCCTGTTCGCTGTATTCGGGCGAGATGATGGGCTTGGGGAACAGGCGTGCCATGACGCCGGGCGTGAACTGCTGTTCCTGGCCAGTAGCGGCGGGAGCAGGTTGTCCCTCCTTCATGGCAGCCTCGGCGGCCTTCTTGTTGAAGAGCAACGGCAGGGTCTTGTAGAGGAAATACTTGGCGTTCATCCACGTGTGGCCAAACTTGTCGGTGGTGAACTCCTTCACGCTGTGTATCCCCTTCTTGTCGAGGAACTCCATGTAGTCGCGGGCATTGCCATAGAGGAAGTCGTCGGTGCCCACGCCGAGCCAGAAGAGGTGAATCTTCTTGTTCAGCTCGTCGGCATGGTCGTAGACATCGGGGATGTCGGTCGAGGTGAACGAGCTGTAGCTGCACAGGTAGGAGAACTTGTCGAGGTTCGTCAGACCATTGTACAGTGCCTGGTTGCCACCGCGTGAGAAGCCGCCGATGGCGCGGTCGTCGCGGTCGGTCTTGGTGCGGTATGTGTTATCGATGTAGGGCATGAGGTCGTTGATGAGATCCTTGCTGAACACGTCGCCACCGAAACGGGTCTGGGGCATCCCTGTGGCTGGAGGTGTGGTCAGTAGCTTGGACGGATTGCCATACGGCAGCACGACAATCATCTCCTTGGCCTGCTTGTCGGCAAGCAGGTTGTCGAGGATGTAGTTCACGCGCCCCACCTTGTAGTAGACCTCCTCGGTGTCGGTAGTACCGCTGATGAGGTAGAACACGGGGTATTTCTTCTGCATGTCGGTCATGTAGCTGGGCGGCAGATAGACCACGGCCTGATTAGTGGCCCCCAGGCTCTTGGAGTAGTAGCGTACGTACTCCATGCGGCCATGTTCCACGTCATCGCGGATGTCGTGGGGTAGCGTACCGTCTTTCGACTTTATCTCCAGCAGACTGTTCTTGAAACCTTCATTGGGGAAATAGAGCGGGTTCTTCGGGTCCATCACGCTGATGCCGTCTACGATAAAGCAGTAGGGGTACATGTCAGGAGCAACCGGAGATTTCGAATCCTCTCCAATACCAACAGTCACTGTCCAGATGCCTTCTGCGTTGCGGGTCATCTCCTTACGACCGGCAAACTGCACGTCGACCATCACCGAGCGAGCTGAGTCGTTCTTATACTGGAACGTCACCGTTCCGTCATCGTTAGCACGCGGCTGAGCCGTGGCACTAACACTAAACAACAAGGCAATAATAGAAATCGGAAATAGATGCTTCATAAATTTTGTTTTTTTGTTTATTGATGTGTCTATTTGGCTACAAAATTACGGAGAAAATGCGACATTATCCCATACCAAATGTTTCTTTTTCTTTCACAATTGTTACAGAAACACGTATGTTAATACCTTTTCATACCAAATAACATTAATGTATTACGGATTATTCGTAACTTTGCACGCCCAAAACAAACAACGCTCCTAAAAAAGGACACAGAATAATACACAATAAATTTATGATTAACGAACTGGCAACAGCAGTATTGGTCATCAACGAACTGATGGCCGCTAACGTAGGTGAGGTAATGAGTCCCGCCACAAATTTCGACAGTTGGATAGAAATCTATAACCCCAGCGAAGAGGCCGTCGGCCTTGGCGGACTCTACCTGAGCAACGATGCCAACGACCTGAAGCGTTGGAAGATTCCCGCTGAGGTGGGCAGCGTTCCCGCTAAGGGCTTTACGGTCGTATGGCTGGGCTCCAACGAAATCAAGGACACACAGGCCACATTCAAGCTCGACTGTGACGGTGGCACCATCATACTCAGTGATGGCTATGAAGAACTGTGTAGCGTTGTTTACCCGGAAGCCAAGAGCCGCACGGCATGGGCTCGCAAGAGCGACGGCGAGAACGAATGGGGATGGACAGCTACTGCCACACCCGGAGCCACCAACGCCACTGCCACCTTTGCCGATAAGCGTCTCGACGCTCCCGAAGTGAGCAAGGGCAGCTGTCTCTTCAACAACTCTGTGAGCGTCAGTGTCACCATTCCCGAGGGTGCTACGTTGATGTACACCACCGACGGCAGCACTCCCCAAGCCCCGATACCCAGCAGCCAAGACCCACAGTCCGAATGGGTTGACTATATCATCAACGGTGACTGCGAGGGCGAAGATGCCAGCAGCCTCATCAGCCGCGATGCCGATGGCGACGGTGATGTGGGACGAATCGTAGACGGTGTGGGCTACAACGGGAGCAGGGGCATTCGTGTACACGCCATCGCTGACCCGGAAAATGACTACGACGCACAGCTCTTTGTCTACACCCCTGGCCACATCTGGCGCTCGGGTGAGAAGTATCGCTTCAGCATGAAAGTGCGTGCCGACAAGAAAGCCCGCATCTCGGCACAGACACACACCACGCCACATAACTATATTTATTGGTCCATCCTCGATGGAAACTACAACATCACCACCGAGTGGCAAGAAATCACTTACGAAGGCACTATCACCGACGACCAGGTGGGCAAGAAAGTCAGCGGTGGCTGGTGGTGGGGAGGAGGAGGCGAAGAGACGTTCGAGGACATGCAGACCATCGCCTTCAACCTCAACGGTGACAAGCAGGAGAACAATTTCTACTTCGACGATGTGTCGTGGGAACTCTACACCGGCGACGGACAGGTTGAAGAGACGAGCAAGGAGAGCAAGGACGGAAAGTTCACCTTCTCAAAGACGACTGCCCTCACCGTGCGTCTCTTCCAGGACGGCTACCTGCCCAGCGTGCCCGTCACCCGCAGCTACATCAAGACCAGCAACAAGTACACCCTGCCTGTCATCAGTATCGTGGGCGATAAGAAATACTTCACCGACCCGAAGACAGGCATCGACTGCGATGGTGACGGCACCAACGGCAAGACTGGCAACGGACAGGACTGGCCGAGGAATTACAATCAGCCGTGGGACCGCCCCGTGAACTTCAGCCTTCTCTCGTCTGAGGGCGAAATGCTCTTCAATCAGGACGTGAACATCTCCGTGTCTGGCGGATGGACACGCTCGCAGCGCTTCCGTTCGTTCAAGCTAAAGTCCAACAAAGTGTTCGACGGGCAAAACCACTTAGACTTCTCTTTCTTCCCGCAGAAGCCCTACATACGCAACAAGACCTTGCTGGTGCGCAACGGTGGCAACGACGTGTGGACTCATAACGCACGATTCATGGATCCCGCACTGGAAACTATCATCCAGCGTTCGGGTCTCGATGTCGACGTGCAGTCCTGCCAGCCCGTTATTGAGTATGTCAACGGTGAGCTTCGCGGCGTGCTCAACCTGCGCGAGCCTAACAACGACAAGTTCGCATACGCAAACTGGGGCTACGATGATGATGAACTCGATGCCTTCGAGAACCTTGAGATGAAGAACGGCAACGACGAGGTGCTCCAGCGCATCTTCGAACTGGGTGAGAACATCAACGACGAAGGGGCATACGATGAGCTGAAGACGTTGCTCGACATCGACGAGTTCACCAACTACATGGCTGTCACGATGTATCTCGACAACACCGACTGGCCCGACAACAACCTCAAGGCCTACCGCAGCCAGCACGACGGCCGTTACCGCTTTGTCAGCTTCGACCTCGACTATGCCTTCGACCTCAGGGGATCAAACGACGGCGATAATCCCTTTACCTTCTTCTACAAGTTCCGCGACAATGGCAATATCAACGAGGAGTTCGTTCAGTTCTTCCTGAATCTGCTGAATCACGACGAGTACCGCCGCAAGTTCATCGACACCTTCTGCATCGTCGCTGGTAGCGTCTTTGAGCCTACACGTGCCGGGAATATTGTGGACGAGCTGCTGGCCATCGTGAAGCCCATGACCCAGCTGATGAGACAGCAGGGCATCAACGACGGCCACGACCCCGACCGCGCCGCCAACACCATCAAGGACAAGCTGGAGGGCCGCGCCGACAAGATGACGGGCTTCATGAAGAAGTTCGAGCCGATGAACCTCGGAACCTCTGTCAAGAAAAGCGTCAAGCTCTATTCCGATACCGAGGGGGCTGCCCTCTTCATCAACGGCGTCGCCGTTCCTACTGGCACCGCCTCAATGGCCGATGATCAATGGTTATTGTTCGACGGTTATCTCTTCTCTCCCATAAAGGTAGAGGCAAAGGCCCCTTGCGGCTATACCTTCGTAGGATGGAAGAAGGGTGCAGACATCATCTCCACCAAACCCATCGTCAGTGTGCCATCGGACAGCAAAGTCAGCCTCACCGCTGTCTTCTCGCCAGTAACAGAAGCAGGGGTGCCCGTCCGCATCAACGAGGTCAGCGCCTCCAACGACATCTATGTCAACGAATACTTCAAGCGTAGCGACTGGGTAGAACTCTACAACACCACCGACGAGCCTGTCGACGTGGAGGGAATGTACCTCACCGACAACCCCGATAAGCCCCATAAATACCAAATCGAAGGCCCCCTCTTCACGCCGGAAGACCTGTGGGGATTCACGCCCCTTGGTTGGGATAGTCAGGAGGGGAGTACCGTCATCCCACCTCATGGCTACCTCGTCGTCTGGTGCGACCAGCGCGAACCGCTGACACAGCTCCATGCCTCCTTCAAGCTTGCTGCTGAGGGTGATGACCTGATGCTCACCGCTGCCGACGATTCGTGGACCGACCACTTCACCTACGGTCCCATGAAGGGCGACGAGACTGCCGGACGCTATCCCGACGGTTGCGACGACATCTTCACCATGAACGTCCCCACCATTGCCAAAGCAAACGTCACGTCGAGCTATGCAACGTCTGTGGAAAGTCTGCTCATCGGCGACGTGAACGGCGATGGAGTGGTAGACGTGGCCGACATTTCTGCCGTCATCTCAGTCATGGCAGGAAACCCTGCAGGAACGACTGCTGCTCGCGCTGATGTTAACGGAGACGGAACAATCGATGTCGCCGATGTCTCGAATATCATCAGCATCATGGCTGGAAAGTAAACTCCTTTAACTCCCTTAACTCCTTTAACTACTCAAATAACTCCTCAAATTGATTATGAAATCTTCTATTATGAAAATGTTATTGCTTGCAACATGCTTTGCATGCGGAAGCATGGCGTATGCACAGTTACCTAATGAGAAATTCGGTAAGCCGTCGAATCTGGAATGGGACTTCAACGGCTGGGGTAATGCCGTTAATGCCGATGCCATCATCCTGTGTAAGACGATGAAAGTGACGTATCAGCTTTCTGACCAGCTGTTCAACAATAATCAGTCAGACTCAGACCTCAGTACTGACAATCTGATGGATTATGGTAAAAACCAGATTGATGACAGCAATATCCTGGTGAAATACGAGGTTAGACTCCGCACCAAGATTCTGAAGCCCGAGGGTGCTGGCCACGCCAATATTGACATCACATACTATAATGGCGATAACTATAAGATTGCCAATAACGATGAGCTGAAGGACCTGAAGATTAAAGTCTTCACCAAGAACGAAAAGGGAAAGGTGGAAAAAAAGAATGTCGACACCGACGCTTTCGTCAAGGAACGTATTGACGACAACTATACGGTATTGCACGTGGTCGTGCCCGATGTACAGCCTGGCAGCATCATCGAATACCAATACAACATCACCAGCACCCGACCTGCCTTCCTCTATGACTGGGTGTTCCAGGAGTCTATCCCGACGGTACATTCACTGTGTGACATAGATGTTCCCGCCATCTTGCAGTTCAACATGAACGCTCCCATCAACAAGCTCATCAAGTCGAGCGTAGAGGTCGGCCAACTGGCATACGACACCAACAGGCCAGACCTGAAGAGGGGTAAGACGTGCCCCACTAATCACTACAAAATCGTCGGCGACTATATCCTTCCTGAAGACGAGGAGATTGCCAACTTCACCAGCAAGATTGCCATGCCCAATGTCACCCTTCCGGCTTACATGCCAGAAGGCAGTACACATCTGAGGGTCAAGTAGATCGTTGTATAGGGCTATCGGGTAGTCCGAAGCTTACCAGTCTTCCTCTTCTTCCTCCCAGATATTGTTGCTGTCCTGTTTGCGCCTTGACCAAGCATCGTCGCCGTCAATGGTTGTCTCTTCCGACACTTTTTCTTGAATGGTGTCGCCATCGGAAGCGGTTATTATGTTGTCGGTGGTGATGTCGAGCACCACCGACAAAGGTGATTTATATTCTTTTTTCATACTATCCGTTGCTTTTTCGTTCTTACTACTTCTTCACTGCTTTCTTGCCGCCTTCAATGTAGACACCCTTCTTATATTGACCATTGACCGTTGACCGTTGACCATTCACCTTGCGGCCTTGCAGGTCGTAGACAGAATAGTCAGTGGCCAATGATGAATGTTCATTGATGCCAGTCGTTTCATCACCGAAAATGATGTCAATATAGCGTGCTGTGCTGACATCGGATGTGAGCAACTGAAGATATGCCTTGCCAGCGGCAACGGTGCCATTGCCGGAAGACTTGTGGAATCCTATCACTCCATCGACCTGGCCATAGAGGAAGTTGGTGTAGTCGCCCGCCGTCTGTGGAATCACCTGTGCGGTGATGACGGGTTTCAGCATATTGTCGCTATAGGTTTCTGCGGTAGCGGTGTAGGGAACCTGGTATGTCTCACCCTCTGTTCCCACGAGGAAGAGACCGGTGTTTGCCGCTGCCGTCTCTACGCGGGAAAACGTTGCATTTCCTCCCTCATAGGCGGTGGCAATATATGCCTTCAGTCCAGTGTTAGTGAAGTCAAGTGGCTGCTGGCAACTAAAGGTCTGCCGATCGTGAGCCATGACGATGGTGACGTTCTCCTGATAGGCCGTGACGCTGTTGCTGTATTCCTGCGGATAGTAAGGC
>JAEEGL015525461.1_pt1 | contig 10190 bp, 8 predicted proteins | sample 9134231 | NCBI WGS metagenome assembly JAEEGL01 (sample SAMN16246548, study PRJNA631951) | gut metagenome | biome: gut microbiome; feature: rumen; material: fiber-attached | host: Bos | place: Iran: Karaj | collected 2018-10
GAGTGACGGCAATTCCTCTGGCCACTCTTTGAGCAAGTTTTCTATTCCATACTCATCAGCGAAGCGCAGAAAGCCCACTTTGTCTGCTATCATATAGATTCCTGCGAAATAGCAAAACACGCAAGAGGCAAGGATGTATTTATTGACTATTTTCATATGCTACTGTTGTTTATGGCATTACTGGTGGAACAGGAGGGGGAGGAGGAGTTGCTGCAGCGAAGAATGGCTGCAAATCAGGCTGGTCAATTGCCTTGCCCCATTGTGCCATACCTTGCTTCCACACCAATGTCTCTGGTGTTAACACACGACTGTCGGCCAGGCCTTTCAGCGTATTGCCATCATACGGACCTTGCTGACTGCCATTCAGATATACATAATAAGGTGTCATTACCAGAGGTGGAGGAGCCTGCACTGGTTGTGGGTTTGTCACTGTCTGTGCCACTTGTTGCATTTGGCCTCCAAACATGCCACCTATACCTACACCCATTCCAAGGCCCATACCGGCTCCCATCATATTACCTGCATTACCCTCATTGGCAGCGGCTGTTTCCAGCACATCAAACTTACGTTCTGTCTGGTAGTCGAAGCCTTGGATACTACGGCGTTCGCGTTCCTTGAGCGATTCCAAACGATTGTTAATCAAGTCTTTGACTACCTGATCATCCTCGTTAGGACCGACATGAGCAAACTGGAAGTCTACAAGTTCGATACCGTAAAGTTCAAATTTACCAGCAAGTGTGTCTTTGATGAAATTCGCTATCTCTGGCGCAAACTCCGGGAAGTCCAGCGTAGAAATATTCTGCTGACGGGCATAGCGCTTCAGATTCATATTCAGCTCTTGAACAACCATCGTGCCAAACTGCTTGACAAACTCAGGCGTAGTGAACAAATGCTGAGTTCCCACAAACTCATTAAGCAGCATCTGACTATCTTTCACGCGAATACTATAGTCGCCATGAGCCCTAACTGGAATATCGACTCCTGAATAGCGAGGGTCAGAAACGCGAATTGGCTGGGGAGTACCAAATTTGAGTCCACGGCGTATCACCTTATTAACATACCACACTTCGGCTGTAAAAGGAGTGCGTCCGCCAAAGGGCAGGTTAACTATCTTCTCCAACAACGGAAGGTTATTGGCAGATATAGTATGGGTTCCTTCCCCAAAGACATCACACACGGCCCCACCCTTAACAAAGATGGCCTCTTGGCTTTTGTTGACTATTAGCTGGGCACCTGTGGAGAGATTGTTGTATGGAAACTTCCATACCAGATCGTCGATTTCGCCATTATATTGAATGACGTCGACAAGCCCTCGACGCTCATCACCCTGTCCATCGAAGGTATCTCCGTCTGAACGTAACTTACTGAAAAATCCCATTTCGGTTATGTATTATATTTGGTTTTAAGGATAGTCTTTCTTATAACCTGGCTGCTGACAAGTATGAGTCACCCGCCTAATTATCAGTTTCAAGGCTTTTGGCCACCAGTATTTGTCCAATGCCAGTAGAGCATACTCTGAACAAGAGGGCATACATGAACATTGTCGTCTAACAGACTCCGGAGCATATCGTTGATAGATTTTGATCGCCCAAGTCAATATTACCCTCCCCCAACATAGTAAAACTATGAGGTGAATGGCCTCATGAAAAATGAAGTATGAACCTGCGGACAATGACAACATGTGCAAACAGAACGACAGAAGTGTTTCGAATGCCAGTACCACCAGCACTAAGGTGAGCCAGGGTATCGCTGGACGGTTCAACTGATGATTTCTGCAATACTGCTGAACATCATCGTCATCTGCAAGCAAGTCCATACTTCATTCGCACATTATGCATTCTTCTTCTCACGGAGCAGAGCCTTCATTCCCTGGATAGCTCTCTCTGTCTCGTCATTCTGCTTCAGTGAGCAATAGAACTTATCACCAGGAACAACAATGGTGAACCTGTTGCTATTGATCTTTTCTTTCATGAACTTCTTAGCCTTTTTGTTCCATACTTCAGTCTCTTCCGTATCACTCGAAGTAGCAAAGTTGGTTACATCCTTATAGAAATATTCCAACGTCTGCTCCTTCTTATCGAAGTTGTCCATATTGAATGTATACTGATAAGCATACAACTGGGTAGCGCTGAAGAACAGCCATGAAATCTGATAGCGCGAAGAGCGCCAAAGGTCATCTTTGTCAGACTTCTTACTGTAGGCATTCTCAAAGACGTAACCTTCAAATTGAACAGGCTCTATCTCTTTCAGCTGGTCCTCGTCAAGACCTATTTTGTTCAGTGCTTTTTGCTTCCAGTTCTCACTATTCAAGACATTAGCTACCATAGCATCATACTCTTCGTCTGTAATGGGCTTCTTGCTTAAGCAAGCGGGGTCATTCAAGAAATAACGAAGCGAAGCTTTTTGCTCATCCGTAATTCCCTTGGTAGTCTTAAACAGCTCTTTAAGCTCTTGGGGGTCGTTGTAATGAGTTTTTTTGTAAAACACATAAAGAGCAATTACAGCAATTACAATAATCCAAAACATAATAGTAAATAGTTTTAGTTTTGCCTATGACCCCCTAATTCAGCGTTAATAATCAAGATTAATTATAGGAATTGAAAAGACGTGGGGGTTAATTGGCGTCCTTTCCCCCAATAACAAACCCTACAAACGGTTCATTATATTTTGGAGATCCAACAGTTTTCATAACCTACAAAGGAGACGCTTATTGCCATCTACCTCATGAGCGAGTCTTCCTCACTCCACTGCAAAGATAATCAACAAATGGCAAAAATGCCAAAATTATTTACATGAAAAAGAGTCATTTCTACAAAAATTGTTTCAATGATAGGGAAATTGTGAAATTGGGACAAATAATTGTTTTATTGAAACAACGCCAGCATAACAGTCCGCAAGGTTCTCCTCTGCGACGTCACGTTAAATATAGCAAACGCACTAATACGGCTAATACGAAAAAAAATACAGCTATTAAGCACTCCTTAATAGCTGTATTTACATTCCTGCTACAGCTGATTTCCGCGCTACTCAGCTGTATTTGCAGACACATACTTACTGTTTCGTTGGTTGTTGTTTGGAATGATGAGGCACTTGAGCGGTTACTTCTTCCTTTTATTATATGCCTTCAATTCGGCTGCTGTAGCGAGACCTGCCTTGCAGCGATATTCTAGGCGTGCCAGACGCATCTGCTCTAAGAAACGCTCACTGGTGTGCAGACGAGCATAAGCGGCAGAAGCGGCCAAACGACCTGCATCCACGTCACTCTGCCAGTGAGCACCTACAATAACGCGACTTTCTCCATACATATAGCCACGAGCCAGAATGGTATCGGCACGATCAGGGTTTATTTCCGACAGCAACAGGGCTGAACTCCAGCCAAGAATGGTATGACCTGAGGGATAGGAGCCATTCTTACGCAGTGCGGGTTCGTCTTGCGGATAGAGTGTCGGCTCATGCATACGCATAAAGGGACGACGGCGCATGTAGTATTGTTTGGGCAACGTACAAATGCTGTCACAAGTGGCCGTTGCGTCGCGTAACAACTTATAGATTTCCGGAGTATCTTCCTTTGAAATCTTCATACCAAAAGGTTCGCTGAACTCGCGGACAATGCAGTCCATACCATATTCAGCATCACGGACAGCGATAGCAGCTCGTTCCTTATTCTGACGCATTTGCTTTCCCCACATGTACTGCATGATGTCGTAGCTGAAGTGAGCACCCACGGTGTCAGGGGGAGCAGGACACCACTTCAACATGTCGGGCATCTCCTTGGTGGTGAAATACGCTTCCACGTCACTTTGTGCCTGTGCACAAACGGCGACCATCGTCAATGCGGTCAAAATCATCAATTTCTTCATAAGGCTAATCTACATTTTATTGTTTATCTGTTACTTGTAAAAATACTATATTCGAGTGTAAAGGTAAGATAAATAATGAAAAAAACAAAACAAATAGCAAAATAATTGGCATTTATCCCTTTTATTTGTACCTTTGTGGCGAAAAAACAGAAAATAATGGCAATGACACTATATCCAAAAATGATTATGGACGCGCTGGCTACCGTGACGTATGCCGGCACGAAGAAGAATCTGGTAGAGAGTGAGATGGTAGCAGACCAGCCTGCCATCAATGGTAATAAGGTAACTGTGGTGTTGGAGTTTCCCCGCGACACAGACCCCTTTCTGAAATCAACTGTCAAGGCAGCAGAAGCTGCCATCAAGTACCACTGCGGCAAGGACATAGAGGTAGAGATACAGACGGAGTTTAAGTCGAAGCCACGCCCAGAAGTCGGTCAAATGTTGCCTGGCGTAAAGAACATCATCGCTGTCAGCTCTGGTAAGGGCGGCGTGGGTAAGTCGACGGTATCTGCTAATTTGGCCATCGCACTGGCACGTCTGGGCTATAAGGTCGGACTGCTGGACACCGACATCTTTGGTCCTTCCATGCCAAAGATGTTCAATGTAGAGGATGCACGTCCCTATGCAGTAGAAGTGGATGGGCGCCAACTGATAGAGCCCGTCGAGGCCTATGGCGTGAAACTGCTGTCTATCGGTTTCTTTGTCAACCCCGACACGGCAACACTGTGGCGTGGTGGCATGGCGACAAACGCCTTAAAACAGCTGATAGCCGATGCAAACTGGGGTGAATTGGACTATTTCATCCTTGATACTCCGCCAGGAACATCTGATATTCACCTGACACTATTGCAAACACTGGCCATCACAGGTGCCGTCATCGTCTCGACACCACAGCAGGTGGCATTGGCCGACGCTCGCAAGGGTATCGACATGTATCGCAACGAGAAGGTCAACGTACCCATTCTCGGACTCATCGAGAACATGGCGTGGTTTACTCCTGCCGAACTGCCCGAGAACAAATACTACATCTTCGGCAAGGAAGGCTGCAAACAGCTGGCTGAGGAGATGCAGGTGCCCCTATTGGCACAGATTCCCCTGGTACAGGGCATTTGCGACAGCGGCGACAAAGGCGAGCCTGCTGCACTGAACAGCGAGACGGCTACAGGACTGGCTTTCATCAACCTTGCCCAAGCAGTAGTCACTGTGGTCAACAAGCGTAATCGCGAGCAAGCTCCCACCCACATCGTTGGAGTGAAATAAGGATGCTAAGAACAAAAAAAACTCATACCCTATAAAACAAGCTACTATGAACAGAATGATGACGACAATGGCTGCCCTGCTGCTGGTACTCAGCACACAGGCACAGACAAAAGACTATGCTAACTGCTACCAGAACCTTCCCGTAAAGATGGCTCAGGTGCAACGTCCCACAATTCCCGCCAACGAGATTAGCCTGACAGAGGTGGGTGGTGTCGGTGACGGCGTAACGCTCAACACCGAAGCCTTCACGAAGGGCATCTCAAAACTCACCAAACTGGGTGGCGGCAGACTGAATGTGCCTCAAGGCGTCTGGCTGACAGGTCCCATCATGCTGAAGGACAATATCGAACTCCATTTGGACAAGAATGCCATCATCCTCATGTCGCCCGACAAGCAACTCTTCGTTAACCCCAAGTCGCCCACGAAGTGTTTCGCAGGCATCCGTGCATCAAAGCGTAAGAACATTGCCATCACGGGCGAAGGCATCATCGACGGCAACGGCGACCACTGGCGTCCCGTCAAGCGCACCAAGGTAAGTGATGTAGAATGGAACAAATATAAGAAAGTCATTGGAGGCGTAGAAGCAGATGGCGGCAAGCTATGGTATCCATGGAATGACCTGGGCGGCTACCAGAACATTGCACAAACACCTGAGGCGCAAGAGAAGTTGCGCAACGATCTTGTTCGCTTTGAGAACTGTGAGAACGTACTTGTAGAAGGCGTTACCATCCAGAACTCGCCAAGATTCCACCTGCATCCCTGCTACTCGAAGAATGTCATCATCGATGGTGTTACTGTGCGCTGTCCTTGGAATGCCCAAAACGGCGATGCCATAGACTTCTCAGACGTCAATATCGGACTCATCGTAAACTGCATTGTTGACGCTGGCGACGACGGTCTCTGCATGAAGAGCGGAGACAACAAGCCCAACGCACCAGCCAACGGCTGCGCCGATATTTTGATAGAGAACAACACCGTCTACCATGCCCATGGTGCCTTTGTGCTGGGCAGTGAAACCATGCAGGGCATGAAGCGCATTGTTGTACGTAACAACCGTTTCAGCGGAACAGACACCGGACTACGTTTCAAAAGCGGATTGGGCCGTGGCGGCAAGACCGAGCAGATGTTCATCTACGACATCGTGATGAACGACATCAAGGACGAGGCCATCGTCTTCCAGTGTGACTATGTGGACCGTCCGGCAGGCAGCGACCCCAACAGCATACCCACCTATACCGACAAGCAGAAGAAGGTTGCCCCCTACTTCCAGGACATCCATATTAATAATGTGGTATGCAATGGCGCCATGACAGGTATCAAGGCCAGTGGCATCTTAGGATTGGACAATGTGCGCGACATTGACATCCAAAACACCACCATTGTATACCACCAGAATGACAAGCAGATAGACGAGAATACCGCTCAGCTAAAACTGACTAACGTGCGTCTGCTACCCTCCAAAAAATAAAAGCTAAACTTCGTAAGGCAGCCAGAACCAGAAGGTGGAGCCGTGTCCTTCACCTTCAGAATTGACACCAATGCGTCCGCCGCATCGGTCAACAATGGCTTTGCAGATGGCGAGGCCAAGACCTGTACCTTGTACGAAGTCGTTAAGTTTGACAAAGCGCTCAAAGACTGCCGTCTGCTTCTCCTTAGGAATACCGGCACCAGTATCTTCACAGAAGAAGTACAGTCCCTCCTTGCGTTGACCATTCATGTCGCGTGACTCCTTGCGGTAGCCTACACGGATATGTCCCTGCTGTGTGTACTTCACCGCATTGGTGACAAAGTTAGTAAGTAACTGCTGCAAGCGGCCCTTGTCCATGAAAACGGGCAGGGTATCGTAAGGGTTTTCTTTCAGGAATTCCACGCCAGTACCTTGTACGCGCTGCTCCAGCGTCTGGCAGATATCGTCGAAAACGGGAGGCAGGTCAATATGTGTAGGTTCGATAGCTATAGCCTGTCCCATGCTGCTGGCCTCCAGGATATCGTTGATAAGTCTTAGCAGCATATCGCAGTTGCTGCGAATGATGCGAATAAACTCACGGCGCTCATCAGGATTGTCAATAACCTGCAGCAAGTCGCTAAAGCCCACAATAGCATTGAGAGGCGTACGGATTTCATGAGTCATATTGGCTAGGAAAGCACTCTTCAACTTACCAGAGTCCTCTGCCCGTTCAGTCTCCTCGCGCAGCTTCATCTGGGCAAGCATCAAGTCACTGATGTCACGGACTATTCCGAAATACTCCTTAGCATGTCCATCATCATCCAAGATAGGAATGCCAGAAATAGAGAACCACGTCAGTGACTCAGTAACGGGCGTATAGTTGAACTTGTGAATCACATTGAAGGGTTTACCATTCATCACCAAGTCTGAAATGACACGCTGGGCAGCAGGACGGTCATCAGCATCCATACCAGCCAGATAGTCTTCCAACGGCCAGGTAAACTCTGCCTGTCGCAGACTGCGTGTAAAGCGGATGACACGCTCATACTGGTTGTAGTTCCACACATACATTTTACTTTCGTCCAGCAGGTAGCGCAGTTGCTTCTCATAGCGGTTGATGGCATCGTGGGTTTCATGGAGCTGACGTTCATGTTCACGCTGCTTCATATACATGTCACGTTCAGCGGTGACATCACGAGAAGTAATGATATAGTAAACGAGCTGGCCCGCCTCATCCTTGACGGGCATCACACGTGACTCGATATACTTGTCAATGCCCCATTCCTGATAGAGCATACGTCCACAGACATGGAAGGAGTCAAGGTTGTTCTGGTCAACATAACCTTTCAAGAAAGGATCTTTCAGGAAAGAAGCCTTACGGAAGAACTGCTCACGTTCTGGCGTAATCTCCAACAAGTCGCGCATACGCTGGTTCATATGAATAAGATAGCCATCGGCATCATGGAACGACATTGCCATCATGTTGGTCTCAAAAACCTTCATATACTTGTCGGCCATTTCCTGATTGCGCTGTTCTTCTGCCAGGTCGTCAGTGATGTCCTTAACAGTGTGTATAATGTAGCGTGGTATGCCGTTCTCACGCTCCAAGATAGCACCACCAAAGAAGACGTGCCAGTTAGGCTCGTCACTCGAACCCACATTATAGTGACGCTGAAGCGACCAAGACTCGCAGTCGCCACGCTTCATACTGTCAATCAGTCCACGGAACTCATCCCGTTCATCAGCAGCAATGCGTTCAATGAGTTCCTCAACGGCAATTCCCCACTCCGGCAACAAGTTACCATGAATATTCCTCACCTTTCCGAGAACGACATCATACTCCAGAACATAGTAATCGTCCATATCGAGTGCCTGAGCCATGATGCTGTTCAACTCTGTATTCCTACGTACCGAAGACTGTACACGCAGAGAGAGCAGTCGACCTGCGGCAAAAACGGCTATACCGGCAAGGATCAGTCCTATCAGAATGAAGGGAGCCAGCGGTGAGGCATCGTCGTGAACACGCTCTGGATGGAACCACTTATCATGAATACGTTGCAGGTCACCCGACTGTTCCATACGGGTATATTGGTCATCAATAGCGTCAATAATGTCGAGATTATAGCCTATGATGTGCAACTCACCAGCAGGAATATCTGGCACCTCATCCAACGCAAGGCTGTCAATGCGTAATTCCTGAATCTTATTCTCAAGAGGCACCTGTCCCCAGATGTAGTAGTCATTCTGGCGCATGCGCACATTCGTTAATCCTTCTTTCGGCGACAGGTACTGCACATGGAATGGTATGCTGTCGATGCCTCTGACAACAAGGGCGGCATAATCTTTCTTCTTGAGACCTAATCTGGCACGACTGCTCATGTTACTGATGCCACTATAGGGTGGTGTGTCAAGACGACGGACAGCACGGAGATTATAATAGTTGACATACTTCTTCGTCTGAAAATACTGAAAAGACTTATACTGGTCTGTAAGAGCATGCAACAGATCGGCATTATGATGGATAAACATATCGCTGGCCGCCTGCCACTCTTGCATAACAAATTTATGAGGAATCTCCAGACGATTAAGGATGATGTCAAGCACCTCGACATTATAACCTGATGGTTCCCCTTCACTGTCAAGGAACTCAAAAGGTCGGAAGTCCCAGTCGCAAGCAATTATCAGTGGCTGCTCTTCAGTATAGTCATTGAAATCTTTAGCTGCAAGAGATAATGTAATACAACAGTTAAGTAATAATATAGATAATAAAGCAATAGTATTTCTCATATGTCGTTCCTCCCCCATTCTATTTCCTGACAATTTCAGTACACTTACATGGTATGCTCACCCAAACGATGGTACCCTTGCCAACCTCTGACTTGAGACGGATCTTACCACCCATCTGCGTCGTAATCTCATGACAAATAGCAAGACCAAGGCCTGTACCATGACTGCCACCTGACGTCACGAAACGCTCAAAGATTTGCTTCATGCGCTCTTCGGTGATTCCCGAACCTGTATCCTGGAAAGACATTGCTATATCTTCGCCTGTATACACGTAGCTGACGCGCACCGAACCCTCTGTGGTATGCGCTGCTGCATTTTCAAGAATCTGGTCGATGACAAGCCCTACATTCTGGTCATCGATGTCGACTACCAACTGCTGGTATGGATTGTCGACCACAAACTCAACACCTTCACTATGACCTCTATACCAGACAGACTGACAACGGGCATCGAAGTACTGAGCAAAGTCAATAGGTTTTTTCTTGAACTCAATCATGCCGGCATCCAGTCGTGACAAAAACAGGATATCGTTGATTAGTTTCAGTAGCTGCGAAGAGTTATTCTTAATCTGTTCGATAAACAAAGACTCATCTTCCGGCGTATGCGGTGTCTCGAAGAGTTCCGCAAAACCGATGACTGAGCTGAGAGGAGTACGAATCTCGTAGCTCATGTTGCGAAGGAGCGCATTCTTCACCGTCTCTATCTCCTGAGCCTTGACGCTTTCCTGTGCTAACTTATCTTCTGTAGCCTTAATTTCACTGATATCACGGAAAGAGCCAAAATACTCCTTGACATTTCCCTGATCATCCAATACAGGGACAAACGACACAAAGACA
>JAEEGL016576618.1_pt1 | contig 10190 bp, 26 predicted proteins | sample 9134231 | NCBI WGS metagenome assembly JAEEGL01 (sample SAMN16246548, study PRJNA631951) | gut metagenome | biome: gut microbiome; feature: rumen; material: fiber-attached | host: Bos | place: Iran: Karaj | collected 2018-10
ATCTTCAGTTATTTCAACGAATAATTCTCGTTCTTGAATATGAAGAAAAGTATGAGAGTCTTTATCTCCCACAAGTTCCTTCCCTTTCTTGAAGTCTTTAGCTTCAGTACAGAATGGGCATCGCTTGTCACTCATACATAATTAGTAATCCCATTGGTTCATATCTAAATTGTTTGGGTCTGGTGTTGGGAGTCCTGCTTCTTCCCAAAAGTCTGGCTCTTCAGTGATATAATTTTTAAGAGTATTTATTGCTAAATCTTTTAACAATGTCGGGAATTCAAATCTATCACAGTTTTCTTCAACTATCTTTATCATTTCTGCACTTGATATGTTTTCTTTATATGAAACCCAGTCAAGTATCATTTCAATAAGGTCTATTAAATCCATTTCATTGAAGAAGCCTTGCCAATGCTCAGGATGATGTCGATTATTTTTATAGTGGGTATCAAATACCCATTTGTATCTTTCCATTTTATCAAAATACTCTTTAGTACCATATTTATATCTAGGTTCTAAATCCATAGCTTTCCAGCCTGAGTATTCTGGTTCTTGTAACTTTGATTTATCGTGGTCTTCTGCACGTTTCCATAACTCTTTAATAATCTTAAAGAGTTTTTCTTGCACGTGATTTCTATGCTCGCGGATATACTCTCTGGTACTTTTTTGAGGATTTTCCATATTAGACCAGAAAGTTAGTTGACAGTTTTAGATAATTTTGTTCATTGCAAAGTCCATAAAAATAGAATAAGCTGAATGACCAACTTTATCTATCAACGGAGATTTATAATGTGTAGAGTTTCGATTATGAGATGTAAGTTCATTGATAACGAATGTAGCTTTTTCAATGAGACTATTATCAGTGTCGCCCCATTTTCTGACAAATGCTCCAAGTATCTGAGCAAATATCATAGCTGTATATTCCCAGTTTGTGTCTCCATGCCCACAGAATTCGTCGTAATATTCATTATTTAATTCTGAAAAGTTTACAGAGTGGAATGACTGATTAGCTACATAATTCCAAAGTGTTGAGCCAGTAGAAGAAAAGAAAACTTTATCTTTAAACTCAGAAGCACTCGCAACGTGTGGAAATGAATTTATAAAGAAGGCTTTCATAGAATAGTCTCCCAATTTAATAGCATCACCTTCAATGCTCAACTCTCCAATAGCTCGAGTTTTCAACATATCAGCAAATGTATTAAATGCTGTTCCAAGTTTTCCGTCTTCGTCGTCAAGCATCCAAAGTTCTAAAGTGTTTTCCATATTTTACTCCTGTTTCGCCATTTCCCAAACTTTACCAAAGTCTGATGTTACCAAATCTCCAAGAGACCCAAGTGTATTAGCATTATAAAGACTCTTATACATAGATAAAGCATAAGTCATATAAATCTCACACTCTTCCTTTGTTAGAAACTCGTCGCCATCTTCTTTTTTAATTTTCACCCAATTACTACTATTTGCTTCTTTAATATAAAGCATAAATAGATTAAAGTTTACTGGTGTTACATCAAATTTTGGAAGTTTATTTATGTCCATTCTCGTCTTCCGATAGTGTAGCTACTGAGCCGTGTTCTTTATTTACTAATGGAGAAAATGGAGTTTTCTCAATTTCTTCATCAGTAATTTCTAAATTTTTAAACTTCTTATACATATCACAAACCAACTCTAAAGGATTTCCATACCCGTCAGTGTGATATAAATCGCCTTTCTTTGGCAGTCTGACATCAGAAATAGAATTACAGTCCATACAATAGACATTAAACCTATTCTCTGGCTTTGAGCCAAGGTAAAGGATTAAAGGGCCGCCACAAGTACAATTTCCAATATAGGCCATATCATTAGCCATATTCTTATATGCGATTTTATTGTCACCCTTCAACTTGTTTTCTTTATAATAAGCCATCTTAGCGGCTCTTGTCATTTTTCTTCTTGGATTATTACTCATAATATTACATTAACCTACAATTGACATATGCTCAAGTAAGAATGAGTCGTCACATAAAAGACTTCTCACAGAAACTGGATTGAGTTGATAATTAAATGGAACTTCAAACTCAATTCTCACTTTTTTAGGACTCTGTTCTTTATATGTATACTCATATTCATCTCCAAGAGCTGGCGCGTTGGGGTCTATCGGAAGCCAATCTCCAGCTTCAGAGTCTGGTATGCCTGGGTGTATAGGACGATAGAAAACTTCTTTATCATCTATTAGCCATTTCATAACTTCTTTAATATCTGTAGAAGGGCCCTGTTTAATTCTTTTAAGCTCTTTCAAAGCAATCTCCATTAAGTGTTCGTCCATTTAATTATCTCCCAAAATTCCAAATTTCTTTTAGTCCTTTATAAACTTTATTTTTAACGCCATCTAATAAATATTCTTCTTTATTATCTGTCTCTACTCTGATAAGGCCGTGTACCCACTTCAAACTGAAAAACTCTTCTCGTGGAATACCTAGCATTCTCTCAGCCTCTTGGTCTAAGTAGTCATTATAGACATTGGCCACATTTATTGATTGTGCGAATAATCTCAACTGATAAATGCCTCCAGTCTTTCTTCAAGTCTTGAAAGTTCTGCTTTATTTTTGTTAAGTTCACTTTCTTGCATCTCTACAGTTTTCTTTAAATTATCGACTCTTCTTTTGGCGTCCATATAATCAGAAACTGAACAATAAAGAATATTTCCAACATTATACTGTTTTTTATAAGGCTCTTCCGTTTCAAAATAAAGTTGAAGAGCTTTATCTCGATTATGCTGAGCAATTCTGATATTCTTTTTTGTCTGTCTGATAAGTTCTTCAAATTCTCGTAGAGAATATTCTTTTTTATCAATAACAAAGTGGTCTGATGTAGCTTTACAAGAAACATAAATTTCTTCTGTTCCATACCCACCAGCTACTTTATATTCAGAATTATACCAATTCCTAGTTAGGAAGTGATGTAATGCATACCTACATTCTTTGAGTTTAGCTCTTTCAGAGCCGAGCTCTCTATCATATTCTAAATATGCTCGATAGAGTGGGCCTAATACATTATAAACTTCTTTAGGAATTTTAACACTCATTTAAATACCTCACAGCGTCTTCATACTCTTCTTGATAATTTCCAAAACTAGAAACTCTGATAACACGAAGAAGCTTCTCAATTATTTTCTTTGCTTCTTCAGTTCCACACTTCCAACCAGCATTAAAATATTCTTCGCTGGCATTATATGGAGAAACTTCAAGAGATTCAAACTCTTTATCAAATTTTTCAAAATGTTCTTTCTTTGTCATACTGGTATTTTTGCCTTTTTATTATCTTCTGTTTTCCAGTTGATGTCAAACCCAATAATACGGAAAAGAGCACCAACTACTTCTATAAAAAAGAAAACTAAACCTGCTATTTTATGATATTCAAAAAAGTCGATACCGAAGAAAATCCAACATCCAAGAATAATACAAGTTGTTAAATAAAATATCATTTCACCACCTTCTTATAAAGAAGCTTTAATGGCCAACAAATAAAAAGACACAAAGCAATTATGAAAGTAAGAGCCGCAAAAAGTGGACTAAACAAGAATGGTGGAATTCCTGTAGTCCAATCATAGTCGCCTGTTTTTGGGTCATAAAAAGTATCTTTCAAAAGTTTTTTAAATGGCTGCCTAGTTCCATTTATAAACTCACAACACCACTGGAATAAGATAGATAAGAAAAAGCAAACTATTAAGAGAAGAAAGCTACCAATAACAATTAAAGCAATTTTCATAATTCCAAAATCCTTACTGTTTTAATATCGTCGACTTTAATACTCTTTCCATTCCCTAAGTCTAAAAAGTCACCCCAGTCTTCTGAATCAAAACATCCGTGTCCAAAACACCCACCATCAGAACGACATTTAAGACAAGGATTTTTTGAAAAGAAACTTACTCTGTCTATATTAAAAACATCAGAAACCCCATTTTGAAATTTTACCAAGACTTTCATAGGTTACCTCAATTTTCATAAGCCTGCTTAACGTTTTTAAATATTGTTTCTGATTTATTTTGACTTCTTTTTTCGCGTTTCGACATGCAGCTTCATGCTGCTTCCTAAGGTCACATTTTCGCATCATTGTTGGTGGAATTCCATTTTCATTATATTCTGGCACCACCTCATCCATTTTGAGACTATTTTTCATAGCGTAATCATAAAGAGTTACTTCTGTTTGATTCTGAGCTTTTGAAACACGACGATACCCAGCTTTTTCCTGTTCATATTTTTTAAGAGAATTTAAATAGGCTTCCCTATCTCGATAATAGTCTTTCAAAAGTTTAGCTAATCTCATAGTCAATTCCTTATATTAACGAAAATACTCTTCTGAGTTTTTTGGCTTTTCTACTTCAACTTGTTTTTCAACTTTTACAGCTGGCTCTGTTGATTTTTTCACGGCTCTTTTTCCAAGAGAGAACATTCCACATCCAAAAAGAGCAAGAACTCCAACTACAACCAAAACAACTGGAAATAAATCCATGTCCATATCAAGCTCACTATCACAGAGCCAATAAAGAACGGCCATAATGATAAATGCAATACTAATGGCAATTATATATCCCATAAATTACTCCCTATTCTTTTTGTCAAAAGGATAGCCTAAATCGATTGATAAGAGTCTACGAAGTGAATCACACACATCAGTGAGTTGGCCCTTATCAGCCTGTAATTCCAAAACTCTTTTACCAAGAAGTCTTTCCATTTTCTTTTTGCCGGCTTCATAAGCCATTCTCATTTTGTATTCTTCTGTAGCACCAGAAGGAATTTCGGCGTCTTTCAGCCATTCTTCAAAATCAGTCATGCTTACCGGCCTTTTCAAGGGTCTGATAACAAACCCAACAAGCAAAAAGATTAAGAAGTTCAAAAGCAACTGAACCTCTCCAAGCATTCACACAAGCCAGAGCAAAATTAGCCAGAAGAGTAATAATAAGAACTTTCTTCATTAGCGTTCGTCTCCCTTTTCTATTTCACCAAATATTTTAGCAGCTTCTATAAAAGCTACTTCCATATTTCCACAACAAAATTCAGCTTCCTGTGGGTCAACATCTGGCCCACAATATTTTTGAATCCATTTATTAAAAACGGCTTTAATTTCTTTTTCGTCCATAAATTTTCCGCTTATCATTTACTACTTTAACAAGCCAGTACACTGACCATATCAGAAGAAATACACACCAGAGTAATAATGGTATTTGACTATGATAGCCTTTCAGAACCCAAGTCAAATTCATAATTACAGAAATGGTGTTTATTACAACACATAAAATCCAAATCAAGATTAAAGTATTCTTTTTCATTTACACCTCAATTCTTTCGCCTTTGAGAGTCTGAAATTCCCAACTCTTAACGCCAAGAATATTTCTATCGGGAAGCATAATTTGAAGTGCAGACATGCCTTCAGTCTCCCACTCTTTTTTAAGGTCTGCCTTTCTAATATTGTATGAGAGAAGAGTGACAGTTTCTTCCATTGGAATACGGAACCCACACTTCGCTTCTGTTACAACCCTTGCAACCAATTTGGAACGAATCTTTTTATTTTTTCCAAACATTTCTTATTTCTCCTCGTATAGCAAATCTTGAACAATACTGTATATTTTTTCTTATTACAGGCCCTGGCCCACTATCTTTTTCTTCCCACTTATCAGGTATACAAGCTACATGAGAAGGATGCCAGTCAGTTCTACTATGGTCTTCGTCAACATAAAAATGACCACCTTCAAATATAAATCTCCCAGCGCCTGGGTCCATATAGTCTACACAATACCTACAATTTCGACAATGCTTATATTCCATATCTTACCATATCTTATTTAAAGACTCGTCCTGTGAGAGAGTGATATTTGAAACTCGGAGAGTTGAAGCTCCAACTACTCCATTTTCGATTTCTGTACCTTCTGTGTCAGAAGAACCCACACGAATAGATGTTGTTTTAATAAGGTAAGCAATGAGAGCACATTCCTGTTCTTTAGGGTCTTTTGACTTAAGTCCCTTTTCGATAAGCTTTTCCATTTTGTCCCAGTTTTTGATTAAGTCGAGTGCTTTATCAAACTTCTTCTGGTCAGCGTTCTGTTTTGTTGAAGAAGTAGCAGCGAACAAAATCTTCTTTGGGTGGTCATAGATATTTCCGATATTTTCTGTGTATTTTACAATCTGAAGGGCATTCTTATTAGCTTCAACCTTCTTCCACTGATGGCCTTTTGGAGCCTTTGGAGCTGGCTTTGAAGAAACCCAGTTGATAATTACATCTTCTGGCTGAACTCGATACTTCCAACGGCCCATAAGTTTTGAGCCACGAGAAATGAAGAACCCAGGCATTTCAATCATAATATTACCAAGTGGTTCCTGTTTTCCATTAAGAGTAGCAAAACCATATTTAGCTTTTCGAGCTTCCTTTTCCTGTTTGATTTCTTCTTTATGAAGCTTATTATATTCTTTTTTGGCTTCTGATTCAGATACCTGAATAGCTCTCATTTTCTTCAAGAGAGGCATAAAATCATTTGGCCAATTAAGTTTCTGCTGATTTGGAGTAAGAAGTGGCTGAATATCAATCCAAGCGTGGTCAATGAAGTTTGACTGATTCTTCAAGAAGTAGTCTGTTTCAATTTTTCCAGCAAAGTTCCAAAGCATTTCTTCAGCTGAGTCGTCACCTTTATTTGGGATTAAGTCACCAGCGAGCTGAAAACCTCTTGGAGCATAATGAGCTGGGAAACAAGTCTCGTCAAAAGGATGTTCGAGTGAAGTTACTTTAGATTTAGATTTAGCCATAATTACCTCTTATTTATATAATAACTTTTCATTGGAAAAAAGTAAAATAATCTAATTGAATATGAATTCAGAAGCAGAAGTTTGCAGAATATTGGCTAATTCTCTCAATACTGGGTATAAAATCCCCGACGCGACATCAAATTTTGGTCAAACTGTGCTTAGGCCGTTTGATGGAATTGGAATGATAGAGAAAGAAGACGGACTCCACTTTTTATGTTGGGAAGCAAAATACCTTCCAAAAATGATGGCTTTCTCATTTAAGAGAGTTGAACCTCACCAACACGCATATCTAAAAGAATACTCAAAAGCTATCGGAGTAGAAAGTTTCCTTTTTGTCGGGGTAAAATTCGGTCGTGGAAAAAATTATGTGTTTATGTTCGATTATGCCAGTGTTAATATGCTTTATGAGAAACAAATATCTATTCATGCAAAATATCTGATGCAACTTCCATTTATGGAAGTTCACAAGGGCTTAGTGAATATTGACTTAGATAATTTGATTACACTTGATAAAATAAAAGAAGTTTATGGAGATGAAGAATGGCAAAAGCTACTTTCAAATGCTTAAAAGACGATACAAAAATTGAAGTGGAGTTTAACCCAGGCGACAAAGTAAAAGTTCCTATCTGTCCCGACTGTGGTCAACCTATGAAAAGACAATTTAAAGTGGGGAAAGGTCAGCAAACTGACGACTTGACATTTAATGTATCACGAATGATGACTTATCACTCTAGTAAAAATTAAGAGCATAAGTAATCTATCATTTTATTTATTCCAGCAGCCGACCTAATTGTCATATTTCCAACAATGTCGCCTACTGATATTTCACTTGTAAAACAATCGGGGTGGTCTAACATAGCATTGACTACTTTTTCTCTATATTTTGGATTTGTATTATCGTAACAAGTTACGAAACACATTTTATCATTTTTTCTAACTTTAATCCAGCCTTTTTCTAAAACGAGAGCAGTCAATTCTTCCCACTCTGGCCCACACTCTTCTTGAAAATCTTCATTGTATCTTAATTCGTCTAAATCTTCAAGATTAAATGCTCGTTTGAAGTCGTTAATAGTTTGGCTATCTAAAAAGTCATAAGGAAGGTCAAGAATACAATTATGGTGGAACATATCATTTCCCATATCAATTTTTTGATGGTCTTTTATCCAATAAGCGCTTGAGCCCATTCCTTCTTTTAATTTATATATTTCTTCAAACTCAGTCATTTTAATTCCCTAATAATTCTTCAATTACATCTTCAACTTGGCCGTAAACTTTTCCATGCCCTATATAATCCAAAACTGTAACATAGTCAGACTTTCCAAAGTTTTCTGCATTGTCCATTAAAACATCAATTGCTGCTTTTTTATATTTTGGAATATTTAAATCATAACAAACAATGTCAGTGAGACTAGCTGAAGTTCTAACTCTTATCCAGCCATTTTGTAAAACTAAGTTTATCAATTCTTCGTGAACTGGGCCTTGTTCGTGTTGAAAGTCCCAGTCGTCTTTTAAACTCTCAATACTTTCAAGATTATAAGCTTTACAGAATTCAGAGATAGTTTTTTCATCTAAAAAAGTTTTTGGGTTTTCAATGATACAGTCGTGGTGATAGCCTCTTGTAAGAGTAATTTTTTTATTTCCCTTTATCCAAAATCCAATAGTCTTTACCCAGTCTGGCTCGTCTTTTAGACTATAGATTTCTCTGAATTCGTCTGAAGTCATTATCTTTCTATCTTTATTGAAACATCACAAACCATAGGAGCAACAACGCCTACAATTGTAACTTTACTAAATCTTCCGTATGTGAATGAGAACGAAACTCTTTTTCCCATAAGAGCTTTTTCGTCCATTTCAAAATGCCAAACTTCTTTTTCAAGATAGCGTGCCATCTGCTTAAGTCTATCTAAATCAAGTGTTGCACCAATCTTATGGAATTCTCCATCTGGCGCTGCTTTCATAATCCAAGACTTATAGATTTCTCCACTCTGAACATAATTTTTAGTTTTGTTCCAGCATCTCATAATGAGGCCAGCTAATTCTACTACATCAGGGTCTGAGTCTTTTGCGATATTTGCTCGATACGCTCTTACATTTTTATTCCAAGCTGAAGTATCAAATCTTTCTTTTTCAGCATTATAGCCTTGGTTAACAAAAATATAATATGTTACTTTTCCAGTTCTACCAAACTTCTGACTTTCTTTAATTCTATACCCAATACAAGTACACTGGATGTATTCATTATTTTCCCACTCATCTTCAGTGAGTTCCCAAAATATTTTACCTTCTTTATTTGTATGGAAATTGACTTTTCTTCCAGTTTGTTTACTTAAAAAGTCTTGAAATGAATCTACCCTAACTTGGCCTTCACTGTTTATTCTCAATTCACAAACATATTTCTGATAGTCGTCATTAAGTCTATCTTTACAAGCTTCAAAAGAAAAATCTGGTTTCTTTTTTGTTTCAGAAGCTTCATATATTTTTTTAAAATCCATATTTACTCCAATTTTATATTTAGTTTTTATTTTTCAGCCAAGCCAATTTCAATTCCACCAGCAACAATATCAAGTTGAATATGACCACATTGTTCATCAATATCATAAAGTCTATGAGGTTTTGAGTCTATCAAGATGTTTATAAATGACTTTACATTTTCATAGTTGACTTCACCACAAGCAAAATCAAAATGAACATAATTATCATTTATAAAACTACTTTCTATTTCAAAGCCTTCTGGCGCTTTTTCGTTATATTTTTGTTTCCACTCCCATACAAAAGTTTTAATAAGATTATTTTCTTTATAGTCGCTTGCATTTTGAAAGTCTCTATCAAGAGTTCCCGTAAGAGAGTGAAGTGAAATAAATGTAACTGAGTCTTTTTCCAAGTCGACTTTGATATAAGCAGAATACTGTTTAATATACATTCTTATCAGATAAAGCTCAGGCGAACCTTCATTTGGATAATTGTTATTTGGAATAACTCCAATAATATTTTTTGGCTGGAGATATTGTTCTACTATACTAAGAACATCTTTTTTATTAAGGTGAGAATAATTAAAAAATTTATTATTTTGTGGCCTTGATAGAATAACTCCTTTATGATTTTTGATACAAGATTTAATATGCTCAACAACACTATTCTTTTCTTCATTAGAAATATGGCGAGACATCATAACTCTTGTTTCATAAAATACCTGTAAAAAGTTCAATTATTCTACCACCAATTTTTGTTCAAGTTGTGGAATATATTGGTCTATATCACGAATTATCTGAGCAATATGTTTTGTCAATCTAACCTTTGGATTTGAAAGTCCACCAGAAGAAGCATGAATGTCTCTCCACTGTCCTTTACCTTTCTTTCCAGTAAACTTATAAATGCTCATATCAGATGCATAAAGGTCTTCCCATACACCTTGAAAATAAA
>JAEEGL016747118.1_pt1 | contig 10190 bp, 2 predicted proteins | sample 9134231 | NCBI WGS metagenome assembly JAEEGL01 (sample SAMN16246548, study PRJNA631951) | gut metagenome | biome: gut microbiome; feature: rumen; material: fiber-attached | host: Bos | place: Iran: Karaj | collected 2018-10
GTGCCAGACGCCGGTCGTGTTGGCGTAGGTGAAAGTGGTTTCGCCTGTACCCGTGCGCTCCAGAGTGCGCGACAGCGTGGTCGCGTCGACCGAATAGAGTTTCCAGCCCGCGCAGACGACGCGTTGCGTCGGGGTGACGTTATAGTATTCAGTTGGAGCCGAGCAAACGAGCGAATTTCCACGCGCGACGGCCGCGTAGCCGTAGCCCGGCGAAAGGCCGGGGACGGTGAAGGCCTCTGGCGCACCAGTGATTTGGAGGTCGCCCGAATGGGATGAACCATGAAGGGTGACGAGGAGGTTCGTCGGGTAAGAGGCATCGGCCGCGAGCCAGGAGAAGGCGTCGTCCGTGACGGCGCCGGCACCGTATGCCGGGAGACCGCCCTGCAGAATGCGGTCCTTGTTGATTCCCTTTGGCCAGTCGATCAGGCAAGTCTCCGTGACGGCGTCCACGAAGTTCGCGGGCGACTCGTCGAGAACGTTGACCGTTAACGAGGCTGTGCCGGGGTTGCTGCCGTTGTTGCCCAAGTATGATTTCTGTCCCGTGGGCGCCTGGATGGGCGGCGCGGCGAAGCCGCCGACGGGCACGAGAAAATCGAGCTGGACGTTCGCATTTGCCAGGCCAGAGTAGAAATAGCCATTGATGTTGTTGTGCCACCAGAGAGGGTGCGTCCCCTTGAAGACGAGATGGCCGCCGACGAGTGAGTCGCCGATCTTTTCATGAGTCCGCGTCCAGATTGTGGAATCGTCGATGGTGATGGTTCCGCCGCCGAATATCAGCGTATTGCACGAAAACCACGAACTGTCGGAAAGGAGCACATCGTTTGACGCCCGGCAGTAGAAATCACCTCCAAGGTAGAGATTCGCTCCGTTAATGAGGCGAAGGCCGCGAGTCGAACCGACTGTTGAGCCGTTCGAGGCGCGGATGGCGACGCCATCCAAGGTAATGACGCCGTTCGCCGCGTTCGGATTGAAGGAGGAGACCGTAAGCAGTGTTGCATTCGTCGAGGCGCCGCCCTGGGAGAAGCTGAGGTTAAGATTCGCCGTGTTGGCGTTGAGTGTGCCTATCGTGAGCGGTTCCGTGAAGGCGACGTCGGCAGTTGTACCGGCGATGAAGGATGCGGTGTCGGAACTGATGCGCGGATAGTCCGTCGCCGGGTTCTTGCCTGCGCTGTCGGAGCACCAGTTCGACACGTCCGACCAGTTGCCGGAGGCGACGGAGGGATTCCAGTAGTAGGTTGCCGCCTGTGCGGAAAGGGCGGCGCAGAGCAAAAGCGCTAAAGGAAATGCGGCGCGACGGGAAATGCATTCAGACTTCGTCATGATTTTACTCCTTTATTGTAAATATTATCTCATAACTACGGGGCTCAAATCAAGACGGAGCAAAGCCTCCGTCTGGCGCACTACTACATGCTTCCTGGCTCACCGTTCGGGGAGGCCTGCGACGGCGCGGCGCCAGCGCAGGTTGGCTTCGCGCGCGGTTTCGGCGTAGCGTGTGCTGATTGTGCGGTTCCAGGCGCCGGAGAAGATTGGCTGAAGTTCGGGATGGGCGAGTTCCCACGTCAGTTCGGTCTGGAACCGCACGGATGACCAGCCGTCCCGTCCGACCTCGCGGCACTGTTTGGCGAATTCGAGGATTTCATGCCCGCCGTCGAGAAGCCAGTAGATCGACGTGGAGGGCGTGATGTAGCCGATGCGCGGGTCGCCGATCTTCCGGTAGGCGGCCAGCCGCGCGGGATCCACCGGCGCGCGGTAGCCTTCGATGAAGGCGTTGCGGAAGGGGCAGAAGACATCCCAGTAGGACATGAACTCCCGGCAGTCGTCCCAGTGCTCCTCGTCGGGGAAGAAGCCGGTGTTGCACCACAGGCGCGCCTGCGGGTCGATCGCCTTCATGGCCTTGGCGGTGGCAACCCAGTTGGTCATCGCCCCCAGACCGGGCTCGTCGCTGATGAAGAAGCAGAAGTCGCGGTAGTCGAAGCCGCGCCGTCGCCAGTCGGCGATGGTTGCTGCGATGGTGTTGGTCTCGGCATTGAGCCCGAAGAGGCGCATGCCGTAGAGATCGGCGGTTTTCCGAGAGAGCCCCGCCATCCTGTCGCGCCTGCCGGAGACGATGTTGAAGCCGAGGTCGCGGTAGAGCCGCCAGCAGCTTTCGCGGGCGAAGGGCGAGGACCATGGGTAGGCCAGCGGGGCGGGGACGTCCGCGATGGATCCGGCGACGTCAACGTCCCAGGTGTGCGCAAGGCCGCCGAAGGCGAGCGTGGCGGCGTGCCGCCCCGGGGCGACGTCCGAGCAGTCGAGGTTGATCCAGAGCAGTGTGTTCTGCCGGGGCGGGAGGGTGACGCTGCGGCGCGCGAGGAGGAAGCGGGGCGTATGGCTGCCGTCGGGCGTCGGGGCCCAGGCAACGAGGCGCACCCTGCCGGGGAGGTCTCCCGAAAGCGCCGGTTCGATCCGGATGGCGCGGCCCGTGTTGTTGCGGATGACGAGGAGTTCGGAGAGGATTTCGCCGTGCGCGGCGGAGACGGCGTGGCGGTCGCGGTTGACCTCGCCGTCGGGAAGTGGCGTCCAGTCGTAGATGCGGCAGGAGTTTTCACCGGCGGTGCGCGCGAAGGTGCCGGTGGCGGCGCCGGTAAAGCGGCCGACGCCCGCCCACGGGTCGGGGCTGCGCCAGAACCCGATTTCGCCGTCGCCGACGCGGCCGCCGTCGGGGAACTCGTGGAGGAGATCCGGGTTGAAGTCGCCGCGCGGGACGAGGATGGCGCGGCAGAAGATGCGCCGCCAGATGTGCCCTTCGCTTTTGCACTGCCAGGGCGGGATGACGCTGGTGACGGAAACGGTGACCCGACCGGCAGGCAGGTCGAGGGCGCCGGAGTCGTTCCAGCGGTCGGACCGGAAAATGTTGCCCTCGTTGTCGCGAAGGGGGGAGGGGCGCTTGGCGTCGGCCATCGCTGCAGTCGCGTTCTCGCCCGTCGTGAGGGTGTCGAAGAGGTCGACGGCGTCGAGGTCGTCGTCGGGCGCGTCCGTCTTCCCGGTCTCCGGGGGCTCCTCGGCGGGAACGACGGAGCCGTCGCCGGCCCCGACGATGTAGGAGGCGATGGCGCGGTCCCCGGCGCGGACGTCAATCCGCATCGCGCCGCGGCTGAAATCCTTGAGGATGTGCGACTGGTAGATGAGCGTCCAGAGGTGGTAGACGCCCGCGCGGGGGATTTCGAAGTCGTGGCTCGCCGTGCCGAACCGGCGCCCCTCCGACCGGATGGCGCGCGCCGTGTGGACGCGGTGGTAGTAGCCCGTTTCGCCGACCCAGGAGGAATCGTGCGTGAATTCGTCGCCGTAGGCCGTGAGGAAGTCGCCGGGGACGTCGAGGCTTCGCCGGAGCGCGCGGAGGCGGGAGGGGCGGTCGACGGCGCCGGTTTCCTCGTCGAAGGCGACGTTCGACGCGAGTCCGCCCCAGAAGTAGTTGGTGCCGTGCTCCTCGGCGACGAGGCGGTCGTAGAGGGCCTCGCGCCACGCCTTCCACCAGGCGAGGCGCGCGGCGGGCGGCTCGCGCCCCTCTGCGAGGCCCGCGCCGGGTCGGACGGCGTAGAGGGCGCTCCGAGTTTCAGGAGGCATCTTCCAGTGGCCGTTGGTCGTCACGGCCATCGAGAGCCCCTCGGGCGAGAAAAGGGGGTCGCCGACGAGGACGTAGTCGGTGATGCAGAGCGGGTTGCGCGGCGTCGTGACGACGCCCGCCGAGAAGGAGACGACGTAGCGGCCCTTGCGGAGGAAGGCCATCTTGTGCGTGGCCTCCCAGAGAAAGCCGTCCGCAGGCGTGGGGTGGACGAGGATTTCGGGCGCGGGGTCGCGCGGGCGCGAGTAGCCGATTTCGCCGCGGAAGCCGTTGGCGCGGAGGAAAGTCTGGCTGAAGAGTGCGAAGACGGCCTCGGGGGGCGTGTCGGCGGGGTGTTCGTCGTCGGGGGCCGGCGAGAGGGAGAAGAAGTTGCTTTCGCTCGTGCCTTTGGTGTGGGCCTGGCGAATCCAGAACCGGTACACGCCGTCCTCGGGAACCTCGATCGTCTGCCAGGTTCGGCTGGTCCTGTAGCGTTCCCCGTAGAGGCATTCCTCGCCCCTCCACGAACCGACCTTCCAGCCGGGCGTCTCGACGAAGGGCAGCTGGGCGGGCTTGTACCAGGCGAAGGGGAAGGTCGCCGGCGTCTCGGCCGGGGCATCTGCCGCAGCCTCCGGAGGAGGCGGGTTTGTCGCCGCCCAGTCGAGGAAGTGCAGGATGAGGTTGCGGTCCTGCGAGAAGATTTCCCAGGAAAGGGAGTCGGGCTCGTCGTCCGGCGGGACTTCAGGCTGCGGCGCGGCGTGGACGGGCAGAACGGCGAGGAGAATGGCCGCGGACAGAGCCAGGAAGGACGAGGCGAGGCATTCCCGCCGCGCCGCATAGGAGACGGGTAACATGGGTGCGATACGTTAGTGTCAGTGGATGAAAAGCATCGTGGCGCAAGGGGCTACCTGACGAAGATTCTGAGAGCGCTCGACTTGGTGAATGTCCAGTAGAGGGTCTTTCCATCCTTTTCAAGCTTGCCCCCGGCGGGGAGCGAAGTTGTCCGAGCCTGCAGGGCGTCCACATCCACCGTAAGCGAACCGGCGCTTGTGGCCAACGGCAGACGGAGACGGGCATTCGGCTGGGAGGCCCGGACGAACTCCCGGGCGTCAACTTCGATGCGGGCGTCGGTGAAGACGATGTTGCCGTGGGGCTTGGTGATGAGCGGCGCGGTTCCGCCGAAGCCGGTCGGCCCCGGCTTGAAGAGGATGGCCACGGACCCGGGATTGTCGGCGTTTCCGATGTTTATGTGCCCGGTGGCTCCCCCGATTTTGCAGCCGCCGTTGTAGCAGGCCCCGTCCCCGACCAGTTCGAGCCGGCATCCGTCGCTCGTTCCAGTCGTTCCAAATTGCGTGAAGCGGTCCACGCGCAACGCGCCGCGCAACCGGATCACGTTGGTCAGGCCGTTCAGACCGTATTCCCAGGCGAAATTGGCTTCGCGCAAGTGGATAAGGCCCCCTTCGTCGACTTCGACCAGGTTCCCGTGGGAGACGTTCACCGAACCGTTGCTGTTCGGCATCGTCTTCAGCCCGGTGATGGAGAGAGTCGCGCCCTTCCCAACGCGGACCGTCGCGTTCGTCGCATAGGAGAGGTTGATCGAGGTGTTTGTCACGATCGAGCCGGGCGCGACGTCGAAAAGGGTTCCGATGCCTAGACCGGCGGACGTGCCGGTGGAGACGCCCGACCAATACGCCCTATTGCCGATGCCGTTGATGTTGATGCCGAAAGTGCAGTTGAGTTTTGAGTTGTGGAGGCGGATGACGTCGTTTGTGGCGTTGAAGGTCAGGGTTTGGATTTGAAGGGTGGAATTCGTCGCGGCGATGAGGTTGCCGTAGCCGGACGTCCCGGCCTTGCCGGCGTAGTAGTGGGTGTTGCAGACAAAGGTTGAGTCCTCAAGCAGGATGCGGCTTCCATAATGCGCGCCGCCCGTACCTGTCCGGATCGTCACCGTGCTTCCCCCGCGGGCGACAATCGAGAAATTCGTCCCCTCGGAGGTGGCGTTGGGCGGGTAGCCCCCGATCTTGGAGCCGTTTTCGGCCGTAATGGCGGTGTTGACGGTGTAGAGGGGGAGGTTTGTCGCGACGCTTGCCGAGAAGCGCAGCGACGCTCCGTCCGTGGCCCTGTGCGTCGACCAGGACCAGTTCGCCTCGGGAAGCGCCAGCGTCGCGTTGAACAGGGAGAGCGATGCCGTGTTGACGGAAGTGTTGCCCAGTTCGACGTATTTACCGGCGATTGTGCCGTTGCGAATCGTGGCGGAAAGTCCGGCAATGTAGAGGCGTTCAGCCGAGGTGTCAAGCACGTGGCCGTCGAGGTCAAGGTCGAGGCTGTCCCCGCCCGTTCCGTTGAGGAAGAGTCTTTTCGCTCCGAAGTCTGACGTGAGGGAGAGCGACTTCGTGCCGGAAACTGTCACCGTGGCATAGTCCGCCAAGAGGTTCGGCAGCCCGTCTGGATTCCAGTTCGCCGCGTCGTTGAGAAAAGTGCTTCCGGCCCCGCCGTCCCACTCGAAGGAAGCGGCGAAGGCGGCGGGCGCAAGCAGCAGTGCGACAAGAGGGGCGGTGCAGGCCAGTCGAAAACGGTCACTTGTTGTCCCTGTTTGCATCATGGTCTTGTCTCCTTAGTTTGCCAGTTCAGCTTCTTGCAACCCCCAGCACAAGCCCCTCTCGGCGCGATAGCGCGGCTACTGGTGGCCGAAGTGGTCCACCAGGCGGAAGGTGAACGGCGCCGAAGGCTTGGATTCCTTGCCGTCCTTGTCGCGCCAGACGAGGAAGGCGTAGAAGGTCTCTCCGGCAAGGAAGCCCGACACCTGCGCCGAGGCGCCCTTCAGGTTTTTGCCGAGCTTGAGCGCGCCGCGCCCGTCTTCGTAGGGCGCGATCCAGAGGTCGGACGAGACGGCCTCCTCCGGCAGCTCGAACGAGAAGACGCCGCGCGTGCCGTCGAACCAGGTGTCGGGGTCCTTCACCGAAACGACCTTGCCGGGCGGCAGTGCGTTGGCCTTGGCGAGGTCGGCGATCGGGTTCACCAGGGCGGAGGCCGCGGGCTTCGGCGCCTGGACGCGCTGGAGGCGGACGGGGTCGTCCGTCGTATCCGCCTCGGAGGCGTACTCGGCGCGCAGCGCGCCGAAGAGCACGGGAGAGTCCTTTTCAAACGGGTGGTAGTCGGCCGCGTACATCACGCCGCCGCGACGCTCGACGAATATCTTCTCGAGGGAGACGGGCAGGACGACGCGCGCCTTCGTGTCGTCGGAGCCCCAGTTGGTGAAGCCGATGTTGCGGAAGCCGTCCCACGGTGCGTTCGAGGGGAGTTCGACGCGGAGGGTGCGCCAGCCGTCGAAGCAGAAGACGCTCTGCCCTTCCATGTCGTCGCCATTCCACTCGCCCTTGACGCCGCAGGAGTACCAGCGGCGGCCGGAGGCGTCCTTGAGGACGTAGATGATGCGGCCCCAGTCCGAGGCGGCCTTGACGTCGAGGAGCAGCGCGGCGCCCTTGCCGGGAATCTTGACCGGATTCTTGAAGGTCAGGCAGGTGTAGTAGGGCATGAGCATGCGGTCGACCGGCTGCGGCGGGAGGCCGACGGCAAGGACGGCGCCGCGCTCCGGGGCGGCCGCGTCGTTGGTGACGGCCACGGCCATCGTCGCCTTGAAGCGTTTGATGTAGTCGGGCATCATCTCCACGTAGGCCGGGTCGGCGTCATCGGTCTGGCTGCCGTAGAATTCGGCGAGGGGGCCGAGGTCGCGGACAATCGTCCCCTTCGCGGGGACGGCGTCGGAATGGTCAGGTTCGCCGAGCGTCACGGCGGCGCCTTCCGCGCCGTAGACGAAGAAGGGCATCTCGCCGGCGACGACGACGGCCCTGCCGCCTTCGTCACGCGCGGGGACGACGTTGTCCATCGGGTCGAAGACCTTCAGCTTGGAGGCGGGGCAGTCGAAGATGAAGGGGCGCGTTCCGCGCACGGTCCAGACGGCGCGGATCAGCTCCTTGTTCTTCGCGTCGCGGAAGTTCTGGCAGTAAGCCGACGTGGAGCCGACGGGGGTGAAGCTCTCGTGGCGGGCGTGGCGCATCTTGCGAGTCCAGGCGGCGAACGAGGCGTAGGCGAGGTCGGGGTCGAGGGCGTTGAAGCCCGTGACGAGGCCGGCCGAGCAGTGGTTCTCGCCGGTGCTGATCGGGGAGGTCGCCCACGAAAGCTGCATGTTGACGCCGTAGGCCATCATCAGCATTGAGATGCGGACGCGGTGGGAGGCGGCCGAGAGTTCGGTGCTGCCGCCGGGATAGGGCTGCGTGACGTCGGGGCCCTCCGACCAGACGAGCAGCGGCTCTCCCTTGCGGTACTTCTTCCATGCGTTTTTAAAATACCAGAGCGAGTTCACCGAGCATTGGTGCATCTGCTCCTCGGGGATGCGCGTGTAGAACTGGAAGTCGCACGCCACGCCGTCTGAGAATTCGCGCGTCTCGGGGTCCTGGAGGAACGGGATCATGAAGTTCCAGCTGCCATGGGGCATCAGGAGCTTCGTCTTCGGCAGGCGGTTTGTGTGGACGGCGTGTATCGCCTGCATCTGGCGCTTGTAGGTGGCGTAGCGGGACGCCGCGGTGCCCATAAGCTTCGTGTAGTGGTAGGCGTTGGTCGGCTCGCCGAAGTACTCCGGGAAGCCCGCGTTGCCCGTGCCGATTCCGCCGGGTTCGGCGATGTAGGAGGCGTAGTCGTTGGAGAGGTACTCGTCGTCGGGGTCGCCGCTCACCTTCGGCAGGCCGTTGGTGAGAATCGCGATGCCCTCCTCCAGCGGCGTCTCGGCGGTGATGCGTCCCTGTGCGCGGATGTTGGACGGGGCGTAGAAGCTGTGCATGCCGTATTTCCGCATCGTGGCGTGGAGTTCGTCGATTTGCTCCTCGGAAAGCTGGCGGGTCGGGATGCGCTGCGCCGAGGTGTCCCAGCCGCCCTTGCCGGTGATGTAGGCGTTAAGCGGGTTGTAGATCATGCACCACGTTCCGACGCGGAGTCCGGGTGCGTCGAAGGGGCGGAGATCGCGTTCGCGGGCGCGGAGGCGGACGAAGGTGTGGCGCCACTTGCGTCCCGCGCCGTCGAGGAAGACCTCGTACCAGCCGAACTTCTTCGGGGCGAGCGCCAGCTCGACCGACTTCTCCTCGCCGGGGGCGAGGGTGACGGTGGCGGCGGCGGAGACGGCGTCGGTCTTGAACCAGTCGGCGCCCACGAGGGAAAGCTTTTCGGTGCGGGCCGCGCCGGTGTTGTTGCGGAGCGTCACGCGGTAGCCGACCTTCTCGTCCTCGTCGAAGAGGTTGGCCTTCTGGAGCGGGTCGAAGCGGAGCGACACGGGCGAACGCCCGAGCGTGACGCCGAAGACCTGCACGGCGCTCGGCAGACCGCCGGCGTGCCAGCTGTGGTTGAGCGGGTCGGCGTAGGTGCGGTAGGGCTCGACGTCCTTCGTCAATTCGAAGCACATGTACTCCTCGGGGCCGAACTCGGTAACGAGGTCGCCGGAGAGCGGAATGCGAACGAGCCAGAGGCTGCCGTTTTCGCCGAGGGGCATGACGTCACCGGCCGGGGCGTTGGTGTAGGCGGGCACTGCGGGCGAGGGGAAGTTGAAGGGGCGGCCCGAGCCGCCGTAGGAGAAGCGCTTGCGGTAGAACTGCGCGGTGAAGCGCGGGATAGCGTCGCGGCGGCCCGGGTCGGTCGCGCAGAGGACGTAGAGGGTGTCGTAGTCGCGCCCCGGCACCTGGAACTGGTAGCGGAGCGGCGTCTTGGCGAGGGGCGAGTGCCAGCGGCGGTTGGCGTGGCAGGCGGTGTAGCCGACGCGCTGGGCGGCGGGGTTCCAGCTCATGGAGAGGTCGATGTGGTCGCGCCAGCCGTCGCGCGAGAGCTGGAAGGGGATGCCGGCGACGTTGGTCACCGCGCCGGTGGCGGGACGGTACTTGAGGCCGGGGAGGCCGTTCGCGTTGGCGCGCTCCGTGATGTCGACGGTCTCGAAGGCGGGATTCGGCGGGTCGTAGCGGAGGTTCACCGCAAACGGGAAGGCGGCCGACGACTTCACGGCCGCCGGCGCCGCCGAGGCGGGGTCGCGCGGCATGTGGTTGACGTAGACGCCGTTGAGGTAGAGGCGCCAGAGGTCGCCGTCCGGGCAGAGGCGGATTTCCAGCGGGGTGCGGAGCGGGTCGCGCCGATCCTTCTTCGCGTAGATCTCCTGCCAGCGGAAGAGATCGTCCATCGTCGCGAACGTCGGTTCCTCAAGGACGGCGTTGAAGTAGTATTCGGTGACGCGCCCCCAGGCGAGGGTACGTCCGTTAATGCAGGGCCTGACGTGAAAACCGGTCCAGGGCGCGTCCGGTGCGGCCGGCTTGTAGAGCTCGAGCTGCAGCGAGTGGCCGTCCTTTCCCTGGAAGACCATAATTGGCCCGGCCTGCACGGAGCAGGCGAGGGCAAGTGCGGAAAGAAATGCGGGGAGTTTATTCATAAGAACACCATTATCCAAGATTTCGCCCCTGATTGCAACAAAATCCTCAAATATTGAAGATGGTTCTGGCGGCAAGTCGCACTTCATGGTCGACTTTTTGTCGGGGCGGAGCGCCTCGGTCGGGATGGGCTTGCGGAGATTGTCGCCCGA
>JAEEGL011459314.1_pt1 | contig 10189 bp, 11 predicted proteins | sample 9134231 | NCBI WGS metagenome assembly JAEEGL01 (sample SAMN16246548, study PRJNA631951) | gut metagenome | biome: gut microbiome; feature: rumen; material: fiber-attached | host: Bos | place: Iran: Karaj | collected 2018-10
GAGTTTGACATACAAGAGACCACGGAATTGCTTGCACACTCAACACCAATCCTGATTCTTATGGCTCAATTGCAAGAGAAGCTGGTTGAGTCACCGCTTTATCCTGGATTGAAAGCAACGGCGGAGCTTTATCGTGACTGTGTAAGCGACTTCCAAGAACTGTGTAGTGACCTTCAAGTTTGGAACATTGACATTCCACGCAATCCACAATGTCTTGAGGCAGAGCGCAAACTCAATGAAATGCTGAAAGGATGAATTTCTACACATCATCCACTTTCCGTACTCTTCTTGCAGGTCTCACGAAAAAGCAACGTGAGGGTTATATGTCAGTTGTAAAGGACATCTGTGACCAATTTCAAAGCATGGATGACATCATCCTGCGTGAGTCAAATGACCGTGTCCGACAATTGCGAGACTATCGCATCGTAAAGCTTCGCCTGCCAAACTCTGGGCAAAAACTGTCAAAGTCTAATGGATTCCGACTTATTTATTGGGTGTCCTTGCTTGCTGATGAGGTGGTGCTCATGAGCATCTACCCCAAACGAGGTTCTCAAGGCATCGTCGATTTGGTGGATGCGGAATATGGCCGCTTGGTTGAAGAAATGACAGTAGAAAGCCGTCATCATTCCTTACACCAAGTAGACATCGAAAACTCACTTGCCGAAATCAACACCTCAGCAAGTCTTTCTTGTAGATAATTATTCTTGTTCTCAACCATAATTGGCCACTTCTCAAAAGATGTGGCCCTTTGGGCAATATGATAAACTTAGCACATTGTGGGGTGGCGTGAAAGCCTTCGAAGAACGCCTCGGGGACGTTTACCTGATGTGGCCTATTTATTATCCAAGCATTACGGAAGGGTGACAAAACCTTCTATGGAACCTCAAACTGGTTTATCGCTTGCACGAACAATCGACCGCTGATGGTGCTGCGCGATGTACTCTGCCAATATTGGCGCGACTACAGCGTGACGCTCAACTACTACATGTTTCACGACTTCTTCTATACCATCGCCCAGCTATACCCTGAAGATATTGCAGCCATGCCCCGCAAGAATCGGTTCTACCCTCTCTTGTTGATGGAACGTATGGCAGAACCTTTCGATGAAGCATGGTGGAAGGAGCTTACCGACCATGTGTGTTTCCATAAACTGTGTTGGAGGACAAATGAAGAAACGAAAAAGAACAAGTGGAACAATTACAATAAGGTTCTTAGTCTATTTATAGAGGATGAAATACGTTGAAGGAAAAGACTGTTTTCTGATAGGGAAAGATAAAAAGAGATACAGGATAGGCAGTGTACATATATCTGCCACCAACCCTAAAGATGCGAAAGAAAGAATTACCATGTCAGCTCTGAATGGTGAGGGAGGTTATGTTTGCGTAAGCAATCTGCGCATGATTCGTCATGCGGGTCGGCATCCTGACTATGCAGAGTTGATGGGCGGCTCACTCATGAACTTTCCTGATGGGAAACCTCTGAAATGGTGTGCCAGGCTTTGGGGACAAAAAGATGTTGAGACAACTAATGGTCCTGCATTTTTCAAAGCCATGCTGGCTGATGGCGATGGTAATCTGAAACATTATTTGCTGGGGGACACGCAAGATGTTCTTGACAGGATAAAAGAGAGAAACGAAAAAGAGCTACATGCGAACATCGTAGGCGCAGAAGCATTGCCTTTTGCAAATGTTGAAGAGTTTGATTATGAAAATATATCCAACAGGATAAAAGCCAGTGGTGCAAATGTAGTATGGACAGCTATGCGAGCACCAAAGCAGGATGAGTTCAACCAACGGCTCTTCGCCCACCTCCCCCATGTGGTCTGTTTGGGCGTGGGGCGCGCATTCAGGCTCCTGATAGGTGAAGTAAAGGATGCGCCGGGCTGGGCACACAAGGCTGGCATTGCTGGTGTTTTTACGCGGAAAGTAAGTCTGTGGAAAGCACTCCGATGGTATGCTGAATCCTCGCTTTACCTGTTAGGATATTTTCTGCAAATTTGCTGGCGCCGCGTCAGGGGGAGGAGGTGCAATGAGTAGCACCATTACCTTTGTTGGCGACGTGATGCTTGGCAGGATGATTGGCTCTAAGTATGGCAGGCGGCCTTATAGAATAGTTTCCGAAGAATTGGTTGCAGAAGCTCAGGAAGGTGATTTTATCGTAGCGAACCTTGAATCGCCTGTAGTGGAAACTGCCAAGACAGAGGGTGACCATTTGCAATTTCGGGGTAACCCTGATACGCTGAATGAGCTAAAGTGGATTAATGCCTTTACATTGTCGAACAACCACATCAATGACTGTGGAAGTCTGGGGATGGACGAAACCATCAATGTATTGAACCAACGAGGTTTCCAACATAATGGGCTTTTCAAAGGAGAATACACACCTCTGGTATTGGAGGAAAAGAAGATAGCCATTGTTACCATTACTGATATGATGAATATTCCCTTTGCTGATGATAGCCAATGGGACATCTTGAGAGTAGGCGAACAACGCGTGTTCGATATTCTTTTCAATTATCATGAGCAGGGATATTACGTCATACTCTATGCACATATAGGCATTCTTTTTTCACGTTATCCTAATCCTATTACCTACGACTATCTGCATCAGTGTATTGACAATGGTGCTGATGTCATTGTAACGGCACATTCACATTGTTTGGGCTGTATGGAACTATATAAAGGGAAATACATCTTCCATAGTTTGGGCGACTTCGTGATGGACGGAAACTCATTCAGGCGTAGGAGGTCTGGTTTGCTTCGAATTGCCATAGACAATCATCAGCTGACAGCTTGGAAGATTGTACCTGCAGAAATCAATGCTGAATACGAGACCGTGGTTCCTATAAAAAAGACGGCAGCCAAAATGTTGCATGACTTTGAAAATGTTTCAGGACGGCTTAAGGAGCATACCGGCGATTATGAGAGATTCTTCAAATGGCAGTACAAGAAAGAGATGCTACTGCACATCTCAAGTACACTTGGCTACTTGAAAAAGACAAGAGGAGCGGGCGGTATGATGAAGATGGTGTGCCAGCGTTTTGAAGAGGTTGGGCGTATGTTTAAATGGGTTGCCAAAGACAGGTCGAAAGACCGCCGTGATGATGAAGCCATCCGTGCAGACAGGAAACGCTTCACAGAGGATGAGTTATTCAAAAACTGACAACAAAGATGTTTGAGGCACAACAGTATCATTATGAGAAGCCAACAAAAGGAGCACGAGTCAAGGAAATACTCTCAACGCTGTTCTCCTGGACCTTCGTGAAGTGGTGGATTAATTACAAAGCGTATAAGATTGTGAATATGGTTAGCGACCGACGGACTATGACCGTCGGTAAATGCACAAACATACACCCTACCACAATTATTCGATATGGAAAAAACGTGAAGATTGGCGACCATTGTTTGATAAACCATAATAACCTGCTACAGCCGGGGAAAGGCCCAAACGGAACTATTACTATTGGCAATTATGTACATACGGGTGTGAACGTGATGTTCATGGCATTTAACCATGGTTTTTATACCCGTGATATTCCCACAAAAGAGCAGAATTACATGGATGCGCCAATCGTCGTTGAGGATGATGTTTGGATAGGAGGTGGCAGTATCATCCTTGCTGGCGTAACGATAGGGAAGGGGGCTATCATCGCAGCGGGAGCAGTTGTGAACAAAGACGTGCCTGAATACGCCATCGTCGGTGGAGTTCCAGCCAAAGTGATAAAGTATAGAGACAAGTGATGGAGAAAGTGCTGATTCTGGATGGTGGAGCAGCTCATGCCATGGCTATAGCGGATTGTCTGAAGAAAAGTGGCTATGGGGTGGCGGCTGTTTGCGATGACAAGAACGAATACGGATTTCATTCAAAGTTCGTTGATGAAAGATTTCTTGGCCCCGACAGCCATGATGGCAGCTATGCTGAATGGATGCTGGATTTTCTTAAAGAGCATCATTTCGATGTGCTGATACCTACATCCGATACTACAGCAGAATTCATGAGCTACCACAAACCAGAGCTTCAGGAACTGACCGGAGTGTTGATGCCTGACCAAAAGGTGTTCACAAGAGGCTACAATAAGAATGAGCTGATGAAGGTCTGCAAGGAGCATGGCTATCCACACCCACTTACCATTGACCTTAATGGTGCCATTGCCAGCCATGGGGATATTGACTGCGAGGAAACAAGGGGCTTTCCATATCCGGGGTTGTTAAAGCCAAACCTTACAAGCGGTGGGCGTGGCATGACTCTTATTTTATCTTTTGAGGATTTGAAGGAAAAATACCCTGTTATCCAGGCTCAGTATGGCGAGTGTCACCTACAGCGTTATGTCCAGGAAGGTGGTCGTCAGGTGAAGGTTCAGATAATGACAGACGAAAAATGCAATATGGCCTATTCATCTGTTATTTGGAAACAGCGCTACTATCCTGTTAATGGGGGCAGTAGTTGTTGCAACATAACGATTGACAATCCCGAAATTGTACAGATGTGTGGCAACGTGCTCAAAACGATTGGCTGGGTAGGCTTTGCCGACTTTGACCTTATAGAAGACCCTAAAACGCAAGAATTGCTAATCATGGAGATAAACCCAAGGATTCCTGCCTGTGTAAGGTCGGCATTTAAATCTGGAATGGACTATGCTACAATGATAGCAGACATGACCCTTGGGAAGCCACTTCGCAAATACGATTATAAACCAGGAAAGAGATTGAGACACTTAGGATTCGACGTGCTTTGGTTCCTTAAATCACCTAAGCGTTTCTCTTCTAAGCCATCTTGGTTTAAGTTCTTTGGTAAAAACTTATATTATCAAGATTGGATAATGGGCGATTTCCCCGCTTTTTTCTGGGGGACGTGGGGTAATTTCAAAAAACAGATGAATCCAGAATTCCGAAAAGCTAAATCGGGATTGGAACATTAATTTGACAAGAATGAGGAGACTATTAATAACTGGTGCCAACAGTTTTGTAGGCACCAACATTGAGATTTGGCTAAAAAAGTGGAATGAGGAGTATCTAGTAGATACCGTGGACACAATGAATGATGCCTGGCGACAGGCAGACTTCTCAAAGTATGATACGGTGTTCCATGTGGCAGGTATTGCCCATGTAGACCCAAAGCCTGAGTTAGCACCACTATATTATAAGGTGAACCGTGACTTGGCATTGGAGATAGCGCAACATGCGAAACAGAGAGGCGTGAAGCAGTTCATCTACATGAGTTCAAAGATAGTGTATCATGCCAGTAAGAGTTTGAAAGGTGACGTGGTGACTCCAGAGACGGAACCCAATCCGAATGATTTCTATGGGGACAGTAAACTGCAAGCAGAGAAGGGGCTGCACAAATTGGAATGTGAGACATTCAAGGTGGCAATAATGAGGCCTCCGATGATTTACGGGCCTGGAAACAAGGGGAATCTTCCACGTTTAGGGTGGTTGGCTTCTAAAGCGCCCATATTTCCAGCTTGGCACAATAAACGCTCAATGCTTCATGTATATAATCTGGCTGAGTTTATCCGTCAAATAATTGACAGGGAGATGAGCGGAACGTTCTATCCACAAAACACGGACTTGGCAGATACTGTTGAGATAGTTCGAACTGTGGCAAAAGAAAAAGGACACAAGATTTGGATTAGCAAGCTATTTAATCCTCTCGTATGGTTGGGTTCCTTCTTTTTCCCCTCAATTCCGAAAATGTTTTCAGATTCATATTATGAGCCAGAGATGAGCAAATATGATTTTGACTATCAGGTAATCAGTTTTAGCGAGAGCTTAAAGGGGCTGGAGATTAGAAAAACGATGAAATAAGTAGTCCACTGACAGGTGATGCTTAGAAGATTATTATTTGAGTTAATACAAGTAGCTATTAGGCAAAGAGACAGCCTAAGCCGAATTCCGACAGAAGATGAGTGGCGACAACTTTTTGAAGAAGCTACAAGACAGGCATTAGTAGGGGTTTTATTATCTGGAATAGAGAAACTAAACGACAAGAATGGTGCCGTAAAACCTCCAAGGATTCTTTTTTGTGAGTGGTACGGGACCGCTTCACAGATAGAAGAAGCGAACAAAACGCTTAATGATGCAGCAGTGCAGTTGAGCAGTATCTTCAGGAATGGAGGTATACGCTGCTGTGTGTTGAAAGGACAGGGGATGGCAATGCTCTATCCCAAGCCCTTAAGAAGACAATCAGGTGATATTGACCTTTGGGTTGAAGGGAGCAGAGAGCATACGTTGTCTTTTCTGGAAAGAAATAATCTTGGCATTGGAAAGGTTGTAATACACCATGCGGACGCTCATATTATTGAGGGTGTGGATACTGAAATCCACTTTCTCCCTATGTGGTTGTATAATCCTTTCTATAATCGACATCTGCAGGCGTTCTACAAGCGAAAGGGAGATGAGCAGTTCTCGCATTTTGACGGTCAAATAGGTTTTTGCTATCCAACATGTGAGTTCAATGGTGTGCATATCTTGGTACATTGTTTCCACCACCTATTGGACGAGGGGATTGGATTAAGACAGGTTATTGATTATTATTATGTATTGAAACGGCTGACTGCTGAGGAACGAAAGGAAGTATTCGCCAACATTGCCATGATTGGTTGCAAGAAGTTTGCGGGAGCCATGATGTATGTTTTGGCTGAAATCTGCGCGCTTGACCATTCGCTGATGATATGTGAACCGGATGCAAAAAGGGGCAAGAGGCTTTTGGACGAAATCATGATGACTGGCAACTTCGGACAATACGACGAGCGATTTGAGAAGCTTCCACATGAGTCTGCTTATAGAAGGAATAAAAGGAAATCTGTCAGATGGATGCAGTTGGTAAAGGATTATCCATCGGAGGTGCTTTGTATCCCTGCATGGAAGTTGTGGCACTGGTGCTGGCGGAAATGGAAAGGGTATATTTAACTTGAATTATTCATGAATGTTTCTTTTAAAAAGTCTGCGACGCTACGTGAATAACCATAAATGAACACGAATGATTCATAAATATTTATGAGGCATTTATGGCCATTTATGGTTATTCGTGTGGTGCCGTAGGTACGGGGGCATATGGTATGGCAGATATAATGTTCGTGAATATTGTAGGTTAATGTTGAGTTGTTCTGCATAGAGTCAATTAGTAGTCAATTACAGAGGAATGTTTTACAGAGTAGCAAAAAGAGTCTTCGATTTTGTCTGTGCCCTGTTGGGCATCATCGGCACCTCGCCGCTGTGGCTCATCGCCATTGTGGGTATTTTGCTGTCCGACTGGGGTCCCATCTTCTATACGGCGCATCGGATAGGAAAAGGGAACAAACCTTTCAAGATGTATAAGTTTCGCTCGATGCGGGTGGCAAAGGCGGCCAACGAGGCTTCACTGCGACCTGATGAGGACAGGATATTTGCGTTTGGACGTTTCATCCGCAAAGTGAAGATTGACGAACTGCCGCAGCTGCTGAACATCCTCAATGGGACGATGTCGCTGATTGGCCCACGGCCCGTGGCGCAAGACCAGTTTGAACTGTTCCGCACGGGGAAATGGAACTTGGCTGCCGAGGTGCCTGTGGGGTTGAGCGGCCCCGCAGCCCTATATGACTTCATCTATGGCGACCAGTTCACGGATGAGAAAGAATATATGGAGAAGGTCTTTGAGACCCGTAGGGAGCTGGAGTATGTATATGTGAAGAAGGCGGGGGTGGTTTACGACCTGAAGATGATAGCATATACCATCATCTGCATTTTCTACGCCCTGGTGGGGAAAGAGTGTACATGGATTCTGCGCGAGCTTAAGGCGGATGCTTTGAGCTCTAAAGAAGAAACGAGAAATGAGAAATGAAAAAACGCTGACAATATGAAATATCTAATAGTGGTGGCTCATCCTGATGATGAGGTGCTGGGTGCAGGGGCTTCGATATGGAAATGGACCCATGCTGGCGACAAGGTGGATGTGTGTATCATGAGTACGGAGGCGAAGGCTCGCGCATTCCGTCCCGAGGACAAGGATTTGAACGATGATTTGAATGCATCGTCGAACTTTCTTGGAATAGGGGAGAAATACGAGGGTTCGTTTCCGAATATCGAGATGAACACGGTGTCGCACTTGAAGTTGGTGCAGCATATCGAGGCAACTATCAAGGCTTCGGAGCCCGATATCATCATCACGCACCATTCGGCAGACACCAACAATGACCACCTGCAGACCTCGATGGCGTGCCAAGAAGCCATACGACTATTTCAGCGTAGACCTGAGATGAAACCTATTAAGGAGTTTTGGTACATGGAGGTTCCTTCGTGTACGGAATGGGCATTGAACACGGCCATGAACCGTTTTCAGCCTAACACATGGGTGGAAGTAGGCAGGGAAGGAGTAGAGGCCAAGATGAAAGCGCTGTCAATGTACCGTGGCGTGATGCGGCCCTACCCTCATCCCCGTTCTGCGGAGGCCATCGAGGGCTTTGCAGCCTATAGGGGCTGTCAGGCGGGGTGTAACTATGCCGAGGCGTTTGAGGTCGCATTAAGAAGGTTATGAAAGAGGTGTTGAAAGGAATATGGGCGTTCTGCTCATACCTGTTTTGGCCAAGATGGTAGCACGTTAAGAACTGAAAACACAAAAATATGGACTTATTACTAATTAATGACAACTTGCTGTCAGGACTGCACGGGGAAGCGAGGGAGCATGAGCGCAGACGCATGAACTTTGACCTGCGTACTACGCCGGAAGACACGTCGCAGCGGATGCTGAATGCACTTGAAGTGGGGACTCATGTTCCCATCCATCGTCATTTGAACACATCCGAGACGGTCATCTGCATAGATGGCTGCATAGACTGGGTGTTTTACGAGGAGCTTCCATCCATTAGTGACAGTGGCCCCATACATGACGGCGAGACGGCCATCGATGAGAGCTGCTACAAGGAGGTGGCACGCTTCCGACTATGTCCACGCGAGAAGCTCTACGGCATACAAGTGCCACAAGGTGCATGGCACACCGTGGAAGTGTATGAGCCGAGCACGATACTGGAGGCGAAGGATGGAGCGTACGGGAAGTAGGCGGGCTACGCCCTAAATGACAAATGATAAATGATAAAGGAAGGAGATGGGAGCACCATATTAAAAATAGGATGTCATGAAGACGTATACGCTACGCGAGCGATTTATATAAAACGTCGCCGCTCAATATCCGCAGGTCGTTCCGGCCCGCGGATTTTTTTGCTTTTACCTGCGGCGTCACGTAAATATCTGCAAACGTAACACAAATTTCAAGATTTTTGTTTATTGGTGTGTAAGGGTAAGCACTCTTAGAAGTACCCCCCCACCAAAAGAGACAGCGACAATGGTAGTACCACTGTCGCTGTCTTCATAGTTGTATGTAGTGTTGTGTTCAGTCAGTGGTGTGCTGCAACTTCCACTTGTGTGGCAGCAGTTGCACCAATGAAGGCCAAGAAGTAACAGGGCAAAATAAAAATGACCCCGCCAGTCAGGACTTTTGAGGGGTCAAAACAAAATAGTTTTCGGGGGTCAACGGCGCTTGCCCTCAGGGGGCAAACGCGCTCGGCTTTTCCAACTTTCACTCGGGAATACAAAAATATAGATTTTTCTTTTTGGTGACTGCCACTGGCGGCAACGCTGCCAACGGCGGCAACAGCGGCAACGGCAGTAACGCAGAATGTACATATGACGTATCTATCCTCGGTGGTTCTGGTGGAAACGGTGGCAATGGCGGCGGCGGTGCAGGTGCAGGCATCGGCACACGCGGCGGCAATGGAGGCAACGGCGGCACCGGCGGCCAACGCAACGGGTCTTACGGACAAGAGACCACACAACTTGGCGTTGACGGCAATGCCGGCAGTGCTGGTAGTACTGCTGGCGCTATGGGCAATCTCTATATGGTCACGTCCTCCGTCAATCTGTCAGTCACGGGTGGTAACGCCGGCTCAAACGGCACCGGTGGCAATGGAGGGCAAACCGCTTCCCAACACCCTGGGTCGAATGTATATATGGCAGCCGGTGGTGGTGGCGGCGGCGCCGGCGGTTTCGGCGGTGCTGCCTGCTACATCGGAACCGGAGGCCCCGGCGGTGGTGGTGGCGGCGGCGGTGCAGCCGGCAACGTTGCCTGGGTGACTTACTCTGGAACCGCGAATGGTTACTACTATGCAGGAGCCAAAGGCGGTAAAGGCGGCACCAACGGTGACAACACGTCGGCCCCC
>JAEEGL012161830.1_pt1 | contig 10189 bp, 3 predicted proteins | sample 9134231 | NCBI WGS metagenome assembly JAEEGL01 (sample SAMN16246548, study PRJNA631951) | gut metagenome | biome: gut microbiome; feature: rumen; material: fiber-attached | host: Bos | place: Iran: Karaj | collected 2018-10
ATTGTAGGCGGCAAGGAGATGCCGTTCAAGTATAAGGACTGCAAGGCAGAAATGGACATGATCAACAAGGCGTTCATCGAGACCATGATCGAAGGCGACGCACAGGGCAGAGGCTTCCAGTATCCGATCCCGACCTATTCGATCACCAGAAATTTTGACTGGTCCGAGACCGAGAACAACCGCCTGCTGTTTGAGATGACCGCAAAATACGGCACGCCCTATTTCTCCAATTATATCAACAGCGATATGGAGCCGAGCGATATCCGCTCGATGTGCTGCCGTCTGCGTCTGGACCTCCGTGAGCTCCGCAAAAAGAGCGGCGGCTTCTTCGGCAGCGGCGAAAGCACCGGCTCTGTCGGCGTGGTCACGCTGAATATGCCGCGCATCGCCTATCTCGCAGAGGATGAGCAGGATTTCTTCAAGCGTCTGGACAAGCTGATGGATATTGCGGCGCGCAGCCTCAAGATCAAGCGCACGATCATCACCAAGCTGCTCAATGAGGGGCTTTATCCCTACACAAAGCGCTATCTCGGCACGCTCGAAAACCACTTCTCTACGATCGGTCTGATCGGCATGAACGAGGTCGGTCTCAACGCAAACTGGCTCCGCATGGATCTGACGCACACCGAGACGCAGGAATTCACCAAGAAGGTGCTCGATCATATGCGCGAACGGCTCGCAGATTATCAGATGCAGTACGGCGACCTCTATAACCTCGAGGCAACACCCGCTGAATCTACGACCTATCGCCTCGCAAAGCACGATGTGGAGCGGTATCCGGATATCATCACCGCCGCTGCACCCGGCAAGACCCCGTATTACACCAACAGCTCGCATCTGCCGGTCGGCTTCTCGGAGGATATCTTCTCCGCGCTGGATATTCAGGACGATCTCCAGACCCGCTACACCTCCGGCACGGTCTTCCACGCATTTCTCGGCGAAAAGCTGCCCGACTGGAAGTCTGCCGCAAATCTGGTCCGCAAGATCGCAGAGAACTACAAGCTGCCGTATTACACCATGTCCCCGACCTATTCTGTCTGCCCCAATCACGGCTATCTGAACGGCGAACAGTACACCTGCCCGGAATGCGGCACCGAAACAGAGGTCTACAGCCGCATCACCGGCTATTACCGCCCGGTCAAGAACTTCAACGACGGCAAGGCGCAGGAGTTCAAGGACCGCAAGGAATATGTCATCGAGAGAAGCGTGCTCAGGCGCAGCGCAGTCGAAGCGGAGGAAGCCGTCAGCGCGGCGGGCTCCGGTGCCGACGCACAGGGCATCCTGCTCTTCGCGACCAGAACATGCCCGAACTGCAAAATGGCGGAGCGTTTTCTCACTGAGGCAGGCATCGCCTACCGGAAGGTGATCGCAGATGAGGAGCCGGAAATGGTCGAGACCTACGGCATCCATCAGGCACCGACACTGGTCGTGCCGGGCAGCGGCGGCTTTGAGCGCATTGTCAACGTCTCGAACATCAGACGCTTTGTCGAGGCATCCGTCCGCGTATGAGCAGGCGGTATGATATCGCAGTGGTCGGCGCCGGTCCCGCCGGTCTGACAGCGGCGCTCTACGCACGGCGGGCAGGAAAGACCGTCATCGTGCTCGAGAAGGAGAATTTCGGCGGGCAGATCACCTATTCGCCGAAGATCGAGAATTATCCGACCGCGATCGCGATCAGCGGCAGCGAATTTGCCGAAAAGCTGATGGAACAGACGGAGCTGCTCGGTGCCGAGCTGGAAATGGACGGGATCACCGCACTGGAAAGGACCGGAGACGGCTTTCTTCTGCGCGGCGAATACGGGAGCTATGAAGCAGGTGCCGTGATACTGGCGACCGGCTCCAGACACCGCACGCTCGGTCTTGCGCACGAAGCCGAGCTGACCGGACACGGCGTCTGCTACTGCGCAGTCTGCGACGGCGCATTTTTCAAGGGGCAGGAGGTCGCCGTGATCGGCGGCGGGAACACGGCGCTGCAGGATGCGGTGTTCCTCTCGGATATCTGCCGGTCTGTCACGCTCATTCAGAATCTGCCTGCGCTGACCGGCGACCCGGTACTGCAGGAGCGGGTCAGAGCGCTGGAAAACGTCTCGGTGATCTGCAATGCCACGGTTTCGGCGCTGCTCGGTGAGCGGGAGCTGACCGGCATCCGTGTTCTGCATCACGATACCGGCGCAGAGGAGGAGCTGGCGTTCGCGGGCGTTTTCGCCGCAATCGGTCAGCAGCCCGAGAACGAAGCGTTTGCGTCGGTCGCAGCATTGGACGGAAACGGATATATCATTTCGGATGAGCGCTGTCTGACAAATACCGCGGGTGTTTTCGCTGCAGGTGACTGCCGCACAAAGCTGATCCGTCAGGCGGTGACAGCCGTTTCCGACGGTGCTTCGGCTGCGCTTGCGGCATGCCGTTATCTGGAGCAGCAATCACAGACGGACCGATGCTGCGCGCACCCCGGTCAAGGGAATATCTGACCGTTCAGCGCCGGTTTGCCTGCGGGCGCAGCGAGACTGTGAGCGCCCCGTTCCATATCAGACGAATGAGGGAACCCGAAGGCTCCCTCATTTTCGTTTGTGTTATCTGACCGTCAGCTTTGCCGCGTCGGAGGTGACCTTGCTGCCGTTTTCGTCGGTGACAATGCAGCGGTACTGCCAGTCGCTGCAGGTTGATTTTGCGCTGATGCCTGCCCGCCGCCGCTCGCGTTCTGGCTCGATACGGATGCTGTTCTCAGGCTGCCGAAGCATGACAGTGAGAAACTGAACTGAAAGATCAGATGCATCATCCCGGAAACGGAATCACAGCCCCGCGTGCTGCTCCCGGGAGCGAAAAGACAGATGAATCATGCGCCGGAGTCGTCCCCCGGCGTGTTTTTGTGCGCGTTCAGTAAATATGCTCAGGCATTGTTGACGGATTTCTATGCGGAGAATTCGGATCATGTGATGTGCAGATGACAGAAATCTGCTATAATGATACTGTCGGAAGCATAAACTGTCCTCAGACAGGAGGTATCACAGCGTGAGAAACACGAAGAAAGCACTTGCACTGCTGCTCGCACTGACAGCGGCAATGTGCCTTGCAGCCTGCGGCGAAAACAGCAGTGCTGCGGATTCTGCGACGGATTCCGGAGCCGCAGCCGAGACAACGACGGCTGCCGCAGAGGAGCGCACAGCTGCCCCTGCGTCGGCGGAAACGACCTCTGCGTCGGCGGAAACGACCTCGACCGCGGCAGCAGTGAAGGAGACGGAAACAACGGATGTTTCCCGGAGCACAGAGCAGACGGAAGAATCAGAAGGCAGGCTCCCGGTACCGGGCGAGCACGATTTCACACTGCCGGAAGACTGCCCCTACGACTTTGACAGCATTTCGTTCCATGCCAGAAACTACTACGAGCAGCATACAGGCACAAGCGTACAGTATGCGGAGGCGGAAAAGCTGAACGGCGATATCCTGACGGTCCGCCTCTATGATATCGTGGAATTCCGCCCGCTGGACTATGCGTATTATTATGTGGATTATCACGATCTCAAGGGCAAGGATCAAGATGGCAATCCGGTCGATCTGGAATCGACAGAAACAACCGTCTGGTTTCCCGGCGAAGCGCTGAACAGCATTGATTTTGAGGACTGCTGGGGCGCAGCGCTGTATCTCGGCAGAATGAATGACGATGAGGATTTCGACCGGTACTGTGTCCGCGATGCGCTCAGCCTACCGATGAATGCCGCATACGCAGAGAAGTATTCGTTTATCGCGGAGATTCCCGAGCGCAATTATGTCTCGCCGGTCGGCGGAGCACAGGGCGGCTCTGAGCTGTGGATGATCGTGCCGCGCCCGACCAATCAGAAGACGCGGATCATGGTGAAGAATATCGACCCGAACACCGGCGATCCGGTCGGACTGGTCTACAACAGCGCCTTCGGAACACCGTTCATCCTTGCGTGCAATGCATCGGGCAAGCCGGACTTTGAGATCACGTTTCTTTCTGAGGCGATCGGCACAGAGCGGACATTCAAGGTGTTTGTTGCGGAAGCGACCTCTGCGCCGATGTGTACAGACGGCGATATCAGAATACTGAATTGAGGATCATTCACAACGGCACAACGGAATTCTGCAATGAACGCTCAGACCGGAGCATTCACCGGTGATCTGCCACATTTGTTCAATACAGACAGAAAACGCAGGGAAAAATTGGGAAGCGTTCTGCGGAGGACCAGCCCTTTTGTACGTTGTGCGATCCTGAAAAAATGTTACAATAATACTGTATCAAACAAACGCCGATCCCGATGAAACGAGGTGATCCGATGAACCCGTTCCCGCTCCCAGACGGCAGCCGATGCTTCTGCCGGCTGGCAAACGCACCGCCTGATCCCGCACAAATCACCGCAAAACGCAAATCTGAAAAGGAAGGTGAATCTCTTTGAAGAAACTGACAAGATTTTTCTCCGCGCTGCTCTCGGTCGCCGTGCTTGCATCCTCTGCGGGCATCCTGCCGATCAAGGCGGCTGCCGACAACACCGATCTCTCGATCAACTGGGACTACAACGACGGCAGCACCCCGGAGAGCGCACTGGGCGCTCTCGCAGAGCAGCAGATCAGCGTCACAAGCTATCCCGGCAGTGCTGCCGATTATCTGAAGCAGCACTACAGCGAGCTGCGCTGGACCCATGTCAAGAGCTGGAACACCAATTCAAACGACTACAAGCCGGAATCCATCAGCGCAGACTGGAAGGACAGCTACACGATCGAAAACCCGCTCCGCGATGCGCTTGCCGACCCGGACGTCAAGTATGTCGCGCTCTACGCTGACGACACCCATCAGGTGCACGCGCGCGGCACATGGGAGCCGATGCAGATCGAGACCGACAAGGTGCTTGACCTGAACGGCCATCAGCTGGAGATCCGGTTTGACCGCAACGTCAACAACAGCTACACCAACCGCTACCAGAAGGACACTGCGGAAACGCTGAACTGCACCGCGTTTGAGATTTCCAACGGTGCCACGCTGACGATCATCGACTCCTCGGAGTGGCGCGGCGAGGGCGACGGCGGACACGGCACCGGCAAAATCTATTTCTCTGCCTATGCCGTCGACCCCTTTACCTACGATATCCACCATTACACGACCCGCGATCTGTTCCGCGTCAATGACGGCAATCTGGTCATCTACGGCGGAACCTTCCAGGCGGGCAGAGCGAAAACGCATGTCAAGAGCGATTTCTCGATGGACAAGCTCAAGACCGTCGTCGGCTCTGTCGTCTCGCTCGGCGTGTCCGTCGCGGAATATGCCACGGGCATCAACGCGGCAAAGGGCGCCTACGACGATGTCAACGGCATGCTGCAGAAGGCCATCGATGAGAAGGCGAAGGAGCAGCAGGACACCGGCGAGGATGACGGCACGGACAACAAGTCCGGCATCAAGAAGCGCGACGGCACGAACGATACCGAAGTGCAGGTTGCCGGCGCCGAGCCGCAGAAGGATACGCCGGCGAAGGCAGAAAGCCGCGATCAGACGGTCGGCGAAAAGAAAAAGACCCAGAACGACAAGGTCGCCAACGGCGAAAAGCCGGGCAATCAGGAAGAAGAAAACAAAGCCAATGCCAACAAGAACGCCAAGGACGATCATTACACCAAGCTCGCAGAGGCGGAGAACAATATCGTCAAGTCGGCAGCGGACAAGGACAAGATCGGTGAGATCGTCGACGGCTGCTTCACGCTGGTCGATCAGTTCACCGACCTGCTCGGGCTGAAAAAGGGCAAGCGTGCAATGGTCACGCAGTCGATCTTCGGCACGGTCGTGCGTGTGGGCACGGCGGGCTCCTTCGTCGCCTACGGCGGCACGTTCAAGGGCTACGGCTCGACCCCGAACACCAGAAACGGCGTCATCGAGATCACGGTCGACCAGAACAGCCGCCTCACCTGGGACAAGAGCAAGTATACCGGCGGTCTTGCCTACATCTACGGCGGCACGTTTGAAGCGTACACCGGCGCGAATATCTTCAACCTCGTGCACGCAACGGACTCCGACCAGATCACTGCGCAGGCGGTCAGAGACCAGTACGGCAATGTCACCACCCGGAATGTGACGCTCACCGCCGAGGAGACCAACGGCGTGGAGATCTATTTCTACGAGAACCAGTCGCAGATCGGTCAGGAGGGCGTCACCCCGGTCCCGATCAGCACCGCCAACATACAGGTGCGCGGCGGTCTGTTCCGCTGCTTCTACGATCCGCTCAATCTCGCAGTCAAGGAGAGCGGCGACGAGGATCATTTCCGCGTGTTCCCCGGCACGATGGGCTCTGTGAATCTCGGCGTGAGCTCCTTCAATTCGCAGCTCATCCAGGACGGCAGAATCCAGATCGACGACATTTACGGCGACGGTGCGCTCGTGCTGCTCGATGACCGTCAGGACGAGGCGGAGCAGGAGGACGGTCTGTATCACTACCGCCTGTACTGCGGCGACACCGAGCTGCGCTACAAGAGCTACTATCAGGTCTACCCGAACAATGACGCTGCGGTCAGCGCATCGCGCTCGATGCAGCTCACCAGCTTCGAGGACAACGAGAAGACCTCCAGAATCTTCACGTCGGACGGCACCGACAACATCCGTGCGCCCTACCGCGAAACGGAATACTATTTCGACTATGTTGTGGACAATGCCGCTGCGGAGCACTATTCCGTCAAGCCGAATTTCTTCAACCCGGCAACCAGCTCCATGACCGACTGGAAGGGCATGAATATCAGCAATTCGGAGGTCTGGTATTATCCGACCCCGATGTCCAGAAAGGTCGACAGCAGCAAGCAGCCGGTCCCGATCGCGGATGTCGCGCTCGGCAATGAGCTGCTGGACTGCGGCGGCTGGAATGTCCCCCAGAGAAATCTCGCTGACGACGAAATGTGGGAGCAGCTCGCGGATACCTTCAGCTCGTCTGCGGCTTATGCGAAATCCAGCAGCAGCCTCCGCACCAACATGAAGTATTTCACCTATAAGTGCTACCGTGTCGACCCGCTGACGCGCGACAATCTCAACGAGAACGGTCTGACCAGCGGCGACGATCCGCTGTTCACGATCCGCTACGGCGTCAACGACGAATGCCTCAAGTGCATCCTGCGCCTGAACGAGCTGGAGGACCAGATCGGCAAGGCGAAGGGCTATGCAAGCGGGCAGTGGCATTTCTCCGCAGGTGAGATGTACCGCATCACTCTTGACGTCGAGGAATATGTCGGCATCGGCTGCGGCTTCACCTCCGACGACAGGTTGAATTCCAACGATTTTGCATCCCTGCTCCCGATGGCAAAGACGAGATCGTCCGTGCTCATCCGCTGCTGCAGCCAGACGGACAGCACCAAGGACCAGAACAACGACTTCGTCAAGGAGAAGTCCTATTCTCCGCTGCGCGTCTCCAATGTGTCCGTGTCGACCGAGCCGGATGATTACGGCTACGACCAGAACATCTACACGATCCGTGCCGGCACCACCGCCATCGCCGAGATGAAGAATGCCAAGGCGGGCATGGTCGATTATTCGGCAGACGGCAAGATCTTCGATCTGTATTATCAGTGGATCGAGACCGACAGGGACGGCAATCCGATCTGTACCTCTGGGGACAGCAGCGGCAGACTGTCCGATTCGCCCAGCATCTTCGCAGGCACGGACAATATCTATGACGCTGTGATGGCGCAGACGGTGAGGAGGAGCGACTTCCTGCCGCAGAATTTCATGGTCGGTGCGGACGGAAAGGTCTATCTCAATACGCCCGATCCCGACGATCCTGCAACCGCCTCCTACAGAGACCGGGAGAACGGTCTGCCGAGCAACAAGGCGGAATGGACGCCCGAAATGCTCCACACCTACACGTTCCAATGGTACGGCAGAGACGCGCTCAAGCGCTATGCCGGCAATCTGAGCCTTGACAACAACAACTACTTCGCCACCAACACCGACCGCTGCTACATCCCGGAGAGCATGGCAGGCAGGTATTTCCGCGTCAAGGCGATCGCCGTGAACCTGACATGGAACAACATCTTCGACGAGAAGCAGACCTTCTGGTCGCCGGTCGTCAGGGTCGAGGAATCGGACACGAAGTATTTCAAGCTCGGCGACACGACCGTGATGCGTGCAGGCGATTATGTTTCGGATGACCACTCAGGAACGGAAACCTCCCGTCTGTACGGACCCTGTGAGCTGACCGGCGGGTCTTACCGCAGCAACTACGGGCAGTACATGTTTGAGTTCCGCAACGTCTTCTATTACGATGATTCACCCTCTTCTGTCTGGATCACCGAAGCAAACAACGGGACCCCGTGGGGTCTGAAGCTGGACAGCGGCGAAGGTACATCGGAGAATCCGTACCGGTTCAAGGTGCTGTTTGCAGCGCCGACACCGGATCAGCTGACGATCCTGACACAGCCGGAGGATTACCGCGGTGCAGCCGGCACGACGGCAGCCTTCAAACTCACCGCGATCGGCAAGGGGCTGAGCTATCAGTGGCAGGTCAGCACAGGCGGCGAATGGAACAACTGCACGCAGAGCAGCGCGAAGACAGCCGTCCTGAATGTCCCGGTCACGGAATCTGTTCACCGTCAGTCCTATCGCTGCGTCGTGACCTCCTCCGACGGCTGCACCGTCACGACCGATCCTGCGGTTCTTTATGTAACAAGACCGGTTGCGGGCATGGTTTACAAGTTCGGAACACGGTCCGCGCTTGAAAAGGACGCATACTATCTGACCGATGATGACAGATGCGATTACAGCAGGTATACCCGTGATTCCTGCACGCTGACCTATCGCGGATACAGAGACTCAGATCAGCAGCACGTCTTCACGGACGGATACGGGGCATGGTTCTATGTCACCTCTGAGAACAGCGAAACGCCGTGGGGCGTTGCCGTCTCCGGCGGAAAGGGTTCAGATCACGAGCCGTACCGGTTTGAAGTGCTGTTTGAAGAGCCGGATGTGACGACTGTCATTGAGCAGCCTGTGACATGCAATACGCTTGCGTACAGCACGGCGTATTTCAAGGTGACGGCAACCGGACAGAATAACAGCTATCAGTGGCAGTATCTTTCCGGCGGCACATGGCAGAACTGCACCGCGGCAAGCGCAGTGACCGATACCCTGACTGTTCCCGTAACCGATGCAGATGACGGTCGGCTGTACCGCTGCATTGTGACAGGAAACGGCATCTCCGTGGCTTCGGCGTCTGCGGATGTATCGATCTGGCACCCGGATGCCGATGAAATCTACAAGCTGGGCGAGACCGTCGAGATTCCTTACGGTTACTATGAGATCGACGATCAGGCTCAGGAACAGAATGTGGATGTGCTTTACGGCACAGATACCCTTTCCTATTTCGGCTACGATACTGACACGCATCAGTATGTGCTCAGATTCGGTTCCTCGAAATATATCTATATTTCCTCGAACAACAGAGGCATTCCGTGGGGCATCGCTGCCAGCGGCGGCTATGATGAAACGGACCCGCGCCGCTTCATCCTTCTCTTTGAGGAGCCGGTCCCCGCACCGGAGATCACAGCACAGCCGACCGACTTCACGGGCGAGGCGGGCGCGACCGCAGTGTTCACCGTTGCCGCATCGGGCGAGAATCTCACCTATCAGTGGCAGGTCTACGCGGGCGGCGGCTGGTCTGACACCGACCTGACCGGCGCGAACACCGCGACCCTCAGCGTGCCTGTCACACAGGCAAGAGACGGTCAGCGCTTCCGCTGCATCGTCGTCTCCGGCGGCAGGGCTTCGGCAATTTCCTTTTCCGCAAAGCTCATTTTCGATACGGCAGCAGCACCGGTCATCGCGACACAGCCGACGGATATCGGCGCCGATATCGGCGATACCGCGGCGTTCCGGGTCTTGGCAGTCGGCACCGGTCTGAGCTATCAGTGGCAGACCTACAACGAAACCACGCAGAAGTGGGTCAATTCGGGGCTTGAGGGCAATCAGACGCCCGAGCTGAGCGTTCCGGTCACGGCGACCCGCATCGGCAAGCAGTATCGCTGCGTCGTGACGAAGGGAAGCCACTCCTCGACCTCGAATGCGGCGACACTCCGGCTGAAACCCACGATCTCCGAGCAGCCCCACAGCGTCACCAATGTGCTGGGCTACACGGCAAAGTTCTCCGTGACCGCCGAGGGCGACGGGCTCACCTATCAGTGGCAGTATAACGCGGGCGACGGCTGGAAGAGC
>JAEEGL012605321.1_pt1 | contig 10189 bp, 4 predicted proteins | sample 9134231 | NCBI WGS metagenome assembly JAEEGL01 (sample SAMN16246548, study PRJNA631951) | gut metagenome | biome: gut microbiome; feature: rumen; material: fiber-attached | host: Bos | place: Iran: Karaj | collected 2018-10
AGGATATTGTATAGACAACCCTCAAAACGTCGTTCATTCAGTATTTCACCTCCGTTTGTCTCACCCTTAAAGCGAACAAATTGTATGTATGCCCCAGGCATAAAATATCTGGGATTCTTTCCAAACAGAATCAATGCTGCATATGTCGGACAGTCCCATTGCATATTGAACAGGCGAAGGGATGCAAGTTGTTCTTTGGGTGGACGTTTATCTGTAGCCAATGTTTCTGAATCGATGGCCTTAGGCAGATACTCTTTGATGATTGTATCTGTGTCAATATCATCTATAGTCGCTTCACGGCATGGTCTTGTGTCGAATGTTGGCAGACTCGCAGCACAACGTTCGGCAAGGATTCTCTCTTCTTCTGCACTGGCGATGTCGCGACGTGGCCCAATCCTGATGAAGGTCCTACCTCGATAGCGTACAGGTGTATCAAATGATGGAGTCACCTCAACTACCAGCACATCACCCTCATCAGTCTGCACCTTTTCCGTAGTCATAACTGGCAAAGGTAGTATGTTACCATCAGAACGAATGCCACTGATGCGTTTCATTAGGGCATCGTCAACTTTCATTCCGCTTATTTGGCCATTGTCATACACGCCAAGTAGTAGATAGCCCTTCTTTCCGGAACCAGGCATGTCATTTGCAAAAGCACAGATGGCTTCCTGGAATTTATCCATGTCACCTTTAGACGTAGTTAGCTCTATCCGGAAACCTTCGTCTATGGCTATGATTTTCTGTAATTCTTCTTTCGTCATATTTCGTTTGCAAAGTTACAAATTTAATTTCACATCTGCCATCAAACCTCATGCATCCGACATCTTTCATCCATATTATATTAGCAAGAATAATCTTTTTATTCAAACTTTAACCATCTTTGGATTTGTGTGAACTTGTAGTAGATAGTGAGTTATGTGCCCTCATATAAAACTTTCTTGAACAATAAAAGTATAAGATTTTACCATGCCAAAAATCATCTTAATTGCTCGATGGTAGAAAAGAAATCTTCCATCTTTAAGATAGCTCTTCTTATTGAGCGATAATCCTCTTTTGGTACATTACAATATTCGCACTCTCCATTTTCCAACTCCTCTTGGAATAGTCCTAATGGGAAACGGGATGTGTTGACAAGTTCAACATAGCAACCATAGTCAATAGAGTACACATTATATTTCATTCCTGGGGTATCTCTACTGGAGATGTCCTGTTTAATAATGTGTAAGATTCGCGAATCATAGAGGAAATTGATTAAATCATAATCAATATCATTGCGTAGCAGAAACGCTCTTGCACGTCTTTGACTAATTACATTTTCAATAATCCAAACAAGAAGGCTATGAGCATTCGGATATGATATTACAGAATTCAGTTTATCTTCATTGTACCAATTTTTAGCAGCTTTACGGATCGTGTTGATAGATATTTTATTATAATAGTCTTCAGTTATAGCCTTAGCCAAAATATTGAATGCATCACGAGGCACACCTTCTGCTGCAAGTACGAGTTCGTCAAATACATGCTCTTGGTTAAACAAATCCCGAATAAGGGCATTGCTGTCCTGGTATTTATCATTATTCGGAAGCATTGAATTTGTGTGCCGAAAAATAAGATCTCGGAAGAAAGAAAGGGATTGTGCTTCATTATTACCAAACACCATGAAGTCGTCTAAATTGCATGTGCTACAATCGGCACCAAGTTCAAGCCCAAAATAATTTTTGGAATCTATTTGCTTTTTGAATTTAGACCGATGTTCTATCGCTGCAATTTTAAAAATACATTTTTTTAATGGGCAAAATACACGTCTAATCATGTCTGCCAATGCAATTTGCAAATCGTTTGTCAATTCTGCAAATTCATCAACGAACAACCAAATCCTAAAAGGGTGCAACTTCTCTAATACAACTTGTAACGTTTGGTAGACGGAACTAAAATCCAAATAATCAATATACTTTCCTTCTTCCACTACGCCTATATGTTGCTTAACATTTTCTCCTGTAGTTGAAGATGCCGTAAAAGACGGTGATTCAGATAAAGTTAAAGAATAATTACCAGCATTATTATGCTCGTCACCTCTGCTTATCTCTTTTTTCACAACACCTTCAATCTTTTTGTTATTGATTAGCGAGAGGAATTCGTCAAGTATTGGTGTTAATTCAGACAGATATCTGTCTTTGTTAGCCTCGTCTTTTATAATATACCCAATCACTTGATTTCTTAGTTCTTGAAGTATATCAACAAACAGTCTGGTTGCCCTTTGCTCAAGTGGAAGGGTAGTATTAGAATAAATACTACCTGTAGAGCCTATTGTCCTTAAGTCAATATATATGCAGCAGTCATGTTGCTCTTTTTCTATAACAGATTTAAGGAACGAAAGGATATGTGTCTTACCAGTTCCTCGCCTTCCATATAAAACGTGGTTGTTCGCACCTTTTAGAATAGGAATAAGAGGACCGATATTCACAAATGTCTGCACAAGTTGTTCTTCTTCCCATTTGTCTGCACGTAAGGGCATCTGTAATATTGCATCTTTTGCTGTCATGTTATTTTACTTTGATTTGATGGATTTTATAAATATAGTTGATTCACCAGTTTATCAATCTCGGCTTCTTCTGTTGAGGTGTCTGCTTGAGGATTGGCCTGCTTGGCAGCAAGTATTTGTTTTGCAATATTCGCTATTTGCTCCTGTGTTTCTTTTGGAGCAAGAGGAATAGGGATATTGCGGATATACTCCGGATTGACATCAATATTTCCAACACCACGAATGTTGTCTAACAATTCGTTTGCATGTTTGGAATTAAGAACGCCTAATAAATAGAAGATGTCAACTCTTTTCGAAAGGGCTTCCATGTCTTTTCGCTCCATTGTTGAGTACTTTTTGATGGAACCTGAGATACTCTTGTTCTTGACACCTTTCAAGTCAGACCATCTTATGCATATTCTATTCGTTTGATCGCATAAGATATGGTTAAGGTCGCAGATGGCCATCAATTCTCCTATTTTGTTGGTTAGGATTTTCGGACGGTCGTACAATTCTGGAAATGTAGGTCTTCTTATCTCTCCCGGACATCTATTTGTGCCATACTCCAAATATCTTATTCGTTTTATTCTATATTTCTCTATGTCCTTACCTTCAATATAATCTTTACAATGGATTTCATCTTTCTGATTTCTTATTAAATCTGCTTTCTTAAATTGTCCTTTTGCAACTTTTTCATCAGCATTTAATACCATGCCAACGCTAATGTAGCAAAAATCTCCAAGAACATACATATTTTTAAAGCGGTTAGATCTTCTTTCTTCTTGCGTCAGATTCCAAACATAACTATTTTCATCCTGAATCAGTCGTTCTAATGGTGTAACAAAATCTTTATTAATAGTTTTGTCATCACGATAATGAGCAATAATTGTCTGCTCTGTCTTTCCGTTTTTACGAATTAAAGGAATGCAATTATATACCGTTGCATTTTCAAAAAGATTGAAACCATAGGCATCAACTATTTCCATCAGTCTATGTCTTTCACACAAATAAGGACGAAGTTTCTTCCCATATTTCTGATTTGTAAGCGGGTAGGGCACAATCATGGTAAACACTCCAGTTTTTTTTAGTAACCGAAGCCCTAATTCCATAAATGGCACATAGAGATCCCATTTCTCGTTTATTGTTTCATACAGTTTGTTATTAGCAATAGTTTCCCGTTGTTTCGCAAGAATGGGATTAGCCAATTGATTGGGTGCACTGATATATGGCGGATTTCCAATAACAATATCAAAGCGTCCCACACCTCCCAAATTATCATCAGTGAACACATCGGGAAACATAGTGCTCCATTCGAAAAAAGGAATTTTAAGTTTTGCCCGTTCTTTCGCAGGTATGCTCTCATCGCATAAAATCTGTTTGAGAGTTTCACATTTCTCCAGAATTCGTTGTCTTTCTTCTGTGAATTCAATAATCTGTGCTTTGTTCTTTTTCCTTTCTGTCTTTTCAGTTGCGCCCAAAAAACTTTCTGTTTCAACAGTTGCTTTCATCCATGAATTCCGCTCAAAATCGAGTTGATACCAGATGATGTCTAAAATATGTTTTTTTATGGAAATCTCACAATGGTATTTTTCTTCACCACTCATTCCAAAGAAGGCTGTCTGTTCTGATTTCAACTCTCGTTTTTCCCTTCGGATATTAATAAGGCTTGGACGGAATCGTGCAGCACTAATAGTTGTACTTAAATCAATGTATTCCCCTTCAAATGTTGTGTACAAGGAATTACCTTCTACAATCTTATAATCCAAATTAGGCAAAGTTTGTGGCGAGACCTCATCAACAACAAGTGAAAGCCAGAAACGCAATCGGGCAATTTCCACCGCTCCTTGCTCTATATCCACACCATATATATTATTTTGGATGATGTGGCGTTTCAGTTCTGATGCTTTTTCGGGCGTAAACCCTTCGATTGCGCTACGACACAGGAAAATCTCTTTCAGAAGTCCCATGGGATAAGCACCTGAACCAATAGCAGGGTCGCAGACCTTCACATTCTTCAGCAAGTTATCAACCTCCGGCACTTCGTCGGCATGCAATGAATCTGTATTATGCGAATCGACAAAAACACGTATGCGCCTCTTCTTTTCCTCGTCCTCTATACCTGTTTGCAGATAGGCAATCAACGCCTCGCGAGTCATGTACTGAACAATCTCTTTCTTTGTGTAGTAGGCCCCCTTGTCCTTATTGTCTTCCAACAGGTTTTCAAAAATACGTCCTAATATCTCTGGGTCAACACCCACCTCGGCATCATTTGGGTCATTTTCATCAATGGTGAAATTATACTCATAGAGAAATTCTAACAGGTCGGCAAAATACTCACGAGGGAAACGTGTGGGTATTTCGTCGTAGATATCTCGCTCAAACAGGCCACCGTTTAGATAGGGGAACCTCAATACACCATTATGGGGCAATGCTTTTACTCCCGTATCAAATAGCCATTGGTCATTGGTCGGTTCAGAATCAAGTGCCTTGTCAAACAGAGGTTCAAGAATAGCATCGAGGAAGTCGTCTTTCTGCTCGTCAGTAGCCAGTTCATACAGATGTTTCATAAACTGGATGTCGCCCGTCCCCCAATCGTTCTGAGGTTCCACCCCCATCCATCCTTTCTTCTGCAAAAAATGGAGAAACACGATACGTCCTAAAAGTCGTTTGATATAATCGCGCACCAGCTTGTCGTTTTGCCCGAAAGCTGGATATATCTGAGGATGAGGCGGGTGCTTGACAACTTCCTTCCACTTGCCTTTTTCCACTTCCTCATAGACTTTGCCAGTAATATAAAGCACAAACTTTTCATAGTGCTGCTTGTACTTTTTGAAGAATTCTTTACTGAGTGCCTCAACATCGAATGCCTCAACAATATCGTCGCGACTGATGTTCCCGCTTTTTGCAAATAGCTTCATGAAGTTTTGCGACACCGTTCTGCATGACTGGTTCGGTCCCAACAGGAAAGTGTATCGCTTGGCCTCGGTCATTTCCTTGTCATCTTTCTGGCAGAAGGAGAAACGCCAATCCAACTGCCAGTTGTCCTGATAGTGGAAAATGATGAAAGCCGACGAATAAGTGTCCATGATACGACGGATGATTTGCTGGATAGTGACGCGATTGCGATTCATTTGGACTTGGTCGCTTACTGTCACATCGAAAATGTCTATTGACACATGGCCCATGCTGACAGTGCCATACTTGATGATGTCACGAATACCTGTTCGATGGGCCATTGCCTGTAGTTGTTGGTCGTCTTCAAGTATTGGCAACTGGTAGGCCGTTTCATAATTATCTTCTCCAAATATAGGATAGATAATAGTTTCAAGAAACGAATCCTCACCTTGGAATTCCTTGTTAAGGTATGCTTGTAACTCTAACTGTGTCATGTCTTTCTTATTTATTTTACTAATGCCATGTAAACCTCAGGCTTGCCTGACAGCTTGGCTTGTTCATTCACGATTTTGTCTAATTTACGGGCAATGATTTCGTCTATGTCTGTTTGCTCTAATTGGAAAAGATTGTCACTTTCGCCAAACACTTCCTTACCGATAGCAATGACAGTGCGAATGATGTCGGCATTACCTTTCTTAATCATGGCGAAAGCGGCATCAAGCAATGACTGCGATGTGGCAGAAATAGAGCCGTTTTCGCTCAGCTTGACAATAATTCCCTTCGCCTTAGTTGCTGCTTTGTCTTTCAACTTGTAACTATTCATTTTTGCAAGATGCTGTCCAACGGTGCGAATGGCCGTCTGCTGAGTGTTTTTCCAGTCTTCTGGCAATGACTGGCGGACAGTCAGTTCATCAGAACAGAATGCGGGGAACATATCAAGCGCACGGATAATCTTGCCCTTCCCATCCTTGTCAACTTGGACATATAGTCCTTTTGTCTTTGGGGTACGTACTACAAGATAAGAATTGCCCTTGTGGTTAGTGACAGCCATTTGCAAATCATCCTCGTTTTGAACTATAAAGTTGTACCGTTCAGGATGCTGTTTACGGTATTGTTTCAGTTCATAAATGTATTTTTCAAAAGGAGATTCCTCGCCATCCACAAATTGCTTTAACTTGTAGTGGGCTACGGTCTCGTCCTCTGTGAACACTTTTGCATCTTCTCCAAAAAGTGTATGGAATGATTGCAGTTTGATGTGAGCCTTTTCTACCAATTGGATTTGTCGGTCTCCTTCTGCGCTCGGCATAAAATTATAGACATAGACATACGGCTCCGAGGAGCCAATGCGATTGACGCGGCCAATACGTTGCATCAGCCTTGTGGAGTTCCATGGCGTATCGTAGTTGAGAATCACATTAGCACGATGCAGGTTGATTCCTTCTGCCAAAACCTCTGTTGTGATAATCACTTGATAGTCGTTTTTCCAATCATCTTTGTAATTTGCGTCAAAATTCTCACGAATGGTCTGTTCCATCTTGTCGCGATTGCTGGCCGTAATGACTAATGCTTTGTAGCCTTTACGCTCAACTGCACGCTTTAATGCTGTAACAGTATCAATGGCTTCTGAGAAAATGACCAACTTCTGTGGCCGATTGGTCTCTTGATTAAACAATACGGGCTTCAAGCTCTCCTTGAACTCATCCAGTTTTGGATCTTCCGAGTTACGTGCCCATCGGTCATAAAGCTTTGTTATTAACTCATGGTCTTTCTTGATGAGTTTGATGTATTCTGTATCGAAGTCTTTTCGGGTATATTCTTTATTTTGTTCCTTCACGTTCTTGCCTTTCTTTGTCAATTCTTCTATTCTTTTTCGAATGTCTTCAAGGCAATCTTCAAAAGTGACTTTTTTACCACGCTTTTTTGTCTTGACATCCTCGTTCAATTCTTCATTGACATTGATTTGTGGACATATAAAAATGGTGTTGTTGTCCCACATCCGAATCATGTTCTCTGTATAGATACGCAGATTCTTTAAAGATTCTCTAAATGCCGAAAACGAGCTTTCCAATCGCTTTACAAGCAGAGTCTGCATGATTTTAGCCAACTGGTCGGCAATATCGCCAGCACCACGAGAGCCACGACCTTTATATTTGTCTTTGTCCGAATCTTTTATTAGGTATTGAATGGCGCGATAACGATAGTATTGCAGATACTCTATACCTTTTGATTTAACTGCTGCGGTAGGAGCGATGATGTCCATAGTATCAGCAAACAATTGAGCCAATTCGTCATCCATTTTGTATTTGAGACTATGAGGCCCGCTTATCTCTGGGAACACCAATTCTTGTTTCTCCATATCATCTTTATAGAACTCTTTAATGTCCGTTCTTGTCCTTCTCACTAATAAATCACAAAGAATGGTGTCACGAATACTTGCAGAAATCTGTTTAAAGCCTTCATTGATTTCCTCTAATCTTTTTATGTCTTCGGGAGTTTTTTCTGGTTTAGCAGCAATAATATTCATTTCCTTTCTCAGCGCATTATATTCGGTCATAATGGCAGAGAAATAGGCTTCAAGGTTACGACCTTCCACCTTGTCGAGTGTACAATATTGATGATTACGCTCGAAAAGATATATCTGATTCTTCAAATCGTTAGGTGTGTTGTTTTGGGGTGTTGCAGACAATAGCCCTATATAAGGGTAATTACCTGTATTTGCGCCAATTTGAGCAATCAGATTGTCAAGTGCCTCATACATGGCGGTGTCGCTGTTCCGAAATTTGTGGCTCTCGTCAATTATAATCAATCCATAATTGCTATAATTTAGCACCGTTTCAAATTCTCCTGTATCAATCCCCCCATCTTCATCATCTATCATGCTATCAATGGATCCAGTTGTTATAAAGTCAATAAAAGGCTCTATCTGGTCATTACTGTCTTTGTCAAATATCTTGATAGTATCTTTCCATGCCGATTTAATTGCAGGTGGCGTAATAACCAAAACTTTATGTTCGCGGTCAGCATCGGGGTAATTCAAAAAATACTTGATAATCAGAGTGCCAACAATTGTCTTACCCAGTCCCACAACATCGGCAAGCATAAAGCCTCCGTGGGCCTTCATGATGCTAAAGCATTGCTTAACGGCATCAAGTTGATATTCCAAAGGGGAAAACTCCTTGGGTAGATAGCTGGATATGACTTGTGTCTTGTTGACATCAATCATATCACCAAACTGGTAGTGGAGCAGTTTAATATAAAGCTCATAAGGAGTAAGCTGCTGGGGGGTCTTTTCTCTTTCGACTTTTTTGCCGATAGGTGAAGGCCGTAGAATCTGCTCTAAAAATGTTTTGTTCCACGGCTGGGATTGCTGCCATTTCTCTTCAAACCACATTACATGGCTTTTCTGATTGTGATTTCCTGTTTCCGGTACGGCTACACGCATCCAGTCGGTCTCCATATAGTTCAGTTCTGCATTGCCATTTAGCCCTTTCTGGGTGAAGTTGGAACTGCCAACAATTCCTACTGCATTGTTATTTCCAATGAAGATATAACATTTTGAGTGAAGGAACTGTGCATCTTCATTGGCGTTTGTCCTATAGACGCGAATCTCAACCTTTGAATTCTCATCAGGAGTACAATAATCTAAGAGGCAATTGATGGCATTCATATACTCATCTTTTAACTCTAAATTATCTATATCTGTCTTAATATAGTCGTCAGGAAACAATGGGCTTTTTACTTTAGGCTTTTTCAGTTGATTAACAAAAACGTATGGGTCTTTGCCTATCAGTAAACGTAATTTTGTCCCATTTTTTCTCAAAAAAGCTTCCAGTTTATCTACAACAAGAGTAAGTCCTGGCATATCCCAATATCCAGTTGCAATGCTTACCGTATGTACGTCATCTGTCGAGAGACATTTATTGATTGTCTCTTGCATAGACAATGATTGTATGGAATTATCTATAAGGGTGTTATTCATTCTTAATTACTTTTCTATAGTAGGATTAATTAATGTTCGCACATCCACATTAAGGATATTTGCAATTTCATTCAGTTGCTGTATGGATGGCTGTACTTTGTTGGCACACCACCTTGAGACGGTATTTTCTGATTTACCAAGCTGTTCCGATAACCAGCGATTAGTCTTTCCTTGCTCCGCTAAAGCGGCTTTTAGTCTGTTGAGCATCATGGATTGTTGATTGTTCGACATATTTCTGTGATTATTTTGCTGCAAATATACAAACAAAATATCATAATAGCAAGGAATTACATAATTATTAATAAAAAATGTGAGTAGAGGTATTTGATACAGTAAAAAATCCGTGTAATCTTTCGACTACACGGATTCTATGATAGATAACCAAATATTCTTACTTCACCTCCTCGAAGTCGGCGTCCTGGACATCGTCATTGGGATTCGAGTGGGCTTGCTGACCGCCGAAGCCTGCACCTTGGCCTGCACCGCCGGGCTGGGCACCGGCCTGCTGATACATCTTGGCAGAAGCAGCCTGCATGACCTGGTTGAGGTTGTTGATGGCGGTGTCGATGGCAGCGATGTCACCAGACTTGTGGGCATCCTTCAGCTGCTGCATGGCCTGCTCCACGTTGGCCTTGTCGGCACCGAGCTTGTCGCCGTTCTCGTTGAGGAAGGTCTCGGTCTGGAAAATCATGCTGTCGGCCTGGTTCATCTTGTCGATGCGCTCGCGCTCCTTCTTGTCGGCCTCTGCATTGGCTTCAGCCTCGGCTTTCATGCGGTTGATCTCGTCCTGAGAG
>JAEEGL014580833.1_pt1 | contig 10189 bp, 9 predicted proteins | sample 9134231 | NCBI WGS metagenome assembly JAEEGL01 (sample SAMN16246548, study PRJNA631951) | gut metagenome | biome: gut microbiome; feature: rumen; material: fiber-attached | host: Bos | place: Iran: Karaj | collected 2018-10
TCACTTGATGTATCACAGAATACTGCACTGAAGACACTGTACATATACAATAACCAGATAAAGGGTGCGGAAATGGATGCCCTTGTTGAGAGTTTGCCGACTGTCAGTGATGGCGCGATGTATGTCATATATGACACTAATGAAGGTAACGTTATGACAACGACACATGTAGCAGATGCTAAGGCGAAGGGGTGGACTCCGAAATGTATGGTTAACGGCCGTTGGCAGGACTATGAAGGCAGCGAGCCTGAAGTGAAGAAATGCGCTACGCCTGTTGTTGCTTTCTATGATGGCAAGTTGATATTCAGATGCCAAACTGAAGATGTAGAATATAAATATCAGATTGCTACACCCGTAATGTCTGCGAATGATGGCAACAATGTAACCACACCAACAAAGATTCAGTTAATAGTATATGCAACAAAGGAGGGTTATGAACCCTCAGATGCTGTAACAAACGAAATAGATTTAAGTGCCTTGATAGGTAAACTTGGTGACGTGAACGGCGACGGCGTTGTCAACGGCACGGACATTCAGGAGGTAATAAATATAATTGTCAATGCGGAGTAATTTATAAAGGTTATTGGTTAAAGGTTATTGGTTATAGATAAAAAGATATTGGAACTGGCAAATAAGGAATGAAAGATAACAGGAATCGCAAGAAGTGACGTGATTTCTGTTATTTTTTCGGCTTTTTCTTGCACGGAATGGAAATTATTACTACCTTTGCGGCAGATAAATCTGTTATAATAAAGTTTACCGTTTACGGTTTACAGTTTAAAAGAATGAATAATTAAAAATAAGACGACTATGAAAAAGACATTGCTTTCATTAGTGTTCTTGCTGACAGCGATAGCTGCAGGAGCACAGAGCATCACGAATGCGACCTTCAGCTACTCTTTCAACGGTGAAGGGAGTAGAGTAAGTTTTCCTGAATCGGGCTTCAGCACCCTCGACCTCAGCGAAACCGTGGCAGAGAACTTCAAGATTGATGCCATCACGGTGCAGACCAGCGGCCCTGTAAACGACGTAACGATGTACGGAGCCCAATACAAAAGCGGCGACAAGGATCCCGAGATAATAGAGATTCCACTGGCGGCGCAGGAGGGGCTGGCTGGCGACGGAAATGTATGGTGGTATATTCCGGGAGAGATCTTTGAGCATAATATGGACAACGGCTGGATAGTAAAGGACAACGATCGCAGCACCGCAACCAGGTACCTCACCTTCTACTTTGTTGCCAACAAGGACAAAAGCCCCGCATATTACAACAACGGCGGCGACAACTATTCTATCCGCTTCAAGACCGAAGGTAAAGGCGGCGGTGACCAGAGCGGCAACATAACTTTCTACGACACATATACTGCCGCACTGACCTTGAGCATGACTGGCGGCAAATATTCCAACATCACCTATACATACGCTGGCGACGGCTCACGCGACATCAGCGACCAGCCAGGCGAAGTCAGCTCACTCCAGATAAGCGACTTCACACTGCGCCTGAAGCGCGCCAGCGCGGATCTGGAAATTGAAAGCGTCAGCGTGCAGTACAAAGTCTATGAAGAAGGCTCCAACGGACAGTGGAACGGAATGGAATTCACTGAGCAGGAAGACGAGGGCGGCGACATCCTCGCAAAGAAATATGTCGGCACAAGAGCCACATCAGACCTTGCCTACGGACTCAAGGAGGGCACAACCTATGTATTGGAAGTGATATACCAGGTGGTTGACAAGAACGGCAATTACTACTTCTTCGAGCCTTCCAACTGGTACGGAAAGTACAAGTTCTCCGTTAACAACAGCGGCGGCGGTGGCGGTGGCACCGGCATACGCGGCGACGTGAACGGTGACGGCATTGTCAACGGTACCGACATTCAGGAGATTATCAATATCATAGTAGAAGGGGAGTGAGAAGGGAGTTAAAAAAAGCAGGAATTGCAGTTCCTGCTTTTTTTTATGATTTCTTGGTTGATGTTTTTATTATGCCGACGTAGGTGAGGAGTATCACGTTCATCAGCAGGGCGTAGATGATGGCAGGGATTGCGATGCGGCCGTCGTTGAAGATGAACGGACTTGAGGCGATGGCAATAGCCTGAGCGGCATTCTGCATTCCTACCTCAATGACTATGGTGCGACGCTCCTGAGTATTGAGACGCATGAGACGCGAAATGGCGGCTGCAAGACTGACGGCAATAAGGAGCAATATGAGAATGCATGAACCCAGAACAGAGAAGTTATCGACGATGGTGTGATAATGCTGCACGAAGAAGATGCCGGCAAGAAGCATGAGGGCTGGAAAGGCGAGACGCGACAGGACACGCTCTATCTTCGTGGCTGCCGTATCAAAGTATCTGCGGCAAAGTATGCCGAGGACGATGGGCAGCAGCATGGTAACTAGATTCTGCATCAGAAGATTTCCTACCGGCAGTTGTACTCCTACGGCGGTACCTATATACGTGGTTGTCCACTGCAAAATCAGCGGCACAGTAAAGAGTGTCACGATGGAACTGACTGCCGTAAGTGATACGGACAGCGCCACATCGCCCTTGGCAAGCATGGAGAAAACATTGCTTGACGAACCACCTGGACAGCATGCTATGAGCATGATGCCGATAAAAAATATCGGTGGCAGTTGGAATATTGACACGAGGCACCAGGCGATTGCCGGAAGCAGGATGAGCTGACCGAAAAGGCCTGTGAGCATAGCTCCTGGACGCTTGGCGATGAGTACAAAGTCAGAGGGCCTTAGTGTGAGCCCAAGGTCAAACATCAGGAGTGTCAGGATGGGAAGTACTATAAGAATGGAATTCAATTTAGTTAAAAGTTAAAAGACAATAGTTAAAAGATAATTGTTAAAAGATAATTGTTAAAGAATCTGGTTGGCGTGGTCTTTGGTGTTGATTTGTTTGCCGGACATAATCTGCTCGATGACACCTTCTTCATTTATTATAAAGGTGGTACGGATGGTGCCCATGGTCTTTTTGCCATACATAGTCTTCTCTCCCCATGCTCCCATAGCCTCAAGGAGCGTTTTGTCAACATCGGCAATAAGCGGGAATGGCAGGTTGTGCTTTGCCTTGAACTTCTGATGTGAAGCGGCAGAATCTTTGCTCACACCAACAATTTCATACCCAGCACCCTGCAGTTCGCCATAATGGTCGCGCAGGCTGCATGCCTCGGCGGTGCATCCGCTGGTATTGTCTTTCGGATAGAAATAGAGCACCAGCTTGCGTCCCTTGTAATCACTCAGGCGTATTTCACGCCCTGTTTCGTCTTTGCCTAGTATCTCAGGCGCTTTGTCCCCAATGTTCATATTTTTAATTGAAAGTTTAGAAATTTCGCTCACAAAGTAAAACAAAAAAATTGAAATATGCAACACATTATATTAAAGATTACATAAAATTTTCTGAAAAGAGCAGAAAAATAACTTGTGTTGGAGTTTTTTTTGTATATTTGCATGCGAAATGACTGACGAAAAGAAAATAATCATAACAGTAGGAACCGAATATATGCATTTTACGGTTACCGAAACCGACGGCACTACAACTGAGCACAAATATGCTATTGACAATAAAATGTCGGTAGCAGCCAACCTGCGTGAAGTGTTCCGCAAGCAGTCGTACATGAAGGCAGCCAAGAGGACGCCCGATGGTATTCCCTGCATACGTGCCACGCTGATGGTTTCGACACCGGTGGTACTGGTTCCAATTGAGGAGGACTTTGAGCCCAAATCCTCGTATGACATTGCGATAACGGGCTATAAGTACGATAATAAACATGTTACGGAGATTCCGCTGCTTGACGCCGTTGCCATATATCCAGTGAACAACGACCTGAAGATGGTGGTTGAAGACAACTGCTCCGACGTGGAGGTAGGTAACATCATCATACCAGTATGGCAGACGCTATATAAGAAATACTATACCGGAACGCAGGACAGAAATCTTTTCGTGTATTTCTTTGACGGAAAGATGAACATCTGCTACTTTGAACATCATCGCTTCAGATATGCCAATTCGTTTGAAGTGACGAAGGTGGAGGATATGATGTACTACATATTGTATGTATGGAAGCAGTTGGGCATGAATGCTACGGCAGACATCCTCTCACTGTGCGGTGACATTCCCGACACACTGGAAGAGAAACTTAAGGTTTACATAGAAAGGGTTACGGAGTGCGAATTGTAACAGGACGATACAAGGGGCGCCACTTCGACATCCCACGCAGTTTCAAGGCCCGTCCTACGACGGACTTTGCCAAAGAGAACATTTTCAATGTCCTTCAAGGTTACATTGATTTTGAAGACACTGCGGCTCTTGACCTCTTCGCCGGCACAGGGAGCATATCGCTGGAGCTGCTCTCACGTGGCTGCAGCAGTGTTGTCAGCGTAGAACTCGACCGCGACCATGCACGCTTCATACAGCAGTGTGTTGACAAACTGTCTGGAAACGCTGATGCCGATGCACTGCTGAATCATACCCTTATCAGGGGCGATGTATTCAAATTTCTGAAGTCGTGCAAGAGACAGTTTGACTTTATCTTCGCCGACCCGCCATATGCCCTCCCTACCCTTCCGGAGATTCCAGACAAGGCATTGCCACTGCTGAAAGATGGCGGCATCCTAGTCTTTGAACACGGAAAGCAGAACGACTTTTCGGCACATCCAAGATTTGTAGACCACCGCTCCTACGGAAGTGTAAACTTCAGTATATTTAAGAAGTGAAAGGTGAAAAATGAAAGGTGAGATAATATAGAATGATTGACAGAGCGACCATAGAACGTATTAAGGACACTGCAGACATTGTTGATGTGGTGTCTGACTTCGTATCGCTGAAAAAGGTAGGTATCAACTATCGCGGCCTGTGTCCCTTCCACGACGACCACACGCCGTCGTTCTATGTCTCTCCTACCCGACGAACATGCCACTGTTTCGTTTGCGGTGAGGGTGGCGACTGTGTAGGTTTCATCATGAAACACGAGCAGATGACATATGGCGATGCCCTTCACTGGCTTGCTCGCAAATATAACATAGAGATACAGGAGACAGAACTTTCAGACGAGCAGAAGAAGGAGCAGTCGGAACGCGACTCCATGTTCATAGTCAATGAATGGGCTGCAAACTACTTCAAGGACATACTGCATAACGACGTTGACGGCAGAGCCATTGGACTACAGTATTTCCGCTCAAGGGGAATACGCGATGACATAATGGAGAAATTCCGTCTGGGCTTCTGTCTAAACGACAGGCACGCCATGACGCAGGAAGCCCTCAAGAAAGGTTACAAGGAGGAATTCCTGTTGAAAGTGGGACTGAGCTATCATATCGAAAATGCAAAGACCAACCTACCCTTCGACCGCTTCAATGGTAGGGCCATATTCCCTTGGATAGGCATATCAGGCAAGGTAGTAGCCTTCGGCGGCAGGGTTCTCGATGCACGCACCAAGGGACTGAATCAGAAATACGTTAACTCCCCCGATTCAGAAATCTTCCACAAGAACCAGGAGCTTTACGGCATCTTCCAGGCAAAGAAAGCTATTGCCAAGGAGAACCTGGTTTATATGGTTGAGGGATATACAGATGTTATCTCGATGCACCAGTGCGGCATAGAGAATGTAGTTGCCAATAGCGGAACGGCACTGTCGGAACACCAGATACACATGCTCCACCGCTTCACGTCGAACATCGTATTGCTCTACGACGGCGATGCTGCCGGCATCAAGGCTGCCATGCGTGGTACAGACATGCTGCTGAAGGAAGGAATGAACGTGAAAGTGATGTTGCTGCCTGACGGACAGGATCCCGATGAATTTGCGAAGAAGAATACAGCTGAGGAATTCAGGGCATACATAAAGGAGAATCAGATGGACTTCATAGCCTTCAAGACGAAGGTGCTGCTGGATGGAGTCACCGACCCGCACGAACGTTCTGAAGCTATCACAAGCATCATAAGGAGCGTCAGTATGATAGGCAACCCGATAGCACGGGAGGCATACATAAAGGATTGCTCTGCACGACTCGGATTCAGCGAACAGACACTCACGGCAAAGATGAACGAAGAGATACGCTCCTACCGTGAGGAGGCTCGCAAGGAGGAAGCCAGAGAACAGTACCGTCAGGAGATGGAGGCACACAGGCAGGAATACCCTTCAGACAGAAGTAATACATCCGACCAGTCTCATACTCCGACACAGACGTCTGCTCCAAAGCCAACAACTGTCACGCCAAAGGCAGCAAAGAAGAAAAACGAGACGGCATCCGACCTGCTGATGAAAGTCATCATACAGTACGGGAATAAGATAATTTATGACAACCTTACCGACAACGAAGGAAATCCCGTATCACTTACTGTCGCAGAACTGATATCGTACAGCCTCTCGGAAGACGAACTGCAGTTTCCGGAGCCGCTATATAACATAATGCTGCAGGAGGCAGTAGAACACGGCAGGGAAGAAAACTTCAACAATGAGGCATACTTCACCCTGCATCCTGACTATGACATTTCATCTCACGCCATAAAACTGGTATCGGACTCACTAACGCTGTCAAAGAGCTTTGAGGTGAAACTGTCGATAGAGCAGCTACGCGACAAAATAGAACACTTACTGTATGAATTCAGAAACGACTACATAAAGGAAAAGCTGGTGCAACTGCGTAACGATATCAAAGTGACACAAGACCACGAAAAGTTGAAGGAACTGCTAAGGGAGCTGCAGGAAACAGAGAAGATACGCACGGCAATAGCAAAGAAAATCGGGGGCAGTCTGAAAGCATGATTAGGGAATTCCCCTGCCGGCATAGGGAAAACCTTTTCTATATGATTAAGGAAATCCTTATATTTGCGCCTGAAACAAAAAACTAATAAGCCCCATGAAGAAATTTCTCTTAACAGTCATAACACTTTTCTGTCTGACGACAGCCATCTATGGTGAAGACAATGACAGACAGCAAAGCAACAAGACAACAAACATGCGCTCCAGCAGTACCCGCTCTACCGTCAACAACAATGGCAGCAATGTACAGGACATCAGAAACGGATATGTAGGCAACAGCCGTTTCATGGGCGGAAACATGCGCCGTTCAGGAGTCACTAACGGCATGGGGACAGGCATGACACGCAGTCTCGTAGGAAACGGTTCACATGGAACAAAAAGAAACCAGTCTGTAAAAAACGACACTACAAGCAAGAAATAACAAATTTAAGACATCGTTTATGAAAACAAAATGCCTCATAATTGGCAGCGGACCTGCCGGATACACAGCGGCAATATATGCCGGACGTGCAAACCTCTCACCAGTAGAATACTGTGGCCCACAGCAGGGAGGACAGTTAACACAGACCACCATCGTGGAAAACTTCCCCGGTTATCCGCAGGGAGTTGATGCCAACCAGATGATGATGGAGATACGCGAACAGGCAGAGCGCTTTGGCACAGAGATTCGCGACGGAGAAATTACCGCCGTGGATTTTTCATCACGACCATATAAGGCAACGGCAGATGATGGAACAGTGATTGAGGCTGACAGCATAATCATCTCCACCGGTGCGAAGGCAAAGTACCTGGGTCTGCCTGACGAGCAGAAATATAACGGTATGGGAGTCAGTGCATGTGCTACATGCGACGGCTTCTTCTATCGCAAAAAAGTTACAGCAGTAATCGGTGGCGGAGACACTGCCTGCGAAGATGCGCTGTATCTTTCTGGACTATGTAAGAAGGTGTATCTCGTAGTGCGTAAGAACTATCTCCGTGCTTCAGAGATTATGCAGCAGAGGGTGCGTGAGGCAGAGAATATAGAAATACTTTTCGAGCACAATGCAATCGGGCTATACGGAGAAAACGGCGTGGAGGGCATGCACCTCGTAAAGCGTAAGGGAGAACCGGACGAGGAGTGTTACGATGTAGCAATAGACGGTTTCTTCCTTGCCATAGGTCACAAACCTGTAACAGATATTTTCGCCGACACACTGGACCTTGACGAGATGGGTTACATCAAGACCGTCGGCAATACACAGCAGGTGTGTGACAAATCTGGAAATATAGTCCCAGGAGTATTTGCTGCAGGCGATGTCTGCGACCCGATTTATCGTCAGGCGATAGTAGCGGCAGGCACAGGATGCAAGGCAGCACTCGAAGCAGAGAAATATCTGCAGACGATATAAAGATGTAAGAGGTAAGATGTATGATATTAGAGTTTTGTATATGAAGTTTTTTCTTTTCGTTGCCTTAAGTACAATGGCTGTGGTCAGTGCCTTTGCTGACGACATCAACGACCGCAACACCCCGCTGCATCTCATGCAGCCACAGTATGTCACCCCCTACGGCATACCAAAAGAGAGTGAGGTTAAAGGTACCATAGACCGAGTGCTGACATATCTTGAGAAGGCTATGCCTGCAACTGCCGTTGATAACCGCCTTCCACAGGGTGACTTCCGTCTGACATCATACGAAGCCGGAGTATTGTATTCGGCAGCGATATGTGCTGCTGCAAATACGGGTGATGACCGTTATCTGCAATTCGTTAAGCAGCGTCTCGGACTCATAGCAACTCAGGCAGAGAAGGAAGCCTCTATAATGGCAAAAGACCCTACCTACGATGCACAGATGCGCATGGTGCTCTATCCCGGAGCGCTTGACGACTGCGGAGCAATGGCGTCAGCATATCTGCGTCTCAACAAATCTGACAAGAGTACAGTGTCGAAGCGTAGTGATGCAGTAATAAAGAGATATACCGATTTTGTCATAAACAAACAGTATCGCCTGAAGGACGGCAATTTCGCACGTCTCCGTCCGCGCTACAATACCGTATGGCTTGACGATATGTATATGGGAGTGCCATGCATGGCATGGTACGGACGCACAGACGATGCAGTTAGCCAGATAATGCTTTTCAAGGAAAAGATGTGGATGCCTGAAAAAAAACTCTTCCGTCACGGATGGGTTGAAAGTATGTCATCACATCCTGCCTACCATTGGGGACGTGCTAACGGATGGGCGATACTTACCATGTGTGAGGTGCTTGATGCATGCGGCAAGAATGATGTTGTACTCTCACTGCTTAGGGAACATATAGACGGACTTTGCGCCCTGCAAGACAAGACAGGCTTTTGGCATCAGCTTCTTGACAAGCCCGACACATATCTTGAGACTTCATGCACAGCCATTTATTGCTACTGCATAGCCCACGCCATCAACGAAGGATGGATTGACGCACAGACATACGGAGCACAGGCTCTGCTAGCTTGGAACGCCTGCCAGACAAAGGTAAACGAACAGGGACAGGTAGAAGGTACGTGCGTAGGCACAGGTATGGGCTTTGACCCCGCTTTCTATGCCTATAGGCCAGTACACAAGATGGCGGCTCACGGATACGGCCCTATGATATGGGCAGGTTCGGAAATCATCCGTATGCTTAAGAATACCCATCCTAAACTCAATGATTCTGCGGTGCATTTTTACCCCAAAGAACAGGCCACAGATAAGCCTATCTTCAGCGAAGATGCACCCGAACAAGAAATTCTTTGGTAAAAAATCATAAGAAAATTTGGATGTGAACAATATTTTTTGTACCTTTGCACCCGCTAAAGCCCAGATGGCGGAATTGGTAGACGCGTTGGTCTCAAACACCAATACTTCACGGTGTACGGGTTCGAGTCCCGTTCTGGGCACATAAAAATGAACTGGCTAAGTACTGACTATCAGTATTTAGCCTTTTGCAATTCAAGAAAACAATTATCATAATAAGTAATATGAAAAGCCTTAAATCACTTCTCTTTATTATGCTGTCGTTCGTGGCAATGACAGCCAGTTCACAGAACCCCTTCGTACAGACCTGGTACACCAGTGATCCGGCACCTATGGTACATGGTGACAGAATGTATGTCTATACAGGTCACGATGAAGACAATGCCGATTTTTTCTGGATGCAGGAATGGCGCGTATATTCTACTGCCGACATGGTAAACTGGCAAGACCACGGCTCACCATTGGCTTTGGAAAGTTTCTCTTGGGCTGATGACCGTGCATGGGCTGCACAGACTATTGAGCGCAACGGCAAGTTCTACTGGTACATCTGTGCCCACTCTAATATTAAGAAAGGTATGGCTATCGGCGTAGCAGTGAGCGATTCGCCAACAGGCCCGTTCCGTGACGCAATAGGCAAGCCTCTCTTTGACAATGGTTCATGGGACAA
>JAEEGL015321834.1_pt1 | contig 10189 bp, 7 predicted proteins | sample 9134231 | NCBI WGS metagenome assembly JAEEGL01 (sample SAMN16246548, study PRJNA631951) | gut metagenome | biome: gut microbiome; feature: rumen; material: fiber-attached | host: Bos | place: Iran: Karaj | collected 2018-10
GTGACCGTCAAGAACACAGGCACCCGTGAGGGCAAGGAGGTTGTACAGCTCTACATCTCAGCCCCCGACAACAAGGCTGCCAACAAGCCCGCCAAGGAACTGAAGGCCTACGCCAAGACCAAGGCCCTGAAGGCTGGAGAGAGTGAGACCGTGAAGCTGACCGTCAAGGCCGCCGACCTGGCTTCCTTCGACGAGGCTGCCTCAGCCTGGGTAGTTGCCGAGGGAGAATACCAGTTCCTCATCGGAGCCTCCTCGCAGGACATCAAGGCCACCCTGAAGGCCAATGCCAAGCCCCAGCAGACCAAGGTAAACAACGTGATGAAGCCCGAAAAGCCCATCACCCTCCTAAAGCGATAACCCCCACTATTCTGATAGCCAAAACAAAAGGTGCACCCGAGCCAAAAGCCAAGGTGCACCTTATTATATTTTCCCCCTCGGGGGATTAGAGGGGGGTCTTCACTTTCACACTCCTACCTCCCACTTTCACAATCACAATCTCTCCCCGTTGAATGTTGGTGGCTACGTTAGCCTGTCCATCCTTCACGTTTGCAGAGCCCAGAACCTTGCCGTCAGCCGTATAAACAGCCACGGCCTGACCCTCCTGCTCACTCTTCACAGTTATCACTCCCCCATTGGCCGAAATCAGCACAGGGATGCTTTCCTGTACAGCCTTGGCCGAAGTAGGAGTCTCGGGAGTAGTTACCGTAAATATGGCATCCGTCCATACAAGCGTGGCTGTAGCCACATCGCTATTGGTATATCCCGACTTAGTGGCATACACGCTGATTTCGTAAGTGGCGGAGAGGTCAATGCTGCTGGACACATCAGATTTGATGTCCGTATCAGTAATGGTGTAATGATACTCCACCCCTTCCGTATCGCAAGAGAAAGTAAGTTTCTTGTCAGCATAGCTGATAATGGGTGTTGCGCATTTATTAGCCCCCTCTTCGCTTCCTGCAATCGACTTTTTCATTCCGAACTCGCTCCACGGCAAAGTATTCTCATAATCGTTTAGTGATCTTGCGGGGACATAAAGTGTTGCTTTTTTTTGATTAGAATTTTCAAAGGCAGTTGAGCTTATTGAAGGGAGATTTTCTGCATAGCAATAAACCTCTTCTAATTTGGAACAATCAGCAAATGCATAGCTAGCAATGTAATCTACCGAATTTGGGATAATTATAGATGTAAGGTTCCTGCATCTATAGAAAGTATAATTCTCTATGGTGGTTATAGAATTAGGAATGGTAATAGAGGTAAGGCCAGTACAGCCATAAAAAGCATGGTCTCCTATGCTAGTCACAGAGTTCGGAATAGTCAAAGAAGTCAGGCTGGTACAGTCTCCAAAAGCATATATTCCAATAGTAGATACGGAATTAGGGATAGTCACAGATGTCAAGTTAGTACAACGATAAAAAGTTTCTTCTTCTATGGATGTCACAGAATTTGGTATGATTACAGAGGTCAGGAAGGTGCACCAACAGAAAGCATTTCTTCCTATACTCGTCACAGAATTAGGAATGGTTATAGAAGTCAGGCTGGAACAACTCTGGAAAGCACTATTACCAATACTTGTCACCGAATTTGGGATTATTATGGTAGTCAGGCTGCTGCAACGTGAAAAAGCACTGTTTCCTATGCTGGTCACGGAATTGGGGATAGTCACTGATGGCAGACTGCTACAACCATAAAAAACACTATTACCAATGGTAGTTACGGAATTGGGGATGGTCACCGAGATTAAGGCACTACAACCAGAGAATGCATCGCTACCGATGCTGGTAACGGAATTTGGGATATCCATAATTCTCAGATTAATGCAATTATCAAAAGCCATACCTCCAATTCTTGTAATGGAATTAGGAATTGTGACCGATGTTAGATTGTGACAACTCTGAAAAGCTCTGGCTCCGATGCTTGTCACGGAATACTCAACACCATCATAAGTAATAGTTTTAGGAATATCATAAGAACCTGAATATGAATTGTAGTCGTTGTTACGATACGTAACTTCTGCCGTTTTTTCTTCAGGATTCAGGTTATAATAGATACCATCAACTAAGGCATCATAGGCGCTGGCAAACAAAGGAAGGGCCAACAAAAAAGTGGAAAGGATAAGTTTCTTCATATTGCTTGTATTTGTTGATATCGTTGTTTGATTATTAATATATCACTTTCTTTAGACCATTAACGAGAAGATAGTGTTTGATAGAACGAGAAACCATACCCGCCTTTTGCATAGGGAGCAACCTCTATCTCTGCATTCCTATTATCAGTTTGGAATCTTGCATTTATTGCCATACCCCCAGATAGAATATGACCACCGTATTCAATCATCTTCGATTCGGTAGTTTCAAGAAGTGTGTAGTTTTCGCTTATAGGTTCACCATATTTATTTTTATAGATATTGAAATAACTGGCAAAATATGTAATAGGTTGCATATAGTCGTATTTGGTCTTCGGTGTTAATGGGACTGACTTAACAGAATATATTTTATTCAACCTATTATTAGAAAAATAATACATATTGGTAACATTAGACTCCTTTACGGTTAAGACATTATTTTCACTCACACCAAAAGTTCTTGCGATTTTTGATTTGCTATCTCCGATAATAGCGCCTGCCAATTCTGTTTCAACCACAGTAAAAGTCTTTTGGCATTTAAAAACTTGCTCTCTGTCAGTGATTGCGACTTCAATAAGATGTTCTCCGACTTCTGACGCATACCATAAATAGTCTAGTTCACTTTTGGGGATGCTATTCAACTTCTCCCCATCCTCATACCATGTTACAAGGATATTGGGATTATCTGTAGTGTAGTTAACAGATAGAATCACTCGTTGCTTTGCACCAATTACATCATCACTTGCTGTGATTTCCACTTTAGGTCCTGTTTTGCTTGATTCCGTTGTTTCGTTATCATCACTACTACAAGATATCATCAAAGGCAGAACTATCATTACAAGCATCAAAATGCTCCAATAAATGATTTTCTTCATAATCGCTAGGTATTTAGATATTGTTATTTCATTTTATTTACCGCCTTTTCTTCTATTGCAATCCAAGCACAGAATCTGGCAGTTCTCAATGACCGTGCGGCCATACGCTATGCATTGAGGCGTATTGCTTATCTTCGGAGATGTGGGCAAGGGTAAGTGTAGAACACAAAAAGACATGGACGATATTCCTATCCATGTCCTAAAGGCTCTCGCATGCCCACAAAAACCAGATAAGTCACGCCCATGCTTAACGCACAGGCGTTTGCGACTTATTCTTTCGGTTTTTGTTTCTTTGAATTTGCGAGATTCTTAGGACAATTCCGAATAACAGCAAACGCTTGTTATAATTTCCACAAATGTCGCACCGCCGCCCTCACTCGGACATAGTGGCGATGTTCGGGGGCAAAGATACAAATAAACGATTACAATCCAAAATAAATGACGATTTATTTGATATTTTCGTTGAATTGTGGAGTGCGAAAGAAAAAAGAGTGATTTTCAAAATTTTGTAGAAATAACTTTTGGAAGTTTCAAAAGAAAGTGTTAATTTTGTGGAGATTTTAAGTTAATTATGTTAACGATGGGATATAGAGAAAAAGTTGATTTGTCACAGAAAGGTTTTGACGAGTTGGATGATTCTACTCGTCACGTTACTATTGAGCGACTAATAGCAGGCATTCAATGTAAGAAGACTAAACCAGAGGACTTGTTGGAGTTAATTGCATATTTCAGGAACAGACATAGTATGGAAGATGCCGAACTTTACAGGCTTGGATATGCGTCCACAGATTACAACAAGCTGTGGGCTACGAGTAACAACAGGTGTTATAATAAAACAGAAATGATGCTTAATAAAAGGCAAACTCAGTATAAGAGTTGGCGTAAGATGTTAAAAGTAACATCGCCCAGATATAAACCAAAACCTAATGAGGCAGACAAACCTCAGAGCATCTACGAGGCCTCTTTCCTAACTTATCGTCCTTACGAATTGGATATATGGGGACCCGCTTCATACGGTACTTTGATATATGATTTGAAGGAGGAATTGGATATCATTGTTAGTCATATGCAAGATGGCAGACAACTATGCAATGACATGATGGAGGAAGAAGCTAAGATAGACAAAGACCCTGAGAGGAAAGAGCAGTTGTTCTGGGATCAGTACAGGACAATAGCCGAAAGAAATCAAGATACGATTGAGTTTCATGTCAGCAAAGGAATTGTCAACACCGACAATCCCGTATACAAGAAAATGCTGACCTATCCTGACACAATAACTGATCTTGCCCATAATGAGTTTCACTACTGTAGTGTGACGCAGATGTCTGACTTCGTAATTACTTATTCTACACTTGCGCAACAGCAAAACATAATTACCACTACAGAGAGTTGTCTTTTGGGCATCAATTTTGAAATAATCAAAATACTCCGCTTTGCTGCTGACCACGCAGACGAAATACTATCAGTAAGAGGAACTAAATTCGATAAGGTTGATACACTGTATCTTATCAAATGGATTAACCCCCTGAAAAGCACTAAACCACATCTTGATAACGAACGTATATTGTTCGAATATATTAAGGGACGCTATAAAGGCACCAACAAATGGTGTGGTTGGTCAACGATTTTTGGACTGCGCAATCAATTAGGCTACTCAGAAAAGGGTTGGCAAGATGTTGTCAAGGATTTCGGCGAAAAGGTTATGAAATTGTATAATTCTTATTCTGAGGGGTAGGAATCTCTTCCAAAATGAACAGTAACTTAATTTAACATGAGCAAAATGAATGGATCCACGCGAATCCATTCATTTTTTTATATTATTCCATTATGGCAGATACTAAATTTCTGAATGGGAAAAAAGAAATCACGTATAATCCCCTGTTTTCCATTCAAAACCGACCAATACCATTCAAAAAACTGAAAAACTCCCATTCATTTTTGTATCAACTTCAAATCAGCCCATTCTTAGGTTTCAATACTGGCCCTTGCCCACTAATCGGATATGGCTTATCTTTGTATAAAATTCCATTCGGGAGCTCCGCTGCGAACCTTTGTTGTAGGAAGGCAGCACGGATAAAACAGAGCGCAGGCTCCCATTGTCTGGATCGGTAATCTGTTCGGCTTTGATTCCAGCAACGCGTGATGGACGGTATTTCTTTTCATATTAAAAAAATGAATAGAAACAACTCTTTAGGAGCAGACAACGACAAACTGTCTCAGCTCTATGCCGCCACTCAGGGCGGACTCGACATCATCCTTGACCTCGTGCCACAGGCGGAGGTCGCAGTTAGTAACCCAAAGCGGAAGTTCAAGTTCCGGACCGAAGAGCGAACGCCGTCGGCCATGCTGTTGCCGCCAAAGGACAGCGACGGGTGCTGGCGGCTCATAGACTACGGTCTGGCCGACGCTCAACGGGCGTTCTCACCCATCGACCTGTACATGCGCGAACGCGGGTATGGGCAGATGGATTTCTACGTAGCGCTGCAAGAACTCTGCGAACAGTTCGGCGTGGCCGACGTGCTATCCAAGAAGGTGAACAAACCGCTCGTGGAGACACGGCCGGCCCTGGAGGACGAGCCCAACGGCTTCCGCCGGCTGAAGACGGCACAGGGCTTCACAGCCGACCTGAAGCGTACGTGGGGGCCGCGCGTAACGGCTGAGACACTTGCCGCACTGGGCTGGAAGCAAGTGGAATGGTGGTCGTACACGTGGCAGGACAAGGACGGACGGCTGATGACCACCATCCGCCACCAGACCGACACCTACCCCATTTTCGCATTGCAATGCGAGGAGGCCAATGCAGAATTGCATTCGCAGGTGTTTCACAAAATCTACGAGCCCTGCAATCCAGAGAAGCAGTTCAGATTCTGCTTCGTTGGAATGAAGGCGAAAAACTATCTCTATGGTCTGGATGCGCTGCGAAGAGCCTGGCAGCTGAACAACGAGCAGAAACTGAAGCAGGTGGTGCTCACCTCGGGCTGCAGCGATGCCGCCAATGCAATGAGCATGGGCTACCAGCCTGTATGGCTCGACTCTGAGACGGTGGAACTATCGCCGTCACAACTGGCCACGTTGAAAACTTATGCCAACGAGGTGGTGAACATCCCCGACATCGACCCTACGGGCGTGACGATGGGCAAGCGGCTGGCACTGAAGTATCCCGAGATTCGCACGGCATGGATTCCGCGCGACCTGACGCGGCTGCACGACAATCGCGGCCACTGCCGAAAAGACCTTAAAGACTACCTTCAGCTTCATCCGCAGCAGGAGATGATGGAGCGGCTGGTCAGCAGTGCGCTGGCTGCAAAGTTCTGGCACGAAGTGCGCGACAAGAACGGCAACGTAACCGACTATCAGCTGTCGGCCACGTCCATGAGCTATTTCCTTGCCCTTCACGGCTACTTCACGCTGTGCAACGACGACCGCAAGGAACCGCTCTACATCCACATCCTCGACGGCGTGGTGACGCCCATAGTGGCCAAGAGCGTGCGCACATTCATCGCCAACTGGGCGCAGAAACAGGCACTGCCGCAGGCACTGCAAGACCGCATCATGCGCTCCAGAGACCTGCCCTCCGACCAGCGCAGCATACTCATCGAACGCAACGACCTGGACTTCACTTCGGCCACCGACCACTCGCAACTTTTTTTCTTCAGGAACTGCTGGATGGAGGTAACCGACGCGCAGATTGTGCGCCATGAGTATAAAGAACTCACCGACCGCAACGTGTGGGCCAGCAACATCATCCCGCACGAATTCCGCACGCTGAAACCGCAGTTCACATGGGAAGTTGTGGACGGCCGCTACGTCATCAAGCCCACTGCCGATGCGCAGAGCAAGCTGATGCAAGTGATTTGGAACACGTCGCGCCTGTACTGGCGCAAGGAGATGGAGCATGGCGAAGAGCTCAGCAACGAAGAGAAAGCCGAAGAAATGCAGAACTTTGTGGCAAAGGTGGCCAACATCGGCTACCACCTCTGGGCTAACAAAATCGAATCGGAGGCTTGGACAACGGTCTGTATGGATGCCAAGCGAGGCGAGAACGAGAACGAATGCAACGGACGTTCGGGGAAGTCGTTCTACCTGAAGGCTATCGGTAAGATGGTAAGCATGTTCTCGGTGACGGTGACAAAGAAAAGCAACCTGGAAAGTCAGTTCCTCTTCGACGGGGTGACCGAGGCAACGCGACTGGTGGTCATCGACGAGTGCCCCAAGCAGTTGCCCGTTCAGTATTTTTTCGACAGAATCACTGGCGACTTCGTTGTAGAGAAGAAAGGACAGAGTGCTTACTCCATCCCGTTCTGCCGGAGTCCGAAGCTGGCCATGGGCACCAACTACGTTATTCTGCGTAACGATCCCAGCTGGATGGGGCGCATGTGGATGCAGGTGTTCAGCGACTATTATCACGTGAAGACCGACACCAACGACTACCTCGAAACCCGTCAGATAAGCGACGACTTCGGCTGCGACTTGATGCGCACCGGCTATCCCGAGCAAGACTGGCAGCAGGACATTGCCTTCATGCTCCAGTGCCTTCAGTTCTACCTCTCATTGCCAGCCGGCCAGCGCAAGCAAATGCCGCCAATGACGCAGATAAAGAGCCGCCAGCAGCATGCCGCCGTGGGCAACGTGTTCGAGGAATGGGCCGACGCCTATTTCGATGACGACAGGCTGGACAAAGCACTTCGAAAGGTTGAAATATACAGTGACTTCAAACGTGAAACAGGACTTGACTATACGTCAAACCGATTCGTCAGAAAACTCAAGCAGTACTGCCTGCTGAAGGATTTTGTTTATAATCCAGCCACCGTTACAGGACTAGACGACGACGGTTTGAACTGGAAAAAACGAACTGGTGAGAAGACTGAGGATTACTGCTTCCTGCAAACCTCAGATTCGAGGAACAGTTTGAAAAAAGCCGCAGAAGAAGAAATTCCATTCTAGTCGGCCATTCTCTATGCGTCAGGAGGGATAGTCTTTTTGATTATCCCTCCTGTTCTTTTGTTCCACTGTTCCACTTTTATATATTTCTCCGCTTGTATTTCTCTTTTTTATTTTTTACTTCTCTATTTTTGAGAATAAAAGTGGAACAGTGGAACATTAGTAAAAATATCAATCTATCTCATTGATTTTCAACACTATAAAAAATGTTCCACTTTTTGTTCCACTGTTCCACTGTTCTACTTTTCAAATTCAGGGCTCGCCCAGATAGTGGAAGATGCAACTGACCATCTTGGGGGTGAACGAGCGCTGGCTGGGAGTGTAGCCTAACTCCCGGAGCTGGGCGGTGAGTTCCGTGTTCAGGTTAATCCACCGCTTCAGTTTTCGCCAGGCGGCATCGGGGGTGAGCTGGGGGCAGTAGCGCTGTGCCAGTTCCGTGCGACCGTATTCTTTCATTGTCGTTTCCATACTACAAATATACTCATTTTCAGCGAATTACGCAAGTTTTCAAGGACAGAAATTTATATAATTATTATAATTTATTCTGACTTTGATTCACGTTCAATCAGACTTTAATTCGTGGGCAATTAGACTTTAATTCGCATCCAATCAGAGTCTCTTTGCGCAGCTGCTCCCCGGGGGAGTTCCTTGGCCAAGATATTTAATAGATTATAATGGGAAGGGACGGGATAGAAGCGGATGGAACAGGAAATGCCGGAAAAGAAATGTATATCTTTGTAGTGTAAAAAGGAACCCCTTGCGGGAACCTCAGAACTTATTGTTTAACCTTCAAATTTTAGTGTGTTATGATTTTCTACAAGTTGATTCAAAACAAGAACGAAGAGATGCCTAAGGCTTACCAGAAGTGGTATGCACGTCCTGTGGTGACTGAGACAATCGACCTGGATTACATTGCTGAACGTATCCAGCGCAATTCGACTGCCAAGAAGAGCGATGCTAAAGCCGTGCTGACGGAAATGGTAGAAGTTATCACCGATGCCCTGCAGAGTTCGCAGCGAGTCCATATTGATGGTTTCGGCTCGTTCAAGGTTGGCATCAGTTCACGCGGAGCTGACTCCGAAGAGGACTACTCTGCTGCCGAGCATGTGCGTGGCCTGCGTATCATCTTCCAGCCAGAGACTCAGACTGATCCTTCCACTCGTAAGCGCTCCAAGAAGATGCTCGTAGGGGCCACCCTCAGCAACATCAATGGACTGGTTGCGAAGAAGGAAGAGCCCAATCCTTAACCCAACTACCCACCCCTTCCCCTCCCGAGGGGAGGGGTTTTTCTTTCCATTATCTATAAATAGGAAAGAAATTGCCGCAATTGCCATAATTTATTTTAATTACGGAAATTTCTGCCGAGAAAAAAATAGAGAATTGTTTTGGTTTATATAATAATTATTTGTGCTTTTGCAACATCATAATGTAGTTTTATCATGATTAAACAACATTATTATGTACAAGAGAAATTGCCGTAATTGCCATAATTATTTTTTAATTACGGAAATTTCTGTTAGGTATATTTGTGAAAAGTGAAGAATCTGTTTCTTATAAAAGACCGTTCTTCTTCATCAATTGCCTCAATTCCTTATTGGTGATGTTGGCCTGATCTGACTTGTCGTATAAAGTGACAAGCGTGATATCGGCATCATTGGTTTCAACTAGAACGGTGTAGGTGATGACCCTTGCACCCCCACTCTTACCCTTGCCTTTTGAAGCAATTGAAAGGCGTACCTTACGAAGATGTTTACCGAGTTCAGTGCCCATGAGAGGATTCTTGCGCAACTCTTCAAGGAAATCAGAATAGTCCTGCTTCATTGAAGGATAGCGCTTGCTGAGTTTCTTCAACTCTCGGGCAAAGTCTGGTGTGGCGGTTATCTTACAATTCATTGAGCAAGTCCTCCGCATTGATACCTTCCAGCTCACCGTCCTTCATCTGACGGAGCTGACCAAAGGCATGGTCAATCTTGGCAAGAGTCTGCTCCTTGGGGGTTGCTTCGGTTTGCACCACATCAGCCTCACTGTACGTCCAGCCCATCTTGGAAATCATCTTCTTGAAGAAGCTGACTTCATGGTTGGGGATGTTGATGGTAATTGCGGTCATATCATTATCGTTTTGAGTTCTGTGTGCAAAGATACGATTAAGCGAGGACAAAACAAAGAGTTTTTCTCTTTTTTTGTTGAGCGGTAGTATTTTCGCTGAGTTTCTTGCTCTGCAAAGATACGATTTAGCAAGGACAAATGAAAA
>JAEEGL015674941.1_pt1 | contig 10189 bp, 6 predicted proteins | sample 9134231 | NCBI WGS metagenome assembly JAEEGL01 (sample SAMN16246548, study PRJNA631951) | gut metagenome | biome: gut microbiome; feature: rumen; material: fiber-attached | host: Bos | place: Iran: Karaj | collected 2018-10
ATTCGAAACTGCTATGCCTGGTACATTTGTTTCCGCTGCGGGTGGTACATTTGAAACCGTTATGCCCGGTACATTTCATTCCGCTACAGGTGGTACATTTGAAACCGTTTTGGGTGGTACAATTAAACCGCTGCCATCAATGCCTTGATCAAGATTAAACAAAAAACATTCTAAGCTACACGAAAAAGAATGTTTTACGGGGGTATAATAAAAATAGCCAAACTGCTAAAGAATCTTGCAATTTAGCTATCTTATTTCTAAAAAATGCTATCGAAAATTTTCTTCTTAACTCGAGACGAGCAGGAAATTTGTTTAATCTGTGAGATTTCTGTGGCGCATACTTACAATTGATTCTAAAACTTGCGCCAAACCATCTTATTGACAATACCGACGTAGCTCTGGATAATCTTGACTACTTTCGTAGAGACATTCTCGTCAACATAATCCGGCACTGGGAGACCATGATCGCCATTGTTGTTCATATCCACAGCACACTCGACAGCCTGAAGGAGGGACTTTTCGTCGATGCCTGCAATGAAGAAACATCCCTTATCGAGGGCCTCGGGACGCTCGGTAGATGTTCGTATGCAGACTGCGGGGAAAGGATGCCCTACACTAGTGAAGAAAGATGACTCTTCGGGAAGTGTACCTGAGTCGGATACGACTGCATAAGCGTTCATCTGGAGGCAGTTGTAGTCGTGGAAGCCGAGAGGCTCGTGCTGTATGACACGTGGATCGAGTTGGAAGCCTGAGGCGGCGAGACGATTGCGGCTGCGTGGATGACAGCTGTAGAGGATGGGCATGTCGTATTTCTCAGCCATAGCATTGATGGCATTGAAGAGCGAGAAGAAGTTCTTCTCTGTGTCGATGTTCTCTTCGCGGTGAGCAGAGAGAAGAATGTATTTTCCCTTTTCAAGGCCAAGACGCTTGTGCACATCGCTTGCCTCAATCTCAGCAAGGTTCTGATGGAGGACCTCTGCCATAGGAGAACCTGTAACGTAGGTGCGCTCCTTGGGAAGACCACAGTCTGCAAGATAACGACGAGCATGCTCGCTGTATGCCATGTTGACGTCGCTGATGATATCGACGATGCGACGGTTGGTTTCTTCGGGGAGACATTCGTCCTTACAGCGGTTACCTGCTTCCATGTGGAAGATAGGGATGTGGAGGCGCTTGGCACCGATTACACTGAGGCAGCTGTTGGTGTCACCAAGCACGAGCACTGCATCGGGCTTGGTCTGCACAAATAGCTTGTAAGCACAGTTGATGATGTTGCCGCAGGTAGCTCCCAGGTCATCACCTACTGCATCCATATACACTTCAGGAGCCTCAAGCTTCAGGTCCTTGAAGAAGATGCCATTGAGATTGTAGTCGTAGTTCTGACCTGTGTGAGCAAGAATAACATCGAAATACTTGCGGCACTTGTTAATCACTGCTGCAAGACGGATAATCTCGGGACGGGTGCCGACGATGATGATAAGCTTCAGTTTGCCATTATTCTTGAACTTTACATCACTATAATCGAATTTGGGTTGCTTCTCCATTTATTATATTATTAAAGGTGAAAAATGGATTTGTCAAGATGGAACTGTTCGATGACAGTTCTGATGCCTTGATTGTAAGTGCCAGCTGAAAGCGAGCTTTCTGCTGACGCTGTCAATCAAACCATCACCCTTTCAGGGCAGCGATCTTTATAAATAGAAAATTGTTTCACAGAAAAATTTAAAAAATATGTTTGTCGAGAATTAAACATTTAGGAGATTCTATTGAGGGAATACTTTTGAGTAGAATCAAGAATCAAAAGTAATACTATATAAATCGGGAATTATCATCCAGAAAATCAAAATTTCACAGAATTAATTTTTGTATCGAGATCTATATAATTACTGGATTTAATATCATCAGGGAAAAAAAATGAAGTATTAAGAGTTTGATTAATAATATCTGTTTTTTTTTCTTCAACTCTTATATATTGTAATAATTTATTAAAACAATCTTCTAATGAGTTATATATTAAATGATTCTTAATTGCATATTTTAAAGAAATATCTCGATTTTGTGGTTGTTTACCAATCTCTTTCTCAAAAATATGAATAACTCTACATTTACAATTACTAATTTTTTTGGTAGAAGATGTATCTAGATAAATATATAGATGATCAATTAATTGTAAATCATATTTCATGATCCAATTATTCAGCCCTTTGACGATTAATTGAATTTTATGACCTTTCTCATCTAGAACTTTAAATTTATTACCATTATTAATAATCTTTAATTCTGTTTGTAGATTATCATAGATAGTTAATGCCTCCTTAAGTTCAGATCTATAAATAGGAACATCCGGGACATAATGAGATAAAGGATGCAATAAAGGGCGTAAAATACGTTGTAATTCAAGGAATAGAATCTCTAAATTTCCGAGCAAAGATTTTTCATTTATTTGAACACAAAAATTGATACAATCTTCAACTATTTTTGTCAAATTGAACGCTGGTCTTAACTCAATTTCTTTATCTCTGAATGCAGCTGAAATAAAACTATGATTAAGTAATCCTTCGAAAGCCTTTCTTAAATAATTAGCTGCAGCTGGATAATCGGGGTGTTCTTGGTTTGAATAATAATAATATGCTTTCCCAAAATCTGTATCTGATAATAAAAGAAGTGGATTAGCAATCATATTACCTCCGGCATCTTTAATTACACCTTCATATAACTCATAATAAATCCAATCTGAATTATCACCTAATATTAGTTTTGCTTGATTGAACCAACTACGATCATATGTAGAAATAAACTTTTGATACTCAAAAAATTCATTATTAATAATATTTAAAACAGGTTTACGATTTCCTAAATCCAATCCAATAAACACATCGTCGAGGAATAATAACTTAGTATCAACAGATGAAGAAATCAATTTGAGTGATGATAAGTACAAACATATTGCAATTGCAGAAAGTCTAGCTTCATTTAGTTTATCATTATAACCTAAGAGTTGATTACCAAATTGTTTAACTTCTAAATAAATTATGCCTTCAATGTCAGTATTTTTTATTTTTCCTTGTTCATATAATTTAAGTGAAATTAAATTAAGTTGAATCTGCAAATTGAAATCTGAAAAATACTTTTTCATCATTCCTCCAAGTTCAGAGTTTAGATTCAAAATGAGATTCTGAAATGCTAATTTAAAATCATCAAAATCCCTCCTAGCAGATTTATACTTGTTGTCAGAACGATGATGAGAAGAGGTTGTTTTATTGATTATTGATTCGTATAATTCTTTTATGGTCTTTGTAATTCCTCCAGTAGTAGGAATATAATTTCCAATAAGATCAAGAACTAATTTAAATAAATTAGGACTAGAACTATTTGACAAATAAACTCTTAATAACTGAGTATAATCAAGAAAACCACTCGCTCTATAACCGAGTTTAATAAAATCTGCGTTATTACTTGAACCTACATTAGAACTTGAACGGTAGGTAGCCTCTGTACCTTGAATAATATCATTAGTAGTAGAATCTATATCGCTATAAACTATATCAATTGTTCCATCATTTCTTCCTGTAAATTGGTTAACATCAAAAGAACTAGTAGAATCGACACTACTTCTCATGAAATGCCTAACAGCTTTATACAATGAAGACTTTCCACTTCCATTTTCACCATAAATCAAAACATTTTGCCCTTTTGCCATACAAATGGAAAATGGGCGATAATATGCTTTAAAGTTATCAATTTTTATTTCAATTATTCTTTTCATTGATTAATGCATTATGAAGAATTGTATCAATATTCATATCAACGGCTTTAAGAAGAGATAATGACATCTTCGATTCTTGCTTTATTAATACATTATATACATTATATACCAAAAGACTAACATTATTATAATCGGTGTGATCAATCATAGGGATTTCTTGTACTAAATCCAAAATTCCAAGATGAGTTTTGTCAATATCACTTTCTGTTACAATCTCATAAACCATCAAATCTAAGATTCTTTCGAAATATTTTTTCTCAAGTTCATGACTATAATCAATATACTGAACTATTTTTTTTATTTGAGACTGCACAGAAATATCTACAAAAGGAATCTGAATACTACCGACCTTTGATGCAGTATATATACAACTATTATCCTGAATGAATGCAGAACTATGCAAGACTCCTTGAATATATTGCGGATCTATCCCTTCTCGATTAACCCTGATACCAATATATTTTTCACGAATAGCAGTACTAGAATCAATATACCTAATAGTTATCCTTTCTTCGTAACCACATAATGTAGTCATCAATAACTGAACATTTTGAGGCTCTAACGATGGCTTGAAACTAATCAACTCTGCAACATCTGCAATTCGGAAAGACAGAAGTTTGTTTTTTGATTTAAACTGCAATCTAAAATCGTTAATCCTTTCTTTAAATATATCTAAATTGTCACAACAGGACATTAAACTGATCAAGTTTGAAATTTGAGTTCTTGCTAACTTGCGTTTATTATTTAAATCTTTATAAGATAAATCATGTAGTAGAATCCATAAGACATAGAACATCATTTGTGTACGACGACCATTTTCGAAATTAAGAAGCTCGTCAAGAGACTGTACTAATTGAGTGACGGGTAATTTTTCATCGCCTAATAGTGTTCTAACATTTCTCACAAATCCAAATTCAAGTGAATTAACTGCCTTAATTAAATCTTGGCTGTCGCCATGTTCCATTAGTTCGGTTATTTTATAACGAAAACAAAAACGACAATTAATTCGTTTATCCGTTTTATAAAGTTCAAGAGTTTGTTCAGGAGCAACTTCATTAAAATGAATACCACTCTTTTGGAAAATATATTGGCAATAAGCTAAAGTAGTAAAAATATTTTCATTCTCCATTCGAGTGCTATTTTTCCTTAAATAAAACCACTTAGCATTATTATTGTTTGCTTCCTTAATAGTATTAATTAATTGACGGGGAGCAAAAGAATTCCACATCTCAAATGAATCCTTAGCTATAGGATAAGGTTTATTGTTAAGCCTAATAAATAAATCAACCGGGTCAAAATTTTTGTTGATTCGACCATTAATTTCAATTACCCATATATCTGCGGATTTAATTTTTGTTTGCTCTGTTTTTGTAAGCATAACAAATTGTTTTCCATGCAAATTCTTAAGAATTCCATTTTCTCTTAGATCCAGGCTAAACTGATTTTGTATCGAGTACTGTTCCTTTCCGTTTTCATCCTTATACGGTTCTCCCATGAAGGCAAGAATACTCAAAAGACGTTGTTGACCATCTATAACCTCTGATATCCCATCTTCTCGCTTAAACACGAAAATTGGTGGCAATTTAATCCCGAGGAGTAAACTTTCAATAATAGAAGATGATTTCTTTTTATTCTTAACTTCATTACGCTGATACGGTGGTCTAATCAAAAATCTATTACCGCTAACATTGCGAAGTAACTCAACAACATCCACTGAAGTAGGTTCAGGCTTATTTATACGTAAATCCTCAAAACTTAATAGACCTTCATCATGATAAGAAGATTCTCTTTTTCTATTTGCTTTTTTAAATTCATCGTGATTATTTATGAAAAGGGAAAAACTGCAATTAAATTCTTGTTCAAAAAAGACTGCAGTACATTGATATCTTTCAACAAGAACTTTAGCAAATGAACTTCTATTTGTTGTAAATTTATCTTCGTTAACTTTTGCAAATAAAACCACATCTGAAAAGAACTGTTCTTTCAAATCATATAATTTAGTATCTGTTTCCTCTTCAACAACTGATATTGCCCAATAAAAACATTCTGCATACAACCTATTATAATTGATACCTGAGATTTCTAACCTTCTTTCTATCTTAGACAATATTTTTAATTTATTATAGCAAGATTTATATATTTCTTCATAATCATCTTCAGAGATATTATTTGAGAGTAATTCAAAATATTTATTGATTACTTTTTGTTTTTCAGTCGAATAATATTTAATCGGGATTTTATGCTGTACCAGTAATGTTCTCAATTTCATTACTTTCTTGTCAACACTGGTCTTTTGACTAGAAAGACGGAAAACTCTACTAAAAATTGCATCAAATTCCTTATCATCTCGAAAAATACTCTTAAGATAACTATTAAAATCATTATGATAATACTCAGCAGCATCAATTTCATCATTTTTTAATGGAGTAATTCCTGAATTATAACGTTGAAAAATTTCTTTCTTTACACTATCTTCGTCCTCAGGGCTATGTTCAACCAAAAAACTATATTCTATAACACGAATTTTTGTTTCTTCAAAAATTGTTCTATACTCTTCATCTAACTCTAGATACGATTTCCCTATTAATTTCGTAACAGATGATAAACGCTGAAGACCATTTTTCTTTAAACGAAGCTCACCTTGTACAAAACGTAAAATAGTCTGATAACGTTGCCTTCCATCAACTATCTCATTGTGTATTTCTTCATCTTTCTCTGACTTGAAATATATAAGAGGGGGCAACTCTGTTCCTAAAAATATACTTTCAATGAAATATGTTGCTTTTTCATCATCCCAGACATAATTTCTTTGATATGATGGACAATAATCAGTTAGACGAAGATTATCTTCATTAAAAAAGACACCTTGTATCGAACGGACTTTAGACTCAATCTTGATTTGTTTCGTGAATATTTCAAGAAGATTAGTAGCCATAGGATTAAATAATTATACCATTTGTTTATTCAAATAGATAACTAAAGTATTCACTTAATTTAATCTAGAAATGAACAAAAGCTAAGTCACATTTCTTTATCATATCTTCTGGCAAATTGTTCAATCAAGAAAGAAGAAGAATTAGATAAAAGGAAATATGGTTATTCGACTGGGTCGAAGAAAGTATCAGGACGATTAGGATTGAAGATTTCGTTGCAGTACATTACTGTGACGAGGTCTTCAGTGTCGCTGAGGTTGATGATGTTGTGGGTGTAGCCAGGGAGCATATGGACTGCCTGGATGTGATCGCCATCTACTTCCCATTCCAGAACTTTCCCTTCGGGATCGTTCAGATTGCGCTGCTGAATAAGACCGTGTCCTTTCACGACGATGAACTGTTCGAACTTCGTGTGGTGCCAATGTTGTCCTTTGGTGATGCCTGGCTTGCTGATGTTGATGCTGACCTGGCCACAGTTGAGGGTGTGAACCAATTCTGTGAACGAGCCACGTGCATCGACATTCATCTTCAACGGGAATGCAGTCTTCTCATAGGGCAGATAGCTCAAATAAGTGCTATAGAGCTTCTTGGCGAAACTGCCCGCAGGAATCTCTGGTATCATCAATGTCTTGGGTTGATCGGCGAAACTCTTCAAGAGCTCAACAATATGGCCCAGCGTTGCTTTGTGGGTCACGGGGCAATAACAATATCTTCCTCTTTCTTTATCAAGAATTTGAGAATTAGAGAATTCTTTTTTTGTACTCTCTGAATCATCTCCGTTAGCCGTATTAATTCTTAAATTCTCTAATTCTTGATCTTTATTAGAATTATAAGGAATTACTTCGAGACCGTTAAAGTCGCAACGATGCTCCTGCCCTTTGAGACAAGCAATCATCTCTTCAACAAGATCATCGATGTAGAGAAGTTCCAGTTCGACGGTAGGATCATTGACTGTGTAAGGTAAATCGTTTGCGAAAGCATTGCAGAAGGTGGCTACAGCACTATTGTAGTTAGGACGGCACCACTTGCCGAAGAGATTGGGGAAACGATAGATAAGCACCTTGGCGCCAGTCTCCTTACTATACTCTAAGAAGAGTTCTTCGCCTGCCTTCTTGCTACGGCCATATTCGCTATTGCCAAAACGACCTGCGAGCGAAGCCTGCTGGCTTGAACTAAGCATCACGGGACTAGTGTTCTTATGTTTCTTGAGCGTGTCAAGCAGCGTGCTGGCGAAGCCGAAGTTGCCTGCCATGAACTCGCTCTGATCCTTGGGACGATTCACACCCGCTAGGTTGAACACGAAATCTGCTTTCTGGCAGTACTCGTCAAGTTCTTCAGGTGTCGAGTCGATATCGTATTCGAATACTTCGTCAATTACAAGGTCTCCATAGCAACGAGCCTTGCCATCCTTGATGTTCTTAAGTTGCGCACACAGATTCTTACCTGCGAATCCCTTAGCTCCTGTTACTAATATCTTCATAATTACTTAGCGACGTTAGGGATGCCGTTGAGTTCGTTCTGGATGTACTGCAGCGAGGCGATTTTGGCCTTAGTCTCTTCAAGATTTAGACGACGAGTATTGTTCGAGTTGAATTCCTCGAGTTCGACGCGCTTCTTGTCACCTTCGGTGAAGTACTTGTCGTAGTTGAGAGTGCGGTTGTCGGCAGGAACACGATAGAAGTCGCCCATATCCTCAGCCTTGGCACATTCCTCGTTGGTAAGGAGGGTCTCGTACATCTTCTCGCCATGACGGATGCCAATGACGCGAATCTCTTCCTTCTTTCCACCAAAAAGTTCGCAGACAGCTTCTGCCTGTGTCTGGATGGTGCAAGCTGGAGCCTTCTGGACTAAGATATCACCGTTCTGACCATGCTCAAATGCAAAGAGCACGAGATCGACAGCTTCTTCAAGGCTCATGATGAATCGTGTCATGCTGGGCTCGGTGATAGTAATAGGGTTGCCATTGCGGATCTGGTCAATCCAGAGAGGAATAACAGAGCCACGAGAGCACATTACGTTGCCGTAACGTGTGCAGCAGATTTTAGTATCTAAAGAATTACGAGACTTAGCAACAGCAATCTTCTCTTCAAGTGCCTTAGAAATGCCCATAGCATTGATGGGATAGGCTGCCTTATCTGTAGATAAGCAAATTACGCACTTCACATGTGCATCAATAGCCATATCGAGCACATTGTCTGTTCCTATTACGTTTGTCTTCACAGCCTCCATGGGGAAGAACTCGCATGATGGAACCTGCTTCAAGGCAGCTGCATGGAAGATGTAATCCACACCACGCATAGCTGTCTTCAACGTAGATTTGTTGCGAACGTCACCGATGTAGAACTTAATCTTATTGGCTACCTCTGGCATCTTAGCCTGATACTCATGACGCATATCATCCTGCTTTTTCTCGTCACGAGAGAAAATACGGATTTCTCCGATATCGGTGCGGAGAAAACGATTCAACACTGCATTACCAAATGAACCGGTTCCTCCGGTAATCATCAATACTTTGTCTTTAAAAATGGACATAATGATGTATATTATAATTTAGTTTATTTTCAAAATATCTTCGTCTGTAAGTGGGGCGTATGCACCATCCTTGGTTTCGAGGATAACACTTCCCGACTCCAATGATTTGAGTGCGTGCCACTGACCTACTGGAACACTCATGCCTACGTTGCCAGACATTGGGGCAAGTTCAAAAGAATCGGTGATATTTCCCTTGTCGTCATAGTAGCTCTGACGTACTCTGCCTCTAAGTACTACGATGGTCTCTGTGCTGGTCATATGGCGGTGAATCGGCAAGATAGTTCCTGGCTCCACAGCATTTAAAATGCGCTGGCTATTATCGTCGGGTGTCGTTCGCAAATCGTATGCTGTACGAAGCCTTGGCGATTCCTTCGCCTTGGCGGTCAGTTCATCCAGTAGTTTCTGATCTATGATCATGATTCTTAAGGGGAAAACGGATATTGGCCGAAACTGCCCATATCCTTACAGCTTCGCTGGAGCTAGTCACAGGGTAACCCCGACTATCTCGCGCATCCGCCTATAGAACGGGGCAAAGATAGAAATTATTTTCGAGTTGACCAAAATCTGCGATGAAAAACTAAGGTTATTGGACGTTTTGACATTAAAATCCGACGAATTGACAGTTAGGGGTGTGAATTTGGGAGCACTTCGGGGGTCTTGTACACATTATATAATATAAAAAGAGGAATACAATAAGAAACTTTAAGAAGATGAAAAATAGATTTGCAATGACGAGGTGGCTTATCGAAGCCACCTTGGTGACTGCCATAGTGTCATCACCTGAAAGCGAGCTTTCTGCTGCTGACTCTATGACATCCACCACCCATTCTGGGCTACATCATTGCAAATCGAAAATATTCTTGAAAAATTTTAAAAAATATCTCCTATTCCCTATAACAATCATATGAGAAAAAAAACTTTCGATGAAGACAGGGACGATGTCCCCTGTGCTATTGGG
>JAEEGL015812139.1_pt1 | contig 10189 bp, 11 predicted proteins | sample 9134231 | NCBI WGS metagenome assembly JAEEGL01 (sample SAMN16246548, study PRJNA631951) | gut metagenome | biome: gut microbiome; feature: rumen; material: fiber-attached | host: Bos | place: Iran: Karaj | collected 2018-10
ATATTTTAAAATTTATCCTTTTAAATTTTTTTTAAAAATTTTTTCAATTTTTTTAAAATTTTATATTAAATAAATTAATTTTTTTAATTTTATATTTAACCATATAAATTATTTATTATTTCTTTAGTTTTCCCTTTTAATTTTTCTAAATTAAATTGTTGATCAATAAAAAAAATTTCTAATAACTGTAATTGTTTTTTAAAACCAATATTTGGCTCAATAAAATTTCTTCTTTTTTTAACATAATCATAAGCTTTTTTATATCTCCATTTTTTTTTATACATTAAATATGCAATAACAAAAGAAGAAGATCTACTTTTTCCAAAATGGCAATGTACTAAGTATTTTCCTCTTCTTTTATTCATAAAAGATAAAACTTTATACATATGTTTTATTAAATCAGATTTTGCATAATCAGTTAATAAAGTATGAATATATTCAAATTCATTTTCATAATAATTAATTTGTTTTTTTGCAGAATTTACTATATAAGATATATTATGATATTTAAGTAAATCATAATTTTTTGCATCTAATTCATTACCTAAAAATATTCTTTTTGTTATTTGAGATAATAAAGGCATTTTTGTGAAAACTCTTTTATCATGATTATTTACTAATAAAATATTTAAACATTTTGGATTATAAATTTCTTGTTTTATATTTTTTTGTTTACATAATTTTTCTGTATCATTATAATAATAATTGAATTGTAATGTTTGTTTTATTAAAATAATTATTAATAATTTGAAGGAAATATTCATATTTTTTTACTATAAAAGAATTATTATATTTATTCTTATGTTATATAATTGAATTTGTAAAGAACATGGAATACTGGAAATATTTATATTGAAATTAAATAAGGGTTGTTTAAAAATATAGAATTAACATTTAATATATTAAGAATTATATATATAATTATATTGAAAATTTTTAATTACATTATTTTTAATTATTTATTTTTATTTTTATTTTTTTTTTTCTTCTTTCTTTTTTTCTTCTTTATTAATTCATTTAATAATTCTTCTCCTTCTTTTTTATTAATTAATTTATTTATAATTTCAATAAAAGGTTTATTAAATTCATTTTGATAAACTAATTTAAATATTTCTTTTTCATTTTCATCTACATTTTCAAAATCAATAATATCAGCAAAATTTAAAGACTCAATTGGTTTATTTTTAGGAATTTTAAATTTAATTTGTTTATTATTCATTATTTCATGATTTATAGAAACTAGTTTTTTCATATTTGAATATTTATCATAAATATTGTGTTTAGTTTTAATCATATTTTCTTTTTCTTTTAAATATTGAGAAAAAGTTTCAATATCTTTTTTTTGTTCATCAGTCATAATACCATCATTTTTGTTTATATAATCTAAAATTGATTCAAGATCTTTTTTCATATTATAATATTCTTCTTGTTCATCTTTAATTTCCTTTTTAATATCAGTTAAAATGGTTGCAATTTTTTCGATGTCTTTATCAAATAAAGAATCATTTACTTTATTTAATTCATCCATAATTGTGTCCATTTTAAAATTAAATTTTAAATTAATTTAAATAATATTTTAGAATTATTTAAATTTTATTTAATATTAAATAAAAAACTTAAATATATTTATATTTTTTATTTTACTTTGAATGAGTCTTAATAAAGAAAAAGAAAAATTAAAAAATGAAGTAAAAGAATATCTTGATAAATTGTTTATTGATGAAAAAGGAGATATAATTATTGAAGAATTAAATGAAATACAAAAAGAAGAATTAAAAGAAATTTTAATCAAATTAAGAAAAAATGATGAATCAACTGTAATATTTTGTAGTACAATAATAAATTATGATATTAATACAAGATTAAGAAAAAATAATATTGAAATAAACGATGATATTTTATCAATTCAACAAGAAATATATAATATTGCATTAGAAATTGATAAATCAATAGATTAAAAATAATATAAAAATTGAAAAAAACAATTTAAAATAAAAAATATTAAAATATATTTTCAATAATAAAAAATAATAAAATTCCATATTTTCATTTTTAAAAAAATGTATGAAAAATATTTAAAAAAATCCACAGTAAGAAGAAGTGGTCGTTACATATTATTTACATGTTCATTATTCTTTATTATAAATATAATATTAATCTCAATTCAATATAAATATATAAATATAACATGGATGTCAAAAGGAATATGGAGACATTATCCAATTCTTTCAGTTTTAGCAATTTTTTTTCAAGGTTTAGGAATTATTTTAGGAGTAATTATTAATTATAGACATTTAGAATGTAAAACATTACAAAAAATATTTTGTATTTATCAATTACTTGCAATTATTTATATTCTTTTTGTTTGTAATTTTTCTATTGTTTGTTCTTTTCTTAAAAAAAATAATGAAACTTTAAATTGTAATAAGAATTTAAAAGGTTTTTTTTCTCAATTTCATTATTTAGATGATTATTTTCATAATGTTGATTATAATTTATGTTCTGAAAAATGTCCTTGTGTTACAAATAATCCAGATCTTTATAATATTTTATCAATAGGGAATTATGATAAAAATATAATTTATAATGAAACTAAAAGTGATGATAATATTATTAATTTTCAACAATGTGATAATTCACTTCAAAATAATATTAATAAATATTTTGAATATAATAAATCATATGATACAATTGGTAGTGTTAATATTAAAAGATTTTATAATTATTGGAAAAATATAGAAAATAAATTTAATTGTATTGGTTGGTGTAAATTAAATTATGAAAATTATTATATGAAAAAATATTTATTTAGTGATATAAATAAAGGAAGTGTTAATACATCATGTATTGAAAAAATGACAGATTGGATTTCAAAAATGATTTTATCTTTTGGAATTATTTTATATATTAGTTGGTTTTTAATGGTTGCTTCATATGTTTTTGGATTTATGTTATGTTTTGATTTAGTTTTTGAAGGACCAAATGTTAGAATTATAACAAATGAAAATGAAAATGAAAATTCAGTAGAAAAAGGAGAAATTAAACCTGATAGTCAAAATGGAATAATTAAAGGTAAAGATCATTATATTAATTTTAAAGAGAATAATACGACTTCTGAAATAAAAAATGTGGATAATGCGGATTTTAAAGAACAAATTATCAATTCAAATATTAAAGAAAATAATAATAATTCTGGGATAGATTCAAATAAAAAAGAATTAAATATATCTGATATTGAAATACAAGATAAAAAAAAAATATAAAAAATAATTTTTTTAATTAAAAAATATTAATTATATACTAATTAAAAAAAACAAATTTTCAAAACAAACTTCCAAAAATAAATAAAACTAAATAAAAAACATTATAATTCCTAAAATAAAAAGACGAACATTCAATTTCCCATTTTCCTTGAAAATCATAATAACTAGTTCTTAAATTTGCAATAGTCTTTTTAAAAATAGATTTAAAACTAATATCAATAGGTAAACAAAAATGATTATCCCCAGATCCAACATAACAACATTTATAAGGTAATTCAGTTGTAATATTATTACATTTAGAATATTTTTTATTATTAACTTTCCCAATATTATAACATTTTTCTACATTTGAAAAACAATCATAATTTTTTATTTTCCAATCAATAAAACTTATTGTTTCTGTAAATACACATTCTCCTTGTTCTGATGATTCATAATATTTTTCCCAACAACATCTCCCTGAAAATAAAGGTCTTGATATTAAATTTTCTTCTTTTATTGATTTAGAATTTTTTATTTTACATTCTGAATATGTTTTTGCTGAGGAACAATAATCTTCTGTTTTTATTTTAAGGATGATTTGAATAATTAGTATAAAATATATTTTCATTTTTTTTTTATTGATTTTTTTTTTGTTGTTTTAATTAAATTTTTAAATCTTTTTTTTTTTAAATAATTTAATAATTGTGTTTTTTTATTTACTATTTTATTCTTAATTATTTTTTTTTTGGGATTGTTGGTTTTATTGATTTTTGGAATGTTTTACTTTTTCCAATTGGGTTATCTTTCTTTTTTGTTTTTTTAGTCTTTGATTTAGTTTTATTTTTTGTTTCTGTTAATTTTTTTTCAATTTTATTATCTTCTTTATTTTCTTCACTTTTAACAACATCTTTCTTTTCTTCATTTTTACTTTCTTCTATTTTACTTTCTTCTTTCTTATTATCAATTTTTCCTTTAACTTTCTTTTTTTTTCCTTTTTTTCCTTTTTTCTTCTTTTTCTTAGAACCATCATCTTCATCTTCATCATCATCATCATCTTCTTCTTCTTCTTCTTCTTCTTCTTCTTCACTTTCTTCTTCTTCAGTCTCACTTTCACTCTCTTCATAACTTTCTTCATCTTCTTCACTTGGTTCTTCTTCTTCTTCAATTTCATCTTCTTCTTCATTTTCTTCTTCTTCTTCTTCATTTTCTTCTTCTTCTTCACTTTCTTCTTCTTCTTCTTCTTCATTTTCATCTTCTGAAATAACTTCTAATTTTTTTTTCTTTTTTTTTTTACTGATTTTCTTTTTGAAAGATTTTGTTTCAATATTTACTTTTGGTATTTGAATTTGACTTTTATCAATATTTTCATAATTTAAAATTAAATTATTTGGATTATAATCTTCCTCAATTCCATTTACTTTAAATCTCATTGAATGTTCATTTTTTTGATTAAATTCTTGATAAATTAAATCAGAATATTTTTTACAAAATTCTCCATAAGAAAATATTTCAATATAAGAAGATTCTTGTAAAATTAAATTACCAATATTAAAATTAATGCTATTAAAATTTTTATTTTTTTCACCAAATAATTTCAAATCAAAATAATTATAAATATTTAAATAATTATCTTTTTCTATTTTAATTTTACTAATAGGAATAAATGCATTTTTAGGAAATTTTTCTATTTTTTCTCTATAAATTTCTATAATAATTTTACAAAATAATCTTGCAATAATTATTAAAATACAAGAACAAGAAATTATTTTATCTATATTATTATTTGATTCTAAAAGATCTAAATATTCTCTACTTAAATATAAATTTCCACTACTAATACAAAAACCAGTAATGTCATTTGGTAATTGTATAAAACAAATATTTATATCTTTAAAAAAGTTTTTTATTCTATTTGATATATCTTCTACAATAATACTATCAAATTTATTTGGAAATTGAATTTTTAATATTTCAATATATAAAGTTGTAAAAGGATTTTTTGTAATTAAATTTAAAATATAATTTTTATCAAAAGTTTTTTTTTCCTCATTATTAAATACTAATTTATAACCATCGTTTTGAAATTGAACAGTTTTATGTAAAATATTATAATGTAATAAATCAGAAAAAGGAATTTTTTTAAATGTTTTTTCAAAGAAAATAGATGAAATTAAAGTATGTTCTTTTATTTCTTTTGCCAATCCTTTAAAATAAAATAACTTTTTAATTCCATTTTCATGAGTTAAAAAAAATGATTTTGCTTTTGCTTTTTCATTTTCATCCCAATTTAATTTTATATATTCAATTAATTGTGTTATTATTTCTATTACATTTCTTTCTTTTAAAGAATTATTAAATGGATATGAAAATAAAAATAAAATATTTTGATATATTTCTTCATTTTGTTTTTGTGTTTTGTCTTTTTGAATTATTTTTTCGATTTCTTTTGATTCTAAATTTGAAACGCTTGTTAAAATATCAAATAATTCATTTCCTTTATTTTCTCTATTTTAAATTATAAAAAATATTATTTTACAAATCTTTATCTTCTGGAACAAAATTAGGATTTTTGTCGAGTTCTTCTAAAATTTGTTGATATTCAGTTTTTGTTAATTTTTTTTTATTTGAGCTTTTACTTTCTTTCTTTTTTACTTTTTTTGATTTTTTAATTAATTTATTTTTATTAATTACTGGATTTGGATTTGTTTTTGCCTTTTTAATATTTGTACCAACATTTACAATTTTTTTTGAGGGAGTACTTATTTTTTTTTGATTTGAAATATTCTTTTTTGAACTGTTTTTCGAACTCATTTTTCAAATTATAATTTTGTAATTTAATTAATTTTTTAAAATTAATTTATTTAATTAATAAAAAAAATATATTAAAACTTTTGTTTATGTAAAAGATATTCCCAAAGCTATAAATCTAAAAAAAATCTCCTAAAAACATAAAACCCAAAAAAAAAATATAAAAAAATCATTAACCAAAAAAAAATAAAGAAAAAATATCCAAAAAAAAAATATAAAAACATTAAAAATTAACTATAAAAGCCTAAAACAATAAAAAATAATAAAAAAATTTTAAAAAAACAAAAAAATGAGAAAATATACAATAGAGGATAAATTAAAATGTGTAGAACTAGCTGATGAAATAGGATATAGACAAGTATCAGAAATAACAGGAATAGATAGAAAAAGTTTAAGAGAATGGTCAAAGAAAAGAAATGAATTATTAAAAATAGTCAATAAAGATACAACTTTTAGATTACCAGGGGGAGGTGCTAAACCAAAGACTTTAGCTCAAGAAAAAAGCATTGTTAAATTTGTTGAACAATGTATTAAAGTTGGAATTAAAATTGATTCCAGTTTAGTCATTAATGAGTTATGCAGAATTAATCCTGAAATGTTAAAAAAAACTAGAAGAGCTTTGAGAAAATGGAGTTATAGATTTTTAAAAAGACATAATTATATATAAAGATTTTTTTATTAATTTTAATTTTTTTTTTTAGAGTTTTTTTTGGGTTTTTTATTCAGGTTTATTTATATTATGGATTTTATTAATTTGGGCCTTTGGAATTATTAAGAGCTTGAACCAATTAAAGTCCTTTTTTACATTTGATTTTTTATGGGAGTAATTGTGGGTTCATATATTTTATTTTTTTTTGGTTCAAAAATTGGAAATATAAAAACAATTAATAAATCATAATAATAATTTAATCAATATTATTTTAAAAATGGAAAATAAATATTAAAATAAATTAATATAATAAAAAAAATAAAATGTTTAAAAAATAAAAAAAAATGAAAAATTTTCAAATATTAAATTTTATATTTTTACTAAATTTAACATTTGAAAAATTACTTTCAGTTTATTCAATAGTTCGTCATGGTGCAAGAACGTCAAGATATTATTCAAAAGACGCAATATCAAATTTATTTGGAACATATAGTAAAATGACAATAAATGGAATTCAACAAGCTCAAAATTTAGGAAGAACATTTAGAAAAAGATATATTGAAAAATATAAATTTTTAAATGAAAAATATGATAAAAAAATAGTTAAATTTCAAACTGGATTTTCACAAAGAACAATTTTTTCAATGTATAATTTAATTAATGGTTTATATCCAAATTATTTAATTGAAATGAAATCTGAATATAAAGAAAAATTACCTGATAATAATTATGATATTCCATTTAATAATGAAGATAAATTTAATTCTGAAAATAAAATAAAATTAGAGATTTTACCTTCTGGATTAGAAAAAAGTTTTGAACCTAAAAAATGTATAAAATAAACTTTTTTTATATAATTTTTAAAATAGTTTTTGGAGGATTAGATGATTCTACTTTTAAAAATTCAAAACAAGAAGAAAAAGATGCTGTTACTGATTTGAATAAATGTTTAATTATAAAAAAAAAAACTCCATTATCAAAATTAATTGATTTATATTTTAGTTTAGAATATCATTTTAATGATATTGGAAAATGTATAAAAAAATCAACAATGAAAACAATAATGAAAGAAAAATTAAATAAATGGTATGGAAAAATAAAACAAAAATTTCAAAAATCAAAGGTTGATATTTTTGCTAATATAATTGAACAATTTGAATCAAATAAAAAAAAATTTACTATTTATATTGGACATATTACTATTTTTAAATATATGATTAAAAGTCTATTTAATGATGATTATATTATTGAAAAAGGGTTAAGTAGTTTGGATAATAGACAATTATTTGATATGTTGATTTGTGCTTATTCTTGTAATTTTATATTTGAATTACATGAAGAAAATAATTCAAAATTTGTTAAAATTTTCATTAATGGAAATTTAATTGACGATAAAAATGCATTACATAATAAGAAAATTAAAATTGTTGACGGTAAAATTTATTTTGATGATTTTAAATATTTATTTAAATTAGGAAAAAAAAAGGAAGATTTATAATATGAAATAAATTTTAAAAAGAATCTAATTATTTAAAAATTTAAATTTAATATTTATCTTTTAATTAAAAAATTTAATATTATTATTAGAAGATGATAAAATATTACCATATTTATCTTGAAGAATAAAATCAACTTCATTTCCTTGTGCATCTTCTTTTTTAGAAAGAAACTTTAATTTATTTTCATTTGTTAATTGATATTGCATAAATTGATAATGAATAAAATCATTTTCCATTTCAATACAACCTATAACAATACTTTTATCTTTTAAACAATAAATACATGTTGCATTAATTTTAATTAAACTCATATTTTTTTTTTCAATATAATCAATAATTGTTACATAATCATCAATAATAAAACCTAATAATTTGTCATTTAAAATTGATAAATTTTCACGATGATAATTACTTAATTTAAAATCTTTTAAAGATGAAATTAAATTAAATTCATTTGTTTCATAAAAATCAAGTGATCCATGACTAAATGAATATATCATAATTTCTTTATTTGGTAATTCATATAATAAAAAATTGTCTTTTTCTCCTTGTTTTAATAATTTTTTTTTCTCATATTTTTTTTCACTTTTTTTTTCAAGTAAATAAATTTCACCTTCTAAATTACTAAATAATATCATTTCATTATATAATTCTATTAAATTTAAAGCTGGTATTTCTTTTATTTTTATTTCACATAAAATTTCATATTTTGTGTTTTTATCTTTTAATTGAATAATTAATAAATTATAATTCTTATTAAATGATCCTATTAAAATTTTATTTCCTTTCATTTTTGAAACAGAAGAAACATCTTTTTCAAGTTCAATTTCTAGTTTTTCATTTAAATTTATATAATCAAAAATATAAACTGAATTAATCTTTTTATGTTTTAATACCATATCTTGATTATCTAAAAGAAAAAAAGAAGTCAAATTATTAATATGAGAATTAATAATATTTGTTTGTTGATATTTTTCAATTAATTTAATATTTCCATTTTCCATATTAAAAATTATAAAATAATGAAATAATGAATACAATGAAAATAGTTAATATGAAAAAAACATAAATTAATAAAAATAATTTTTAATAAAATAATACATAAGAATAATAATAATTAAAAAAACACTTATTTTTAAAAATTAAAAAAAATAAATAAAAATCATTTTTTTTGATTATCAAAAAAACTTTTCATCAAACCAAAATTTTCAAAAATAAACTGCATAGGTTTTCTACATCTATGGTCCCCATAAGCTTCTCCTTTCATAGATCTATCTTGACTCATAAAATCTTCAGTTCCATAATAAAAAACTAAAGGATCATTTCTCCCTTCATATTTTTCATAAAGTAAATTTAAAGCTTTCCAAAAAATTTCAAAATTATTTTTACATTTAAATAAAATTCTATCACAATCATGTGAATCAACATTTTTAATTAAAATAAATTTTTTCCCTTTAAATCTTTCATAATGTTCACTAATCATTTTTTTACATTTTTCTTCATTAATATCACCATTACAAAAAAAATCAATAATATATTGAAAACTAAAATCTAATAAACCATCTAATACATTATAATAATCTAAAAATTGATCATCTAAATCAGGAAAAATATTAATATCAAATTTATTTAATTTCCTTAATTTTTCTTCAGAAACTGAAAGAATAGTATCTTTCCATTGTAAATTACATAAAGATAAACATTCTCCAATTATAGGAACTTTAGGATATTCTTTATGTATTTCATCAGTCATTCTTTTTAAATATGATATTGATGGCCCAATACAATGATCAATTCTAACTGCATTTATTCCCATTTTTAAATATTTTTTTATTACTTTTATTATGTAATTTCCACAATCTGGAAAATCTAAATTTAATTTTGGTACATCTTCATAATTAATACACATTAAATATTTTTCTTTTTTATTATAATTATTATAATTATAATTATTATTATAATTATCATAATTATCTTCATCAATAAAA
>JAEEGL015853309.1_pt1 | contig 10189 bp, 7 predicted proteins | sample 9134231 | NCBI WGS metagenome assembly JAEEGL01 (sample SAMN16246548, study PRJNA631951) | gut metagenome | biome: gut microbiome; feature: rumen; material: fiber-attached | host: Bos | place: Iran: Karaj | collected 2018-10
AGCTGATGTTCGCTGAGGCGTTGTAGTTCTTCGAATTGTTACGGTTGTAATTAGCTGAACGGCCATAGGTGTCGCCACCCGTCAGATACGTCTGCGACGAGGTCCACGTGTCGGTATGAACTTTGTTGTTCGTTGCCCGCACGCTGACGCCTGCCGACAGCTTGTCGTCCCAGCCGCCGTAGCTGTAGCCCACGTTCGCCGTGCGCAGCGTGGTGACACCCTGTGCCGTCGTCGGCTCGAAGGCGGCAGCCTCGGCACCCATCACGGCGAAGTCGCCGCCTGCATCGTTCATATTGTTCAGGTTGCCGCTTACCGACAGGCGTCCCTTGCCTTTCGTGTGGACGCCCATTAGCTTCACGCCGTAGCGGTCGTCGGTGCCGCCACCCACCTGCACATTGCCGAAGGTGCTGACGGCGTACTTCTTCTTCAGCCTGACGTCCATAACGTACGTCTTGTCGTCCATGTCGCGACCCATCATCTGACTGACCTTTCCCTTGCGGTCGAACACCTTGATCTTGTTCACCGTGTAGGCGGGCAGGTTCTCGAGGGCCGCCTTAGGGTCGCCCTCGAAGAAGTCACGACCATCGACCAGCAGGTTATCTATCTTCTTGCCGTTCACCTTAATCTCGCCGTCCTTGTTCAGCTCGGCTCCGGGCAACTGGCGTATCAGGGCGTCGAGCATCGAACCCTCGGCCAGGTTGAAGGCGTCGGCATTATAGACAATGGTGTCGCCACGCGTCACCATCTTGATTTTCGTGCCCGTCACCGTCACTTCCTTCAGCTGCTGTGCCGCGGGCTTCATCTCGATGCGGCGCACGTCGACGTTGCCCTCGCGCTTGTACTTCACCTCGAACGCCTTGTACTGTGTCTTGAAGCCCAGACAGGAGACACGCAGCAGGTACTTGCCGACTTCCTTGACCGGCAGTTCGAACATGCCGAAGTGGTAGAGCAGGAACGTGTCGGCAGGCTCCGCATGGAACGTCGTGATGACGCTGCTGTCGGCGGCCGCGAGCAGTTGGATGGAGGCGTCGGGCAGCGGCTGGTTGGTGAAGGCCTCCACCACCCTACCCGTCACCACACGGTCTTCGCCACGCTGGGCCGACGCTTTGGACGCCGGCCACAGCAGAGTCATGGTGAGTAGTATCAGAGTCGTCAGCTGTTTCATGCCTTCGCCCACGCCTCGTCAACGTCCTTGATGTCAATGTCCAACAGTCGCATCTGGCGGAACAGCTCGGGCAGACGCTCCTTCATGAACGCCTTCTTGCGCTCCTTCAGAATCTGATTCTTGGCACCGGGGGTGACGAAGTAGCCCAGACCGCGCTTGTTATAGATAACGTTCGCACGCGACAACTCGTCGTAGGCCTTGACGGCCGTGTTGGTGTTCACCTCGAGCAGCACGGCATATTCGCGTACCGACGGTATGCGGTCGTCGTCCTTGAACTTGTCGGCCAGTATCTCATCCATCAGCCTATCGGCCATCTGGATGTATATGGGTTTATCATTCGTAAAATTCATACGTTCGCAAATTTATGGGTTACAACCTGCCAGCGGCAGAAGAGCCAGTAGGCCAACCAGGTGAAGAGGGCGATAAGACAGACGGAGAAGCCAATCGAGATGACGTTATCCATGATATAGTCTGGCGGCGTGGGGGTATCGCGATAGCCCAGCGAATTATACACTGAAGCGAAGCACGCCATGGCCACAGCAAACACAGCCGTAGTGGCAATGAAGTGGAACTTCTTGAACAGCACACCGCCCAGGAGATAGAGGCTGTGGATGGTCACCCAGACGAGATAGATATCCACAACTTTTGCCAACGGTGAGTATGGCAAAGAGACGCGAGGGAGGACTTTGAGGATATAGCTCGTGGCATCGACCACCGGATTACCTGCCATCCACAGATAGCCCATGTGGATGCCGTCGGCCACGAAGAACGGCAGCACGCCGCCCACTATCGAAAAGGCCAACATATAAATCCAGCGCGACATAAACTTCTCCAGATTCGTTGCCGGCAACATCAGCCAAGCTATGCGCTGCTGCTTCTTCTGCTCACCGCGATAGAGTGTGCTGGCCGTAATCAGGAAGAAGATGAACAGGGCTATCGCACTAAACACGGCGACGCCCTCGCAGATGGCATTCATGCGCAATTGCAACGCCTGAGCAGAGTCGTTGACAAAGTCATACCTGGAACTGTGGACACCGATGGTATGGGCAAACCAAAAGAAGAACAGATAGAGCAGCAGCATGCAGAGTGCACCCCACATCATGGCCTTTCGACCTTCTACGAAATCGAGCTTCAGCACACGACCGAAGCGAGTCATATTAAAGTTTTTCATTTTACCAATCCTTTCGTTACAGCGTTAAACAATAGTTCGAGGTTCACCTGTGTCTCAGCCTGGCCTTCCTGGCGGCGGGCCATCACGGCGTTGCCCTGCAGCGTGGGCTCGGCATAGAGCACCGTGTCGTCCATCTCGCCGGGCTGGCGGTACTCGAAGACGTACTTCTCCATGACCTCCTGCACCGAGGCATTGAGCAGCAGCTCGCGCTGGTTCAGCATCAAGATGTGGTCGAGCAGCGCCTCCACGTCGTGTACCTGGTGCGTCGAGATGATGATGGTCTGGTCGTCGCTCATGTTCTGTGCTACGGTCTTGCGGAACTGCGACTTCGAGGGGATGTCCAGGCCGTTCGTCGGCTCGTCCATCAGCAGCAGCTTGGTATTCGTGGCCAGTGCAAACGACATGAAGACCTTCTTCTTCTGACCCATCGACAGCGCGCCGAGGTCCAGGTCGGGTGTCAGCTCGAAGTCGCGCAGGCAAGCCTCCAGGCGCTCCTGACTGAACTTCGGGTAGAAGGGGGCGTTAAGCTCCACATAGCGCTTCAGCGTCATCGACGGCAGCTCGAACTCTTCCGGCACGAGGAATATCTCCTCCAGCACCTCTGCCGGTCTCTTGTAGGTTGCGACTGAATCGCAACAAACCGAACCGCTCTTCGGCCGCAGCAGACCGGCGATGAGATAGAGTAGCGTCGACTTGCCCGTACCGTTCTTACCTAACAATCCGTAGATCTTGTTCTCCTCCAGCCTAAGGCTGAAACCCTCAAACACCCGTTCCTTCTGGCCCGGGTAGTTGAAACTGATGTTACTGACTTCAATCATATCTATTAGTGTTTTAGTGTACTACTTTAATAGAACACTGCAAAGGTAATACAATTTCTGCCTTTCCGCCAAATTTTTTCGCAAAAAAATGAAGAAAGAAAACCTTTTTTAACATTTTGGCGAATCAGCAAAGCTTTTACGAGATAATCAACAAGGCCGAAGACAACTCGGTGATGTTCGCAACGCGCGCGCGTTTTCGCCCTTAACCACTTTCCCCATCATGCCCCTCGTTCCTCGTTCATAGAGCAGCCCTTTAGGTTTCTAAAGCGCCACTCTACGTTTCTAAAGCGCCACTCTACGATCGTAAAGGGCCACTCTACAATCGTAAAGCGCCACTCTACAACTCTAAAGGGCTGCTCTACCAGAAAATCTCTTCGCGCGCGCGTATATATACATGATAGCTGAATAAAAATTCATCTTACCTTTCCTACCTATCCGCACACCACGTTTTCTGTCGGATAGGTAGGATAGGTAGCTTATTTTCCGCTTAAACTATACATATACGCGTAATGCGCGCGCGTATAATACGCGCGTATATAGCGAAACCTAAAAACATCCCGCTTATCTCGCTTATCTCGCAGCAAACGGTACCGCGAGACAAGCGGGATAAGCGGGTTATTTTTCCTTTAAACAGTCATATATACGCGCGCAGGCGCGTAAAGAGAGCATAACTCAAGGCCGTTTTACCGTCATCAGAAGTTAATGCCTATATTGGCAAAGAAGCAGCCAGTATGGGCCGTTTCGAAGTCGTCACGACTGACGTTCGCCAGACCGATATCGTAACCCAGCTCGGCATAGAGATAGTCGTACTGCAGACCACAACCGAGGCGCAGACCGCCGTCGAAGCGATGGAACGCATCGTCGGCAAACGCGTTATAGATCAGCCGCTGGCTCTGGTCCTTGATCTTGCCGCTGACACCCAGAGCGCCATAGACGCCGACAAACGGCTGGAGGCTGGTCTCGTGGTCGAGGTTGTGCTGGTACTTGATGAGCAGCGGCACCTCCAAGTAGTTCATCGTGTAGGTATAGGCATCGCGGGAACCGCCCTTACCACCTTTCTCTATATACGAGAGTCCCGTCTCCAGATAGAGCGGCGTGGCAGGAGCCACCTGCAGGCCAGCCACCACGCCAACGTTAAGTCCCGCCTTCGGCGAGCCCCCGTCCAGGTACGGATCATTGGCATTGACAGTAGCCACACCCAGTCCAAGGCGCAGTCCGACGTAGCTGTCGGTAGCAGCGTGCAGACGCGGCGCAGGGGCGTAGTAACTCCTGCGGACAGGAGCAGCGGGGCGAGGCGCAGGGCGCCTGGTGTATTGTGCCACCGAGGGCACGGCCGTCAGCACGGCCAGCATGGAGATCATCATCATTCTTTTCATCGTCGTACAGTTTTATTGGTTTGACGATGCAAAGATACCACAACGCCCGCTCCTCACCAAGTCCGCACCCCTACAATCCCATTCCCTTTTCCCTAAACTTCAGGGGAGATTCCCTATAGAAACATCGTCATGACATATAGAGATAATTCTTATAGTTCCAAGAACACAAAAAACTCCGAAGCCGCGGGGGCTTCGGAGTTTATGATTCAAGCGGACGCTTCTTAATCATTATAGCGCAGCCAACTCATAATCAGATGATGCGTAATGACTCTTTTATTCTTCTTCGTCGTCCCAGATTCCACCGCCTCGGCGAGACATGCCTTCGCCCGTACCGCCACCTTGGTAAGGGATGTTGACATTGTTAGTGACGTTATTTACGGTCTCGCCACTTCCTGACATCAGCTGGGTGGGCTGTATGAGGATAACAGTAGTGGTCGGTATTTGATAAACCTTTTTCATTGTTCAATATCTCCTTATCATTTAATGTTTACAATGCGATTGTTGTGAATGTAGAGCCCCTTGCGCGTCGGCTTGCCACTGAGCTTTAGACCGTCAATGGTGTACCATGCGCCAGCCTCATGATCATTTATCATTATTCCATTATCATTTATACCCGTTGCGTCGTTATCGCCAAAGAACAGACGGGCGCCGGCGGTAATGCTGCCAGCAGTAATGCCGTCGAGGTGGAACACGGCACGCTGGGCACCGATGGTCATTGCTCCGCTGGGATAGTAGATACCAGTCTTGGTCACCTCATCTTCTTGATAAGTGCTCAGGTAAAGCAGGGTATTGTCGCCACCCTCAGGGATGCTGATGGGGTCGTAGCTGCCTTGGAAGGTAGCCACACCACTTGCAGGAGTTGTTGTCGGTGTGCCGCTAACCAAGGTGACGTTATTGAAGACGGGGTTTACCACAGGATCACCACTCTCCCACTTCACGATGTAAGGTTTGCCAGCCTCAATCTCAGTCAAATCGTCGCTGAAGGTCAGCGTCAGTGCGCCTTTCTCGAACGATGCGTTGCTGAGCGTCTTCAGCGTTGCCCCCTTCAGAGGACAGCCATCAGCAGCCAGCTGCTCACTGGTTAAGTTGAACGGCAGGCACAGCGTGTTCCAAACACCAACAGCGAGAGTACGGCCGTTGAGCTTGACATTGAATTGATTATTCTCCGTGGCTTGCGCAGCAATCAGACTGCTATTCTTTGCCCCGTTCTCAAGATAGAGAATGTTGTCGTCGTCGATAAAAGTGACGTTGATGTCAGCAAACTTGTCAATTCTCCAGGCTGATGCGTCAGCGACATGGCAGAGCGTCGCCTTGTTGGGCATGAAGTCGCAGTAAATAGGTTCGTCATACCATGGGTCGTCTTCCCAAGGATCACCACCAGGACCAACGATAGGAGTCGGCTCCCCGCGCCGAGCATTTACTCTATTCTCTCGAGAATCGTCAGGGGCTATAACGTAGGGAGGATAGGAGAACTCCGTCTCCCAAGTTAGATTTGTGGGGTTAGCATTGCAATAGACATCCTTGACATTCGTGTTCATGAGGAAAGCACCATAGCCAATAGAGGTTACGCTTGACGGAATCGTTACAGTTGTTAGACTTTCGCAGCCAGCGAATGCCTGCATTCCGATTGTTGTGACTCCATCGGGGATGGTCAATGTAGTGAAGCCACAACCGCTGAATGCTCCAGCGGGAATAGACGCTATGGTAGAGGCCATACTAAGGCCTGCTAATGACGAACAATTGGCAAAAGCCCCTTCGCCTATTGATGACACACAAGAAGGTAGAGTTACATGATCGAGAGTAGTGCAATCAAAAAAGGCTTGTGGTCCGATGACTGTTACATTGCTAAAGTCAACAGTCGCCAAGCCAGCACAATGATCAAAAGCCATTTCTCCGATATTGGTATTACTCGCAGGGAAAGAGACGGACGTTAGACCACTATATTCAAATGCACGTTCGCCAATAGTACTCACCTTGTTAAGATTAACGGAAGTGAGACTCGCACAGTAAGCAAACGCAGATTCACCGATGGATGTTACATCATCGTGGAATGTTATCGCCGCTAAATCTACACATTGTGCGAATGCTCGTTCTGGTATGGACGTGATACCTGAAGGTATCGTTACTGAAGTAAGACCGCTGTTAGCGAATGCACTTGTTCCTAACGAACTGACATTTGTGAGATCAATTGATGTCAGGTTGCCGCAACGGGCAAAGGCGTATGGTTCTATGGTTGTTACCTGGTTGAGATTGATGGATGAGATTCCGCTTAAGCCGAACGCTTCCTGAGCGAGGGTGGTAACATTGTCAGGTAAAGTAACAGTTCTTAAGTCTTCGCAATGAAGAAATGCCTGTTTACCTATGGCGGTTACGTTGTAATCCGTTTCTCCAACAGTAATCTTATTCAGGATGGAAACGTTACCACTTGCATCAGGACTACTCCCCACGTAGGCTTTATTGCCATTGAGAATATAGTTAATGTTGTTAGCACTATATGAGGGTATGTCGCCAACAAATGTGACATTCACATGCGAGAATTCATCCCATAGAGGTAAGTTCACCACATGGCAATTGGTATATTTGCTGTTTTTAAAGTCATTGCTATCTTCGTCTTTCCATGTTAGCGAGGCGGAATTGGCATAGCAATAAACATCTGTAACTTTATTGCAATAATAGAAAGCGTCTTCATCAATAAGTGTCAGGCCTTTGCCAAGTGTAACTATTCCTAATTTGTTACAATAGTAAAAAGCGTCCTCCCCGATAGTAGTGACATTGTCACCGATTGAGACTGAAGTGATTGCGTCTGAGGAGTAAAAGGCTTTAGGGGCTATATTAGTAACGGGATACTCCGTATTGCCGATTGTGACAGTATTGGGAATGACAATGTCGCCCGTAGCCGTGAGACTCCAATTAACAAAGAGCGACTCATTGCCGGCATTGAACAGATAAACAACACCATTATCATCAACGTATGGTGCCATTTCTTGGTAAGTGAGGTTCAAGTCAGAGAACCTGGACTGCCATCCTGCAGCATCATACACATGACATATTGTTGCCTTGGAGGCCTTGAAACATTGGTCTGCACTGTTTGCATTCCAGTTCAGCAGTTTCGGGTTGGTATAACAATAGACGTCTGTAACGGCATCACAACTCTGAAAAGTATCATAACCTATCCAAGTTACACCACTTCCTATGGTTATTGTAGTCAGTTGATGGCATGCGTGGAAAGCCCAATTCCTGATGGTGGTCACAGAGTTCGGGATAACGATACTGCTGATTTTGGAGTATCTGAACGCTGAATGTCCAATCTCTTGTACTTTTTCGCCAAGAGTCACAGATGTAATGTTCTCGCAATAAAAGAAGGCTGCCTGATTAATGTGGGTCACATTGTCGCCAATGATGACCGATGTAATGTCATTGTTCTGTTGAAATGCGCCCTGCGCAATCTCTGTGACTTCATATAGCTCAGTGTTATAGGTCACTGTTGCAGGAATAACGAGTTCCCCCGACACTCCAGTGGTTGGAGCCACTGTTGCTTTCTTTGTGTCTGTGTCAAGCTGGTAGTTCAACCCGTCAATAGTCGTGTTGACGGTCTCTGCCTTCACCCCTGTCACCCCTACTATCAGCAGGGCGAGGGTGAATAAAAATGTCAGTTTTTTCATACGTATGCGTACATTTTAATAGAATGTTGGGTGCAAAGGTACACATTTTCTGATAAATAGCAGCTGTTTTAAACCTGAAACTTCCGAGAGAAAGAAAAAATGACTCCGAAGCCGCGGTGGCTTCGGAGTTATATGCAGAGTCAACTCGCTTCAGTGTCTCGTTACTTGTTGATGCGCAGTACGGGCGCAATCTTATTACAGGGCTGTGGCAGCTGCACTTCGAGACCTTCGGCGGTCTGGCGGGCAGGAAGTTTGCCGTAGCCGAGCAGGTAGACGGAGGTGATGCTCTTCTTGAAGTCGGGGTTCTTCTTGGCCAGCGACTTCACGACGAGGCGACCGTCCCCGGGCCAGCCCATGGCGGTGACGTAGAGGTAGCGCTTGGTCTGGTTGAAGCGGATGTCGCGATGGTCCATACCGTTGTACTGACCCTCGTTGAAGCCCTGCGCGTTGATGGCGATGTTTTTCTCGGCCACAGGGCCCTCGCCGAACTTCACCCACGGACGGGTGCCAAAAATGCTCTCGCCGTTCTGTGTCATCCACGCCTCCAGTTCGTCAAGGAAGGCAGCGGCCTTCTCGTCATAGGTACCGTCGGCACGCAGAGGGATGTTGAGCAGCAGGTTGCCGTTCTTTGAGACGATGTCGACAAGCTGCTTCACCAGGTTAGTGGCCGTACGGTAGCCGCGCTTATAAGTACCAGTATTGTAGTGCCAGTCGCCGATGCAGTTGCACGTCTGCCAAGGCTCGGCCATGATGGCGTTGGGCGCACCGCGCTCCACGTCCCACGTTAGCGCCTTCTTCTGCTCATCGTTCAGAATCTTGCCAAAGACGACACCACGCGGATTCTTGTTATAGAGGTGTGTGGCAATCTTCAGGCCACAATCGCTCAGCGGATAGAACGGCAGGACGGTGACGTCGAAGTAGATGAGGTCGGGCTGGTAACGATTGATGGCGTCGATGGTACGGTCGAAGAAGTTGGTGACGAAGTCCTGTGACGGCGGACAGGCGCCGTTCTCCCAGCCCCACTGGGCGTGGATGCGACCGTTGTCCCACGAACCCTGGCTCATCGGATGGTTCTGCTGGTAGAGCTGCTGCGGATCCAGTCCTTCCCACCATTTGCCCTTGCCGTCCTCCTTGGTCAGGTTACCGTCGTAGTAGACTCCCGCCTTGTCGCCCTTCAGGTCGTAACGCTGCGAGGGCTCGAACCACGTCCAAGCGTGGTCGGCGTGGAACGAGATGCCCAGCGGCAGGCCAGCCTTCTTGGCAGCCCGCGCCCAGCCATCGAGGATATCCTTCTTAGGGCCGATGTTCACAGAGTTCCATGGCTGGTACTTCGAGTCCCAGAGGTCGTAGTTGTCATGGTGGTTGCCTAAGACGAAGAAGTACTGCGCGCCGCAGCGCTTGTAACGTTCGACGAGAGCCTCGGGGTCCCACTTCTCGGCCTTGAACAGGGGCAGGATGTCCTTATAGCCGAACTCCGAGGGGTGACCGTAGTGTTCGCGGTGGTAGTTGTACTGTCCGCCCCCCTCAAGGTAGAGGCCGCGGGCCATCCAGTCGCCAGAGCCCTCGACGCACTGTGCCCCCCAGTGGGCCCAGATGCCGAACTTGGCATTGCGGAACCACTCGGGTGTCTGGTGCGTCTCCAGCGACTCCCATGTGGGTTCATACTGTCCCGTCTGCATCTGCTCGTGCTCCTCGGAGACGGGAATACGGTAATTCTGTGCTGATGCCGTCAGCGCGACGGCAGTAAAGGTTGTTAATAGCAGCTTTTTAGTCATAGGTTTTAGGAAAAGAAGAAGCGTGCCCTTATGGACACGCTTCTTGATTATCATTTATCATTTTTCATTTATCATTTAGGCCGCAGGCCGCTTAGCACTGAGCGAGCTTGCCGTCAGAACCGAGGACGTCCACAATCTTGTGGATGTACATCTTCTTCATGTTCTCACGGGCGGGCTTCAGATACTGGCGCGGGTCGAAGTGAGCCGGATTCTCAGCCAGAT
>JAEEGL016962083.1_pt1 | contig 10189 bp, 8 predicted proteins | sample 9134231 | NCBI WGS metagenome assembly JAEEGL01 (sample SAMN16246548, study PRJNA631951) | gut metagenome | biome: gut microbiome; feature: rumen; material: fiber-attached | host: Bos | place: Iran: Karaj | collected 2018-10
CTTGTCTCAGACATTCCATAATACTGGCCATAGGAAATGCCATTATCCAAAAACATCTGTACCGTATTAAGATCAACGGGAGCTCCTGCAGTTACGACAAGCTTAACTCCGCCAAGTCTCTCCATCTTGCCCCTTGCAATGGACTTCTTCCACAAATTCAGTGTGGCGGGAGTAACTACGGCGCTGTCAACCTCTTTACCCTCAAGGTCGCTAAGAACATTACCTACATTTACGCTGAGGTATGTTGTGCATCCCCATTCGCAGTGAGTTACAAAGCCTGTAATTCCGCCTATATGGTAATACGGGAAATTGGTATATATCCTTAAGCCTTCAGTACTCTTAAACGGAGCAGATGAATCATATAAGGACTTCTTATTTCCGAAAATATTGCCTGCTGAAATAACTACTCCCTTCGGATTACCAGTTGTTCCTGAGGTATAGATCATCAGGATCTGTCTTCCTTCTTCATCCTCAGAAAAATCTGACAGTTCTGTCTTTCCGTTATCCTTACCAAGGATGTCATTTTTATTTATTATTTCGCAGCTAACATTATCCCTGATACCTGCTGTCTCATCGTCAACCAAAAGGTAATCAAGATCTGAATTGCCAATCGCAAATGTAATATTATCAATGCTCTCATGAACATTAAGCGGTACTGCAACAGCACGGCTAAACATAACAGCACAGAGCATGATAGTATACTCATACGTTGAAGCAGCATATAAACCAATATGCTTTCCTTCTATATCACCCAGTCTGTCCTTAAGATTATATGCGCACTTTTCTACCTCATTAAGATAATCGCCATATGAGATGCTAAATGAATCATCGCCGTCGAGCACCTCAAAAGCAGCGATATCCTTATATTTTTTAATATTTTCAAGAAATCCAAACATCGATGCCAATACTCCTCTAAAACCGATAAAGCCAAACAGCCTTACTTTGACGCAACAAGATTAACAAGATCACTTACGGATGCTACTGATAACAGCTCATTCTCACTGATCTTGATTGAATAGGTCTTCTCAATCTTTGAAACCACTGACATGATTTCAAGTGAAGAAAGGTCAAGATCATCGATAAGAAGGCTCTCTTCTTCAATCTCGTCCTTATCAAGGTCTGCGACATCAACAAGAATATCAACTATTTCCTCAAGATAATTTTCCATTTTATTCCTCTCCCTACGCTATTTTTTATTCTCTGAAAGTTTCTTTGTCACAGCATCCTTGATCCATACAAAAGCAAAGGTTGCTGCAATATCTATTACAAGTCTGACGCCAAAAACAATCAGATTCCTAAGCGCCATACTTCCCTGCCAGTTGGTTACAAAATTGTAAGCGATTATTCCACCGCCACTCATAAGCTCGATTGTGTGTATGCAAATAAGATACAACGAATATCTGCCTATACTTCTGAGAAAACCTGTAATCTTTCCATTAAATCTGTTCAAATGTAAAAACAGATAGATGACAAAGAGTCCAAAGATTCCATATACAAAGATCAGTACCGGACCATAAGAATATGAATTAAGAGCCATATTAAACTGATCATCGAAAAACTTTGCGATAATGACCGGAACCACAACGCAGCATATCATTATAAGCTTAGTCTTTAAATCAATGGGCGATGTAAGTATCTTCTTCTTTTTAACATAGTAGCCACAGCACAAAAACCACACTGCAATAAGTCCCTGTGAGATAGCCCAGGGTATTGTTATTCCAAGGCTAAGAACCCATCCGACAACCGCTACAGCCATTGATACAAGTATCAGCTTTATGCCGTCGAAATAATTCAAAAGAGTGTTGAAAACTACTATTCCTATAAACAGCGCTATCATAAACCATACCGGGCCACAGATTCCGATGGTATGTCCAAAATATGTAGCTTCCTGCGTCATTCCAAATAAAAATCCGATTCCCAGTTTAATGGTCTCTTTAATGGATTTTCTTACGCCGCCATAAAGAACAAAATAAGCTAAAAGGTATAATACCATTGTCACGGCCATAGTAATCAGATACGGAACAATAAGCGTATCATACTGCTTTTTTACGCATTTCTTAAACTTGGTCTTTCGCATTCCGTAACCACTTACGATGAACAAAAGCGGCATCGCTACATCACCGAATAATTCAAATGCCATCATAAGCACAAGTGCAACTACGCCTTTATCCTGCAAAAATGCTCTGTACGTAGCATACGGATGTAAAAAATCAAAAAAGCCGTATGTATGAGCCATGATAACCGTTATCATTACCAGGCCCTTAAGCAGATCAAACATTCCCAGCGTGTTTTTTATCTGATATTTTGTTTTTCCCATTAACGCTTTCTCCAACTCCCAGCAAAACTATCGTTTAAGGCAACTCTTTATCTGACGTTTTAACTGATGCTTGAAAATTCCAAACTTGCAGTTACTGTCATTCATGATGATACTCTTTATTTCCGAAGCATCCTTGTATGAAAACATCCCGCGGTTCTTAATGAACTTATCCCATTCGTATTTCCTGCGTTCATCAAAGTCAACCTTTAGCTCCAGGGAATCCCCAACCATCTCAAGTTCTTTCATTCCTTCGAAATAATTGAGCAGGTTCTCCTTGCTGTAATAGTCATTCTTCGAAGACCAGGAACCGGATTCCTTATCAAGTACAAACCTGTAAGCGGACACCTCATCATCAGATACATAAATCTTCCCGCTGGCAAGCATCATCAAAACAAAATGCCTGTCTATAAAATGGCTGATATCAAAATTAAGGTCCTTCAGCCTGCGGAGATTATTCGTATATAACTCCTGTCTGTACACTCCTGTACCGGTCTGTCCGGGGAGCATATAATCCTCAAAATCCCTGATAGTGTAATCGCCGCTTCTCTTTAAAAAGCCGCTATACGTCTCTCTGTCAGGATGTCGAACATCATTCTGATCAACAATGATGCAGTGCGAAAAATATGATGAATACTCTTTGTGAGCGTCAAGGAAATCCACGCTCTTTTGAAGCATGAGTTCATCGATCCAATAGTCATCACCTTCAAGAACGGCAATATATTCCCCTTTTGTACGCATTATAAGATCAAGGAAATTAGGACTCATTCCCATGTTCTTCTCACGTATGAAAGGAATAATGACATCAGGGTATTTTAAAGCAAACTCCCTTACTGTCTCAGCTGTTTTATCAGTAGAGCAGTCATCAGCGACAAGGACTTCCATATCAAAGTCTGTTATTTGAGACATTATGCTCTCTAACGCATGCCTTATATACCTTTCCTGGTTATAAGTAATAACGACAACACTTACCTTCAGATTCTTCCCCATAACACAACCCCCGGATTTACATCCAAAACTTATCCACGATTCTCAAGTAAATCGCAAATATAATCAACTTTCTCCATCTCAAGATCAGCATACATCGGCAAAGTCATGACCTGCTCTGCGATACGCTCTGCTGTTTCAACATTTCCCCTGAAGTTGCAATCCTTATAGCAATTAAAATTGCTTGTAAGCGGATAAAAATACTTTCTTGCATAAACGTGATTCTTGGAGAGCATCTCATGAACCCCGTTTCTGCTCATGCCGTACTCTTTGGAATCAATAAATACCGGCAGATAACTGTAATTATATGTCACATTATCAGTATCGTAATCCAAGGTTCTTATCCCCTTTATCTTGGATAACCTTTCAAGATAATGCTTGAATACTGCCTCTCTCTTCTTTCTCTCATCCGGATAGTGCTTAAGATTACAAAGTCCCATTGCTGCGGCAAACTCGTTCATCTTGGCATTGGCTCCGACAAACTCAATGCTCTCTTCACCCATAATACCAAAGTTATGAAGCTGGTACAGTCTGTAAAGAATATCCTTACTCTGTGCGACAACACAACCACCCTCTATACTGTTAAAGCACTTGGTAGCATGGAAGCTAAACATTGAAGCATCACCAAATCCTGAGATGCTCTTCCCATTAATCTTTTCCCCAAAAGCATGGGCCGCATCATAAATAACCTTGAGGTTATGCTTCTTAGCGATCTTCTCAATTTTCTCGACATCACAGGGCATACCATATACATGAACCGGAACTATGGCACATGTTTTATCGGTAATAAGCTCCTCGATCTTATCGGGATCGATTGTACAATCGCTTTCCTTTATATCACAAAATACCGGAGTCAGATTATTTCTCACGATAGCGTGCGTAGTTGAAGCGAATGTAAACGGCGTTGTAATTACTTCACCTGAAAATTCAAATGCCTGTATCACCAATTCAAGCGACATATGGCCATTAGATAATGGCAGGCAATACTCAGCACCAAAGAATTCTGACAGCTGTTTATTAAACTCATACCAGAGTTTACCCATATTTGTGAGATGCCTGCTGTCCCATATCTGCTTAAGGCACTCAACATATTCTTCCAGCGGCGGAAGGCTGGGTCTGGTTACATATATGTTTTCTTCCATTGCTACTCCAATCTCTACGCGTTAATAGTTCCCTTAAATTCTGTTATCAGAACTCATTCATGAGCTTCTGAATCTCTGCATCTCCAATGACAGTTACCTTGCTGTCACTAATCCTGTAAACCCTGTCGCAGGCTGAAAGAACACTGGGACGATGAGTTGTCAGGATGCAGGTTCTCTTCGCATCCTTCTTCATTATATTACTTAGCACCTGCCTTTCTGTTGCAACGTCAAGTGCAGATGTTGCTTCATCCATGAGAAGTATGGGTGTTTTCCTGAGGATTGCTCTTGCAATTGCAAGTCTCTGGTTCTGACCCTCTGAGAATCCGATACCACTCTCACCAATCTTATGATGAATTCCATCAGGAAGCTTCTTAACAAAGTCATAAGCACATGCCTGCTTTAATGCATCAATGATATCCTCTTCGGTAGCTTCAGGAGCAATGAGCTTCATGTTCTCTTCTATTGTTCCCGCAAGCATAGTATTACCCTGAGGTACATAAGCTATAAGAGGTCTTGTATCTGCCGAGAAGTCCAGTTTTTCTGACTGGTTACCTTCTACACACGCATAGGCATCACCCTGCTGGATGTTCAAAATTCCAAGAAGAATTCTGAGCATTGTAGTCTTTCCTTCTCCTGAAGGACCAACTAGTGCGATGATCTCTCCGGGATGAGCCTCCAATGATACATTATCGAAGATCTGTCTGCTTGTCTTATACGCGAAGGACATATCCTCTACGCGAACCGCAATACCGGTCTCCTTACCTTTATCTGAAAGCTCCTCGTATGCTGAGAAGTCGATATCCTTCTCATCCTTGATACCGATAAGCTCCTGCACACGCTCAGTCGCAACAGCGAGCTGAAGTGCGATGGGAACAAGTCCAAGAAGCTCTTTACCTGATGTAGCAACTCTGTATGCCATACCCATTACAACGGTAAGTCCACCGACAGTCATGACCCCGATGTGTACTCTGTAGAATGCCCATCCGATACATACTATCGCAGAAAGAATACCGCCAAGGTATGTTACCCCCCACTGCATAAGTGAGAAGAAGTTTGATTTCATATCAGCCTTATAACGCTCTTTTTCCAGAACTTCGATTCTTTTGTAGAACTCATCAGCAAGTCCGAATGCCTTAACAGCCTGAATATTGTGGAATGACTCCTTATGATATGAGTTCTCCTTACTCTCAATTACCTTGATCTCAGCCTGACACTCATAAACCTTGTTCATGAAAATACGGGATGAAACGGCAATTATAGGTGCCACAACCATAACAACAATGATCATGGACGCATCATTGACAACGATTACACCGACCGAAACGATAACCATGAGTAATCTGGTTACAAATGTTGTAAAAAATCCATTGGCGTTTCCCGAGATTGTCGAGGCATCAACTGACATTCTGGTTATGAGGTCACCTGAATGGTATCCCGTAAGCTCCTCCCAGTCAGAATGCATCAGCTTATTGTACAATCTCTTGACCATCTCGGATCGCATGGAATTGTAGTTCCATGCTGCAAATCTATTGGCCGCAATACTTAGCAGTGCATTAGATACAAACAACGTGATATAAACAATCGTCATAAAGATTGTCTTCTCAGTATTGTTATCAAGCGCAAAATCAACCAGCGAACCAATTTTATATGTAATGGAAAAATCAACGGCCATATGTACCATTTCAACCAGTGCATACATTACAATTCTGCCAATGTATTTATTGTAAAATGCATACATCCAGCGCAAATCATGGTAAAGCCTGTAAATAATTCCACCTTTAATCGTCTTTACTCTATTTCTTAATTTTCCCAAAGCACACTCCCCAATCTACACAATTATTCTTCGAAGCTCTCAAAGCCGTCCTCAAGCGTAAACTCACCAAGCATTTCCGATATCTGTTCATTTGAACAGAACATCATTATATCAATGATTGAAAGGTTCGGAACAAATTCATTACCGGCAAACTGCTGATATTGTATCGATTCATTCGCTTTTAAAAATTTCAATCCCAAACCGTTTTCGCGGAAGAATTTCTGACAATAAAGCTTTGTTCCGCCAATCGCATTGTAATACTCGGTAGCACCCATTTTCTTACAGGAATTCACCACATAATGCTCTCTCTTATATACTCCGTCAAGGATTACATCCTTTGAGGCAAGATATATCGGTGTTGTAATACCTATCTTCTTAGCGGTACTGCGAATGGCATTCTCAAGGAAAACTGCGACATTCTTGTTTTCGTCTTTAAGACCAAATTCAAGAATTTCCTTAATGTGCTCATAAGTACTCTCAAAATAGGGTGCTCTCGCATAAGAGCTCTTAATTGTGTTGAGCATCTTACTGACTTCATTCTCATCAAGCGATATCTCTAATTCATTGATAAGCTTGTTCTGAGAAGGCTTATTAACAGGAAGCCTGAAATAATGCGCCTCTCCATTTATCAAAATGGAGTTTCTGTTAATATAACCCTGCTTCATAAAGTTCAAATTGTCAGCAATAACATATTCATCAACCGCATTCATAAGCTGCCAATAGCCTATGTACGGAAAAAAATATGGCTGGTGTATACCGAGTTTCATTGTCATCCCTCCCAAATACTTCCGTATATTTAGTTACCCGAAAATAGTTTTAAGTAAGCTTCGGGATTAACTTTAAAAAGCAAATATTTTGCTTTTTGTTTTCCACTTAAAAGTTTTTTATACCTATCATAAAGGCAAGCGAATTTCACTCTGGCCTGCTTTTTCATGGCGTCATCACCGTCTCTGTAGTAAGAAACCATCTTAAGGAGCGCCCATTTAAATGTATTTGACGCAAAGCCATTATCTGAGTGGTTTAAAGCCCTTTTAATCCTGTCTTCATAAGCATCTATCACGTCAAGGTGTCTTACGTTATAAGTGTTCTCTTTACCTGTAATTCCCTGGTCATTGACGCGGTATATATAATTTCTGAAAGGACAGTAAACAGCCTTTTTAATATCATAAATAATATTGCTTATCATGAATTCATCTTCATGAAGTCTTCCGGGTACAAATCTGACTTTTTCCAGAAGTGTTCTTTTATAGAGCTTGTTGCAGGCAATCACCATAAGCACATACTCTCTTGAAAGTGGATTAAGCAAATAATCCCTGCATTCACCTGCAGACATAACTATAGGCTCGGTTACGCGACGTTCAGCATCACCAAGCCTTGGAGACTCAATATCACAAAATGTGAAATCCGCATCTTCTTTTTCTAATGCGTTAACCAGTTCCTCCAAATAATCAACGGTAATATAATCATCCGAATCTATAAAGCTTATATAATCGCCCCCGGCGACTTCCAGTCCTGCGTTTCTGGCTGATGACAATCCTCCGTTTTGCTTGTGAATTGTCCTTATCCTGTCGTCCTTCTCATTCCACTTATCGCAGAGCACGCCACTTGAATCCGTTGACCCATCATCTACAAGTATGATTTCCAAATTGTCATATGTCTGAGAAACTATAGATCCAACACATTCATCCAGATATTTTTCAACATTATAAACCGGCACAATTACCGTAACCAGTTTATCTCTCTTCACTTCCAAAACACTTCCCCTTGTACCCCTATAAAGAATTAACCCTTCATCAACTGATAAATCCCTCTAAAGAAATAGTAAAGATCAAAAAATCCCGTTCTAAGGCAAGCATATCTAAAGCCGCTGATTTTCTTGTCCTTTCGAATTTCACTGAGCATGCTTCTGTATTCCTGGCTTCGCAGCTCCTTATTAAGGGTTCTCTTGGCAACAGACAGCGGAGATTCACCCCTATGCGTCTTATATATTGCCGTCAGACGATTCGTCCAGTCATAAATATATAAGGCCTTCAAAACTAGTATGTTATCTGTTGTAACGCCCTGCTGTTTCTTCTCCCATTCAATAAATCTTCTGTAAATTTCCTTTGTATTTTCAAGATCATCGGAATGATACTTAAGCGACAATCCATCCGCCTTCCTCTTAACATAACGATAGAGCGGACTATTTATCATACCGATGTTGCCATCAAAGCTTTCAAGATAATCGATATTGAATTTCAGATCCTCTGCAATGCTGACTTTCTCATCAAATCGAACCCCATGCTCCTTGATCTTATCAAGATTGAAGCATTTGTTTGTAACAAAGTTAAACAGTCTGAGCCATGCCAGCGTAGCCACATAGTTCCTTGAAAGCAGATAGTTCTCACCTTCAATGTACCCACGTCCTGTCTCAAGAAGTATTGTTCTGTCTCCGACGCGTTTGTTGTATTCATTCTGAACTATCATTCCGCAGTTGATAAAGGAGACCTCTTTATCATTCCACAATTCAAACGCTTCCATATACTTCTCGATAAGGTTAAGCTCAGGATAGTCATCATCATCGAAAAAGACGATGTATTCACCTTTAGCCTCTTCGATTCCGGTATTTCTGGCCGCGGAAACTCCTCTGTTCTCGGTTCTGATTACCCTGATTCGATCATCTTTGTCAGCATACTTCTTGCAAACGTTATATACCTGATCAGTAGATCCATCATCGATAATAAGCAGTTCTATGTTTTTGTAGGTTTGTTTTATTGATGCCTCAATACTGTGACTTATGTACCTCGAGCCGTTATATGTAGGCATTACAATTGAAACTAATTTACTGTTATCCATAACCCCTAATATTTAATAAACTTCCATAATAATAGTGCGACTTGTTTCTTCACTCCGCATGCACCGGGTGCATGCTTCTTATTTATATCTTCAACATATTGTCTATGAAGTGCCTTCTTCTTTTGCGGATCATTTTCATTCCTGTAAGCATATTTTAAACCTTCAAGTAATGTTATTCGACTATGCTCTACCAATTCCTGTTCATTTTTATCCGCAAAATATGCAACCCTGTTTTTGATTGCATCATTAAAGAACTCATATCTATTGCTAACGGATGCACTCATAATACTACTGTTTCGCTGATAATAATTATAATAAGCATCAGGCGTATATGAAACAGTTTTTGCTCTATACAACAATTTATATGTTGTTGCCTCATCTTCGTGCAGTACCCCCTCCGGATACCTCACACCGTCAAACAATTCCTTTTTATATAGCTTATTCCAGGCAACTGAGCACAGGTTGTTTGAGCGCATCATCTGAATAACGCTCTCATGGCCGCTCCACATACCGGGTTTTGTGCTCGTAAACAGACCGGTTTTGTCACCTACCATTTTTATACCACAGGCAACTACATCTGTATGGTCGGTCATCATTTTGCAAAGCAGCTGTTTGATTGTACATGTTTCAAGATAATCATCACTGTCACAAAGGAAAATGTAATCTCCGGTTGCTATATCCAGTCCTGAATTACGAGCCCCCGACAGCCCCTTATTATTCTGATGAATTACTCTTATTCTGGAGTCTTTTTTAGCATATTCATCGCAAAGACTTCCTGATCCGTCCTTTGATCCATCATCAACCAAAATGATCTCAAGCTCTGTGTAAGTCTGACTGATTATGCTTTGAACACATCGTCCAAGATACTCCTCGACATTATAGACAGGCACAATTACTGAAACCTTACCTGAAGGTGCCTGCTCTCTTATTATATCCAAAAAACCTTTATAGTAATTATCTATGTTAAACTCTGAAATCTCGCGGGCACGTCTATATCCGATATCTGCGATTTTTTCCCGCAGCTCCTTATCACCGGATATCGATCTGATTGCCTGCTCGAGGTTATTTACAAAATCATTATCTTTATCAACAATTATA
>JAEEGL010157530.1_pt1 | contig 10188 bp, 9 predicted proteins | sample 9134231 | NCBI WGS metagenome assembly JAEEGL01 (sample SAMN16246548, study PRJNA631951) | gut metagenome | biome: gut microbiome; feature: rumen; material: fiber-attached | host: Bos | place: Iran: Karaj | collected 2018-10
AGGCGCCCGGTGCCGAGCGCATCTACACGGCCGGCGAGAAGGAATGGCTCGCCTGGCAGGATCGCAAGGACAAGGGCGTGCCCGTCGGCGAGTCGATACAGAAGGAGCTCGTCGCCCTTCGCGACCGCTTCCAGCTGCCCTACGCCTTCCCGTTCGAGAAGTAGGGCGCACATCTTGCAGCAGCATCTGCGCTGCGCTTTGCGCCAGACATGAAGGAGCTTCGTTTTGTTGCGGGAGGCATTGCATGGACAAGGCATTGGTCGGCATCGTGATGGGCAGTGATTCGGACTGGCCCTTGGTTAAAAAGGCGTTCGACACCTTCCGGGACTTCGGCGTCCCCGTTGAAGTCCGCGTGATTTCCGCGCACCGCACCCCGGCGCTGGCGGCGGAATACGCCTCTACGGCTGCCGACCGCGGCCTGAAGGCCATTCTGGCGGCGGCTGGCGGCGCCGCCCATCTCGGCGGCATTCTCGCCGCCCACACGATCCTGCCCGTCATTGGCATCCCCGTCGCCGGCGGCGCACTGAACGGCGTCGACGCCCTGCTCGCCACGCTCCAGATGCCGTCCGGCATCCCCGTCGCCACGGTCGCCCTTGGAAGTGCCGGCCCCGCGAACGCCGCCCTCTTCGCCATTCAGATCCTCGCCCTCTCCGATGGGACGCTCGCCGCGAAATTCCGCGAACACAAGCGGAAGCTCGCGAAGAAGGTCGAGGCCGCAAACGCAAAAGTCGCCGGTGAAATCGCCGCGCTGAACGCCTGATTTTAATGCCAAAGGAGAATTGCCATGTTAGAAGGTTGCGGATTCCAGAAACTCAAGGCAGAATGCATCGGCACGGGCCTCTGCTATGAATGCGGCGCGTGCGAAATCGCCTGCCCCAACGGTGCGCTCAAGCTCCGCAAATACCCCTGGTGCCGGACTCCCGAGCTCGTCCGCGACTGCGCCGAGGCCGGCTGCGACCGCTGCTACCGCGCCTGCGCCGCACGCAAGGTTCCTCTCACCGCCATTGAGACGACCTACTTCGGACGCACCCGCCGCCACTGCTTCCCCGGCAAGTCGTGCGACTGCCCAAACGAGCATCAGGAGGACAAGTGCGGCATCGTCCGCAATGTCTACACGGGCTTCTCGCTCTACGAGGACGCCTACGGGCAGGCCGTCTCCGGCGGCATCGCAAGCTCCATCGTGATCTACGCGCTCGAACACGGGCTCATCGATGGCGCCGTCCTCGCAGGCTGGGATCCCGAGATCCCCTACGAGGCCAAGGCCGTCGTCGCCACGACGCGCGAGGACGTGATCGCATGCGCCGGCAGCAAGTACCAGCCCCACCCGCAGCTCCTCGGCCTGCGCGACGCTGCAAGGGCGGGCCTGAAGCGCATCGCCATAACCACGACGCCCTGCAACGCCCTCTCGCTCCGCAAGATGATGCTTGACCCTGACTTCGCGGATCTCGTCGGCAATGTCAGGCTCGTCATCAGCAACATCTGCGGCGCCCACTGGAGCCGCCACGGCACGGAGAACCTCATCACCAACTGGATGCGGACGGATCTCGCGGATGTCGCGGGAATCAAGTACCGCGCACGCCCCTTCCCCGGCCAGTTCACCGTCACCCTCAAGAACGGCGAGATCCGCGATTCGGGCTTTGTCAGCAACGGCGGCGGTCTGCATCAACTCGCCAAGTTTACGCCGGAGGAATGCCGCTACTGCCTGGAGAAGGTCGCCTCGGTCGCGGACATCGTCGTCGGCGACACCTGGCACCATCCCGTCCTCTCGCCCGACCTGCTCGGGACATACACCGAGGCCGACATCGAGAAGGACGAGCGCATCGCCTATGCCAAAAAGGGCATGACGGCCGTTGTCGTCCGCAGCGAGGTGGGCCAGGAATTCGTGGATGCCGCCCGCGCCGGAGGCGCCGTGCGCCTCTTCGACGAGCCGGAGGATTCCGCGCGAAAGTTCCTGTGCGACATCCACGATCTCGGCAAGCCTATCTGCAACGGCCCCGTCATCAACACGCGGATCGTCCGCGGGCAACCCGTGCGCGAATACTTCTAGTGTGCTGATTCTTGAATTATTTGCCCTTGCCTGACTCGTCTTCCCCATGCGTCGTTGTCGTCGTTTGCCGTAATTATTACGCCTTCACGACGACGGCCAGCCTGGGAAAAACGATTCGGCGCAATGGCTGACTTGTTTGCGAATCAGCTCACTAGTTGCATGAGAAAGGCCATGACCGATGGCGACGCGCCCAGGCATAGCCGATGACGCCGCCGGCAAGATGCGCCGCATGGGCCACATGGCCGGTGCTGAGGACCACGGATCCAAGCGAAAGGAAGGCGAGCAGGATGGCGAAGGTGCGTGACCGCAGACGAATCGGGACGACGCAGAAGAGAAGGACCGTGAGACGCGCCTCCGGGCAAAGGGCGGCAAAGGCGCCGATGAGTCCGCAAACGCCGGCTGAAGCGCCGACGCAGACGTTGAAGGGCATGCCCGGTGCCTGACTTTCGCCCCAGCGTTGCGCAAGAAGACGGAAAATGTCGTGCGGGAGTGTCTGCACCCACATCCAGAACATGGGTTCGAAGTAGTCGAAGAGCATCCAGCCAAGACCGCCGAAGACACCCGAAAGGAGGAAAAGGCACCAGAATCGGCGTGTGCCAACAATCCGTTCCACGGCGGCGCCGAAAAAGAGCAGCGTCAAGAGATTGAGAAAAATGTGCAGAAGGGAGCCGTGGAGGAAGATGTAGGTGACTGGTTGCCAGAACGCCCCTTTTGTCAGGAAAGGGTAGTAAAGGCCGAAGGCGTAGTGCAGCACGGTGGCAAGAGAGAGTCCGTCTAGAATCGGGATGCGCATGGCAACGGCCTGGACTGCGAAGACAACGACGCAGATGGCCGCAATGGCCGCCACCGCCGGAGCCCCGGCCAAATCGGGAAGGAATCGCTTGAAGTTTGCTTGCATGCTGAAAATTATACTAAATCGGGGGACGCATCGTTGCATTCGATTGAAAGCTTGCGCAAGTACGCGAATTAACTTACAATAGTAATTCACCATTAATCGAACGAGAAGCATTGAGATGTCTGAACAGGCCCAAATCATTTTCGATACGGTCGAACGCATGGATTGCCCGTCCTGCCACGCGCAGATCGATGTGTCATCGTTGCAGACCTTTTCTCAGGCGATCTGTCCGAACTGCGGTGGCGAAGTAACCGTTCCCGGGCGGCTCGGCAACTACCTTTTGCTCAACTGCCTCGGCAGTGGCGGCATGGGCAGCGTCTACCGCGCCTATGACGAATCACTTGCGCGCATAGTCGCCATAAAGGTCATGCTTCGGAGCCTGGGTGACGCACCGGAGTTTCTAGAGTCGTTCCGCCGCGAGGCGCAGGCCGCCGCCAAGCTCAACCATCCCAACATCGCGCAGATTTATTCGTTTGGCCAGGAAAAGGGGCAGCCCTACATCGTGATGGAGCTGGTCGGCGGCCAGCATTTCGATGAGATGATCGCCGGGCCCAAACCCCTCGACCAGGCACTGGTCATGAAGATCGGCATGGACATCGCCGACGGACTCCAGCTTGCCGCCGCCTCGAACCTCATCCATGGCGACATCAAGCCTGAAAACATCCTCCTTGACGAGCGCAACACGGCCAAGCTGCTCGACTTCGGCATCGCTTCGACCCCCAACACGCAGACAACCGAAATCTGGGGGACTCCCTACTACATCGCGCCCGAGAAGCTCAAGCGCCAGCGTGTCGACTTCCGTAGCGACATCTACTGTCTCGGCGGCACTCTTTACCACGCCCTTACGCAGCATCCGCCGTTCGAGGGCAAGGACGCCATTGCCGTTGTCAAGGCGCGACTCAAGCGCCCGCCGGTGCCGATGCGGACGTTCCGTTCCGACATCGACCCCGAGGTCGAGGACATCATCGACCGCATGCTCCAGATTGAACCGGCCATGCGCTACCCGACGTACGGATCGCTTCTGAGCGACATGCGACGCTATCTGCGCCGTGTGCAGCCGCACATGCCGTCCGCTTCCTCGATCACCAACAAGCGCATCATCATCAAGGGGCGCGGCAAGGGTGCAGGATCCGCTTCGTCCGGCAGCTCGTCGGCCAATCCCCCCAGCGGAAGACACCACATCGCCGTTTCGCGCGGGATGGTCGATTCAAAGAAACTCACCGGCGCCTATTCCGTTCAGACGGCCACGAAGACCATGCAGACGCCTCCGAAGACCGTGCACACGGCCCCGAAGACCGTGCACATGGCCCCGAAGACCGTGCATGTGGCCCCGAAGACCGTGCGCATTGTCTCGAGGGAAGAGAACGCCGGGATCCCTGCCAGAAAGATGATTGGCGAAGAAGACGATTCGTCGAGAGGCGGAAATGGAGCGTCCCATGGCGGTCTGATCGCGGCTCTCGTCGTTTTCGCGCTGCTGCTCCTTGCAACCGGAGGCGTCCTTTATTTTCTCCGGTCGCAGCACAAGAAGGCCCTCGCCGACTACACGGCCGAAGTCGGCCGCCGAAATACGGTTCTGTCGCAATTCCAGATGCTGAAAACCGCTGCGGAAAAGCTTCGTGACGAAACAATGTCCCTCTACATGGGAGAGGCGGCAACCATCGTCTCCCAGGCCATTTCGTCCGTGGAAGCGGAAGTCGGCTCCGAGTTCACGGCGCGCATCGTCCATGAGAATCCCGGAGCAAAAGAGGCGGAGGTTCGGCCAGAAGGCGCGGCAGGAGCACAGGCCCAGGATGCCGCCGACGGCGAAAAGAAGAGAAGGGCGCCGGATGCGGAAGGACGGGCCGCAGCCGGGGAAGGGGATTCCGAGATGGCCTCCGGGCTTGCCGAGGCGCCGCTGGAGGGCATTCCGCTTCTCGCACGAGAAGTCTTTGAGGCACTTGCCCCGGTTCGCCGTGCCAACAGCAGGACTCTTCATGTCTGCGATCAGGTGGCGATGGCCCTGGCCAATGCCGAAGCTGCCGCGCAGAGGATCGCCTCCGAGGTGTCCGGAAGCACAGCGTCCATCCGGAACGACGCTGAAGCCGCCGCCGGGGTGGTCTCCGGCATGGAAAACGATCTCAACGCCACCATTGCCCTCTATAATGAGGCAAAGGCCTCCGTTGGCGATCTGCAGAACGACGTTCGCCAGGCACAGGCCAAGCTGCGAGAGCTTCTGGGCAGGACATCGGTTCTGGCCGCCGAGCGGAAGCGCCGGGCCGAAGAGGAGGAAAGGGCTCGTCTTGCCCGCGAAGCCGAAGAAGCCCGCCTTGCAGAAGAGCGGCGTGCAGCGGCGGAAAGGAATGAGCAGAAAGGCCGGATTGCCCAGACCCTTGCCGCAAACTTGGAGACGTTGCGCGCGTTCAAGTACGACCAGGTCGTCCACACCCTCAGGCGCCTTGGGGATGACATGACCTATCCCGAGTCCCAAAAGGCACTCGAAGTCGCCATCAGACGCATCGAGTGCCTAAAGGAGCTCAAGGCCTTTCTGATTGAGCGGATGAGCGCCATCCCCTTCACCCATCCGAGCGGAATCTGGAGCGTAAAGGCGGCTTCAGACCGGGCGTTGGAGATCGACTTCTACGAATCGAACAAGACAAGGAAGAGAATCGTCGCGTGGGACAAGGTCAAGCTCGAGCAGATGATCGCCCTGATTTCCTTCTACCTTTCCAAGGAGAACATCAAACTCCTGCGACTCCTGCCGCGTGTGGCCGCGCTCCGAAACGCGGCCGTCTACTACATGACTTTCGCGCCCGACAACCCGACCGCGCAGGCAATTGCCAGACAATACGCGGAGGAAATCATCAGGGACCTTCCGACCCGGGCACAGGAAATCGAGGAACTCCTTCCCGAACTCAAGGCCGCGCCGGAAGGCGGCGGGCTCTAATGTCCCGCCCGAAGAATTCCGACCTCGTCGCGCAGGCTTGGTTTCATCAGGCGAGGAGGAGGCGCACTTGTCCGCGTTGAACGACGAGAACGAAGCATGGCGGAATCAGGACGGGCAAATGGGTCGGGACGTTTCGGACGGGAAACGGGGATGAAGCGCGTTCCAGCATCGGCCGTACGGCGAGAGACAGTTTGTACGCAACAACCGTCGGCAATGTCGCTTCGTCGGAGGGCCATCCGGCTGCCCGATGTAGATGATGCTTCGGGTCTGCCGGTCGATGCCGACGCCCCGCAGCGCCGCCGTCCCATCGTTCCCTTCAGCGCCGCCGTCAACCACGTGTTGAAGCACTTCGGCATTTCCGTCCGCGTCCAGGACGCCGCTCTGCTCGCGGCCATGCTCCGGGCCTGGCCGGAAGTCGCGGGTCGGGATCTCGCCGCCCGCCTCGAACCCGAGAAATACGACAAGAACATCCTCTACGTATTGGCGCGCAACAACGCCGAGCTTTTCGAAATCCGCCAGTTCAAGCTCCGCGACCTCGAGGCACGCGCCAAGAGCCACCCCGCCTTCGTCGGCCTCCGCCAGATTCGCGTCCGCTGCCGCTAGTGTGGTGGAACCTAAATAAGTAGTCCAAGGCGGAGCCACGGACGCATCAGGCGAGGCGCCGGCGCGAAGGCGTAATAATTACGTCAAGCGCTGGCAACGATGCATCATGCGCCCATGGCCCGCATGGGAAAGGTATTTAGGTTCCGCCACACTAGGATCCCGTTCGAAAAGTTCTGGCCAATTTGCCTGTCCTGCTTCCGTCCTGCTTCGATCTCGTCGTTCAACGCGGAAAAAGAATGCTTCGCGACTCGTCCTTGCCTGACGAAAGCAATTCTGCGCAACGAGGTCGGAATTTATCGGACGGGGTGGCAGAATCGTCTGGTCGTCGGTGGCGGCATTGTCTATGAATGCCATGCTTCTCCCACCCTGGCCAATCGCTTGCGGGCGGTCGAAATCGTCGAATCAAAAGGGGGACGGCTCTTCCCGGGGAATCCGGAACCCTCGCACCCGATCTCGGGTGACGCGACGGGATCGTTTCGGTGCGCGGTTGTGCTATAATCCTAGACCATGCCTACGACATTGAAAGCCTGGCTGCGCCTTTTTCGCGCCGTGAACCTTCCGACCGTTCCGGGCGATGTCTTCGCCGGGGCCGTCGCGGTGGGCCTTTGGGGCGCACCCCTGTCCGTCTCCAATGTGTTCCCCGTCTTCGCTGCGGCGGGAGCATCCGTTCTCATCTACATGTACGGTCTGGCGGACAACGACATCGTCGGAGCCCATACCGATGTCGGCCGTCCCATCCCACAGGGCCGGATATCCATGCAGGCGGCGCGGATTGCGCGCGCCCTCTGCCTGTTCGGGGCCATTGGCGTCGGTCTTGCAGCCGGACTGCAGCCACGCTGGTGGGGGGGCGCCCTTGCGCTTTTGCTCGCCATTGTCCTCTACAACCGCACGAAGAGCGCCGCCCTTATGGGCCTGTGCCGCGGCCTTGACGTTTTCTGCGGGGGTCTGGCATCCTTTTCCGCGTGCCCATGGCCCGCCTTCTGGGGAGTCGTGGTCATCGGTTCGCTTTGGACCTTCTACGTCTTCGGCGTGACGAAGTATTCCGAGGGAGAGGAGGCCGATCCTGTCCGCAGGCGCCGCGTCGGGTTGCTCATCGGCGCCCTCGTCTATCTCCAGTTCGCCGTTCTTGTTGCCGTCGCCTTTCTGACCGGCTACTGGCTCTTTGCCGCCGTGCAGGCGGCCCTAATCGTCCTGCTGCATGTTTTCAAGCACGTTCTGCCCGGAGTGAGCGCCTCATGAAGAAACTGACCGTCATCGCCGCCGGCCTTGGCTGGCGTCTTCTGGAACGACGTCGGACAACCACAATCGCCGGCCTTCGCTTCGAGCCGCGCCCGAGCGTCTTTCCCGCCGTCACATGCGTCGCGCAGGCCTCGTTCCGCACTGGCCTCGCACCTGACATGCACGGCATGGTTTCGAACGGCGTCTGGCTCGAGGATTTCCGAAAGCCGGCCTTCTGGGAACAGAGCTGCCGTTTCGTGAAGGGGCCGCGCGTCTGGGGTCGCTCGACGGGCGTTTTCTTCTTTCAGCAGTCGTTGGGCGAGGATGTCGAACTTCTTCTCTCCCCCGCACCCATCCACAAGCACGGCGGCGGCATCGTGATGTCGTGCTACACGAAGCCCACGGAGATGTCGGCCGACCTCCAGCGGCGCCTTGGCGCCTTTCCCCTCTGGCGCTACTGGGGGCCCTTGGCCTCGCCTCGCGTCGGCCGCCGCTGCCTCGACTGGTTCGAGGCGATGACGGACGCCCACGACGTCGACGAAGGCTGGCTCTACCTGCCTACGCTCGACTATGCCGCGCAGAAGGACGGACCAGACAGTCCGCGCGACCGTGCCGCATTCGGCGAGTTCGTCCTCCAGCTCGAACGTCTGGCCGACCTCTGTGCGCGTCGCGGCTGCGCCCTCTCCGTAACGGGCGACTACGAGATCGCGCCCGTTACCGCGCCTCCCGTTCGCCCCAATGTCCTCCTTCGCCGCGAGGGCCTCTTCCGGACACGCCCCGTCAAGGGGATGTCGTATCCGGACTTCTACCAGACGACGGCCTTCGCGCTCTGCGACCACGAGTTCTGCATCCTTTACGGGCCAGACACCGCCAAGGCGCTCGACATCCTACTCGCCACGGGCGACTACGAGCTTCCGTCCGCACCTGTGCCGGGGATGGCGATTCTTCTCGCGAAGCCCGGAAGCTGGTGCGAATACAAATGGTGGACGGACGACCGTGAAGCACCCGACTACGCCTCGCATGTCGACATCCACAACAAGCCCGGCTACGACCCCGCAGAGCTCTTCCTCTTCGGCAAGGGCACGGTCCGGGGAACCCATGGCCGCCCCTGCGCCGTCGCCTTCGGCGCGGCGTCGGCATAGACGCCCCCGCCACCCCGAAGACGCTTCCAATATGCATACGGGGCAGCGTGGTGGAATTTTAGCAGTGCGTCCGGATTGAAAGGATAGTGCGGCAGTTCGGGGCCATTAGGCTGATTTGCCTTTTCCCGGCGCTTGGGCGAGGAGCGTCGCGGCAAAGACGAGCACGCAGCCGATGAATTCGCGAGGCGAGAGCTTTTCATGGAGGACGATCCAGCCAGTCAAGGCGGCGAAGACGGATTCAAGACTCATGACAAGCGCGGCTATGGCGGCGTTCAGGTGCTTCTGCGAGACGATCTGCAGGGTGTAGGCGATGCCGCTGGATAGGATGCCCGTGTAAAGGAGGGGCAGCCAGCTTTTCAGCAGGGAGCCAACGGACGGCTTTTCAAGGACGACCATGGGGACGCCCGAGAGGATGCCGCACACGGCGAACTGCACGCAGGAGAGGAGAATGCCGTCGACCTGTTGCGCGAAGCGGTCTATGACGAGGATGTGAAGCGCGAAACCAACGGCGCAACAGAAAACGCAGAAGTCGCTCTTTTCGATGCGGAAGCCGTCTCTGACGCAGAGAAGGTACATTCCGCCGAGGGCGATGGCGACGGCGAGCCAGAGGATCCAAGTCGTGTGTCTGCCGAGAAAAAGGCCGAAGAGAGGCACGAGAAGGATGTACTGGGCCGTGATGAAGCCCGCTTTGCCGGCCGGGGTGTCTTGGAGCCCGACTTGCTGGAAAAGGGTTGAGGCCGTTAGAAGCGCGCCGCAAACGAGGCCGCCTAGAAGAAGGTTGCAGCGGCCCGGGCGCGTTTCGAGCTGGCGAATGGCCCCGGGGCGTCCGAGCGTGAGGATGGCGGGAAACAGCGCGAGGCTTCCGATGAAGCTTCGCGCGCAGTTGAAGGTATAGGGGCCGTTGAAGTCCATTCCGACGCGCTGCGCCACGAAGGCGCTACCCCAGATCAGGGCGGCGAGCGTCATCAGGAGGGAATACTTGGCATTCGTGAACATAGGTGGCGTCCAGTTGGTTTCATGTATCTCGATTATATCAAATCGAAATCGTGAAGAAGCCGCCCGTCAGGCAGGAAATTGATGCTTCCCCGAAAAAACGGGATGCCCGTTGCGTCAATAAATAGTGTTGCCGAAACGGGTGCTCCTCAAAGCTGCGCTGCGTCATAATTCCTGTTGCCGAAAGCCTTGCCGTCTCCTTTTGCATTGCGGTCGCCAGGCCCGCAGCATTGCATCGGACGCCGCTTTCGGGGACGGCGTCTCCGAAGGGGCTGCGCGGAGCGCCGAGCCGCCGCCTGAAGCGGTGCCCGACGGAGAGCCTTTGCCGGCGGAGATGGCCTTCCACATCGCCTTAAGAGCCTTGTCG
>JAEEGL010198225.1_pt1 | contig 10188 bp, 7 predicted proteins | sample 9134231 | NCBI WGS metagenome assembly JAEEGL01 (sample SAMN16246548, study PRJNA631951) | gut metagenome | biome: gut microbiome; feature: rumen; material: fiber-attached | host: Bos | place: Iran: Karaj | collected 2018-10
ATGATAACCTCATCGACATCGCCCTCGAGTCTTTCTATCAGTTCTTTTAACCTGATATCCGCAGGTCCTATTCCCAGCATCGGTGATATCGCTCCGTGAAGAACGTGATACACTCCGCGGTATTTCCCTGTTTTTTCATACGCCGCAAGATCTCTTGGATTTTCCACGACCATTATGGTCTTTTGGTCCCTGCCGGGATCGGAACATACCGGACAGAGTTCGGAATCCGTCATTGTGAGACATTCCTTGCAGTAATGCGTATGCTTCTTGGCATTGCCGATCGCATCCGTAAGCCTGTTTACCCTCTCTTCCGGGAGACTTACGATATAGTATGCCATCCTTTGCGCGGATTTGTTTCCTATGCCGGGAAGACGCTCGAGCTCTTCTATTAATCTGTTAATATATCCGCTGTTAATTTCCATATTTTTAGAAAGTAAGTCCGCCGAAGTTCATTCCGCCGGTCATGCTGCTTACTGCCTCATTGTTGGCTTCTTCAACCTGATTTAAGATATCGTTCATGCATGCCATGATAAGATCCTGAAGATCTTCAACATCATCGGGATCGAGCACTTCCGGATTTATCGTAACATTCTTAACTTCTCTCTTGCCGGTCATTGTAATGCTGATGGCATTGCCGCCTGCCGTAGCGGTGAATTCTCTTGTCTCCATCGCCTTCTGGCTTTCTTCCATCTGACGCTGCATTCTCTGCGCCTGCTTCATAAGATTGTTCATGTTTCCGGGCATCATTCCGCCGGGATATCCGCCTCTTTTGGCCATTGTTAAGTCCTCCTGTTTATTGTCCTAAAACTCATTCTCATCAAATCCGTCATCCGTTTCTATCGGCATGTTGGGCATTTTTGAATGAGGTATTTTATTATATCTGTCACCGTTCTCGTCAAGGACGAGTTCGTATGTAACTTCTTTTCTTACGCGTTCGTTAAGCAGTCCCTGTAAGATCTTCGAATGGGTTTCATCGCCAAGTCCTTCATACGCGTTTTTCATTTTGCACACAAGAATGAGCACGTTGGGTTTCGAAGCATCCATTGAGCATTCGACCTTGCTCATCCAGCCCTTCATCAGAGCCTGCGCATTGTCTGTGATCGAACTCCACTCATCGGAGATCTGCTGAATATCCGCAGGGATCGCTTCGGGAAGTTCAATCTTTTCCTCGATGGGAGATACCGCCTCAAGCGCATTGTCAGATGGTACACCGGACACCACAAATGCACCGGTTTCGAGTCTTTTTTCTATGTTTCTTATCCTGTCCATGACCGCTTCGGGCTTTCTGTCCATCTGCGGCGTACACAGTTTGATAAGAGTCATCTCCGTAAGGATCCTGCCCTGCGTGGTAAGCTTTAAAGCACCCGTAAGGTCTGCTAAAATTCTTATGAATCTCATTACCGTGGATAATTCGATCTTTTCGGAATCGGCTTTCATCTGTGCGAAACTCTCGGATGTTACATCGAGGATCTCTGCCGGAGCATCGGAACTTTTGATGATCATGATGTTTCTTAAATACCATGTAAAATCGGCAACGAATCTGCCGATCTCGGTTCCCGAGACTACCACTTCTTCAAGATCTTTTATGACTGCCGTAACATTCTGTGAAACGACATCGTTGAATATCTTACTGTATATATCCGTCTTGACCGCGCCGAGTGAAACAAGCACCTTGTCAAGAGTCAGTTCTTCCTTGGGATAAAATGCGATGCACTGATCAAGAAGCGACAGACCGTCACGCATTGAGCCGTCAGCCGCTTTCGCAACGTAACGCAGGGCTTCGTCCGATGCGGAAACGCCCTCTCTGTCGGTAAGTTCACGCATTCTTGCCATGATGGTCTCAAGAGGGATCCTCTTAAAATCATATCTCTGACAGCGCGACATGATAGTAACGAGGACCTTATGTGCTTCGGTAGTTGCAAGTATGAAGATAACATGCTCGGGCGGTTCTTCGAGAGTTTTTAAAAGAGCATTGAACGCTTCTCCCGATAGGTTATGTGCCTCATCGATTATATATACTTTGTACTTTCCCCTTGTGGGTCTGTACTCAACTTCCCTGATAAGTTCCCTTATGTTGTCGACACCGCTGTTTGATGCGGCATCCATCTCGATCATGTTGAGGGATGTACCGTTGGCAATTGCCTTGCATGTCTCGCATTCGAGACACGGATTTCCGTTGACGGGATGCTCGCAGTTTACGGCTTTTGCCATGATCTTTGCGAGTGTCGTTTTACCCGTTCCCCTGGTTCCGCAGAAAAGATACGCATGTCCGATACGGTTCTGTATTATTTGATTTTTAAGTGTAGTGACTATCGCATCCTGACCTTTTACTTCGTCGAAAGTCTGAGGTCTGAATTTACGATACAATGCCATGTAGGACATCGCGTTCCCCTTTTATTTAGCCATTATGTCTTTCATTCTCTTTCCGCATTCCGACAGATCGTCGTCGGTAAAACCGTATGCCTTCTTGCATTCAGGTCTTAAGATCGAAGATGTTTCCGCCTTGTTGGAAAGATTCCAGATAATGTGACTGATCTTCTCTTCGTTCAAAAGATCGATCCATTTCTTTGACTCTTCATCATTGATCTCACCGTCACCGTTCGCATGTCCGACACCGAATTCGGTCACGAAAACCGGAAGATCTTTCTTTCTTGCATATTTAAGTTTATCTCTGATCCTGTCTCTGTGTGTATCTGCGTAGAAATGAAGCGTATACATTAAGTTATCGTACTCCGTAAGAGGAGCATCAGCCGCTTCGTCAACGCCCTGTGACCAGATCGTGGTACCCACAATGATAACCTTTGTATCGTCGATCTCTTTGATCACGGGGATCACCTGTCTCGCATAATGTTTGATCTGATCCCATGTTACTTCTTCCTTGGTCTCAAGGTTCATGTTGGGCTCGTTGCAGATCTCGTAGATAACATTGTCGTAATCTTTTAACTTAGGACATATTGTCTTAAAGAATCTGATCGCCATATCCGTATGCATGTTGGGATCGTAGTCTAAAAGAACATGCCAGTCGATCATGCAGTAAAGTCCGAGATCGCGGCAGATATCAACGCCCTTAAGCACGATGTCTTCGAGCTCTTTTCTGTGCGCATCGTCGGAATCGGCATATCCTTTAAATCCGTCAGCGAATCCGGTATACATTGCGAAACGCATTATCGTAACTTTATATTCATCTCTGAACTGTCTGAAAGCCTCTTCGTTAATGTATTCGGGATACACGTTTAAATTGTGCGTACTTATACCTTTTAACTGTACGGTTTCTCCCTTTTCGTTAACGAGATTTCTGCCTTCTACATGAAGTTTTCCATATTTTTCAAACGGTGTCATTTAGCCCCCCATTAATCTTTTTCTTTTAAATTCATAAATCGCCATAATCTTAATCATTATACCACGTTTTCACCAAAACTGTCATTATTAAATAACCGTCTTCAGACAATGATTCAAAAACACAAAAATGCCCGGTACTCGTTAAAGTATCGGGCAAATGCGTTCTTTTCCGCCTTTATCGGTTTCGGGCTTTCGCTTATGAAGCAAGAGCCTTCTTGATCCCGCTTCTGACGGGAAATCCCACGGCTATGGCAATGGCCATTTTGATAAGATCCGCAGGGATAAAAGGTATGACTCCCGCAAAAAGCGCAGCCTTAAAAGTCATGTCCGTCGAAACTGCAAGCCACGTTGTTCCGAGCATGTAACATACCGCCGTTCCGAGAACCATTCCCAGAATGTGAAGCGGAATCTTCTTTTCGAATCTCTCTATAAAAAATCCTGCGATGAGGGCAATAAAAATATAGCCTGTCATATATCCGCCCGTAGGTCCCAGAAGTTTCCCCGCACCGGCTGAAAATCCGGAAAAAACGGGCACTCCGACGAAGCCTATAAGAAGATAAAGAAGACAGCTTACCGTTCCCCAGAGCCATCCGTTAACATATACCGCAAAGAATACTCCCAATACTCCTAAAGAGATGGGCACGGGACTTATCGGAAGCGGAATGGAAAGCGGTCCGAGAGAACATAAGACCGCAGCTGCCAGAGCAGTACGGGTAATGTTTATCGTGGCTATCCGCCCTTTGTTTTTATTGTCTGTTTTTTCTTTAGTGCTCATTTTTTGTGTCCTTAAGCAAATATTCGAAATCGGTTTACAATTCCGGTTATGAAGTTTACAATATGGACTTGGTAACGTCAACCAAATCGGATAAAAAGTTTACAATTGAAAGAAAATGAGTGAATCCAAAGAAAAAGTTTTAAGACTTCTGAAAGAAAACGCAAACAGCTACCTTTCGGGACAGGATATAGCCGACAGGCTTTATATTACAAGAGCAGGGATATGGAAGATCATAAAAAGCCTTCGTGAGGAAGGTTATGATATCGATTCCGTCACAAACCGGGGGTACAGGCTTAATACCTCGCTTGACTGCGTGAATGCATCTTTTATCGGATCGCATCTTTCCGGGCTTAAAGAAGCTCCGAAATGTTTCGTATTCGACGAAGTGACTTCCACAAACGATGTTGCAAAGAACCTTCCGGCAAAAAATAACGTGGACGGGGATATCCTCGTCATCGCCGATTCGCAGACCGAGGGAAGAGGAAGAAAAGGAAGGGTTTTCTTCTCTCCGAAGGATACGGGCCTTTATTTAAGTCTCCTTACCCATCCCGAGATACCTTTTTCGAAAGCAACCGCAATCACGTGTATCGCAGCGGAATCGCTCGTTCTGGCAGTTAAGGATGTCCTTGATATCGATGTTACGATCAAATGGGTTAATGATATTTTTTACGGTGATAAAAAAGTTGCGGGAATCCTTACCGAGACCTTCGGTTCACTCGAGGAAGAATATCCCGAATACGTTATCGTCGGTATGGGGATCAACGTATATCCGTTCGGCTCAAAACTTCCCGCACAAATAAAAAACAAAGCAGGATATCTTGTATCTGACGGTAAGCCCGTCGATAATCTAAAAAACCTGCTTTGCGTAAAGTTCATCGAATATTTTTATCATTATCTCAAAGAGGCGGATAAAAAGACCTTCCTTGAGGGTTACCGCAAGCATTCCAATCTAATCGGAAAGTATGTGAAGATCGATTCTTACGGTAAGTCTTCCAAAAAAGAATATGCTCTCGTTACCGGTATTGATGACGAATGCCGTTTAACCGTTTTATATGACGATTCCAAAGAAGCCGCCCTTATCGGTAAAGAAGTAAGCGTTGTAAAATACTGATCTTTTACTTTCTTTCGTACTCTTTTCTCCGGATTCTCTTGACCATCTCCTCCTTGGGAACAGCCTGATCAAAGAAGAATCCCTGAACAACTTCGACTCCGAATTCCTGGAGTTTTTCTTCCTGCCATTTGTTTTCAACACCCTCGGCCACGATCTTCATATTGATGGCTTTTGCCAGATTGACGATATGTGAAAGGATCGTCAGGTCTTTTTCGAAAGCATTGTCTATGAAGCTCTTGTCGATCTTTAATGTATCAAAATCCGCAGCACGAAGAAGGCTCAGCGATGCCGCGCCGCAGCCGAAATCGTCGACCGCTACTTTATATCCGAGTTCATGAAGCGAATCGACAAAATTCTTAAGGACTTCAATGGGGAATTCGTCATTCGTTTCGGTGATCTCAATCTCGATAAGTTCCTTGGGAACATTATGTGAGCGAACAACCTTGTCGATATCCTTCGCAAGATTCTTGTTAGTCAGATTTCTTCTCGAGAAATTAACCGAGATCACGGGTATCTCCATGCCTTCCGAAAGCCATCCCGATATGTCGGTGCAGACTTTTGAAAGAATATAGAAATCCAGGGCGCATACGGTATCGTTTTTCTCCATGATGGGGATAAACTTACCGGGAGCGATAATCTCGCCGTTATGTATCCATCTCGCCAGAGCCTCCGCTCCGCAGAGTTCATTGGTGTCAATATTTACTTTAGGCTGATAATATGCCGAGAATTCGTGTTTTCCGATTCCCTCGTAAAGGATCGATCCGTAGAGTCTCTCGTCATCCAGTTTCTTTCTTAATTCCTGAGTCATGTAATCAACAGGAAGTTTGCTGACCGTCTTTGCATATAAAAGAGCCGTATAAGCATTGGCAAGAATGTCTTCACCTTTAATGCCTTCATCTGTAATTTCATATACGCCCGCTATTGAAGAGATAAAAATGTCCGCCGACTGTTCTTCAAACAGTCCGTATGTGAATTCGATCTCCGTTTCTTCAAGTAACGTTAGCAGTGCGGGAAGATTTTCTTTTCTTACCACGGCGATAAAATGATCGCTTCCCTGTCTTCCCAAAAATTCGTCTTTTTTAAGAATATCTTTTATATTGTCGGAGTATTTTTTTAGAACTTTGTCTCCGGCTTTCATTCCGTATTTTCTGTTGATATCGGAGAATTTGCAGATATCGAAGAAAACGGCCGAATAGTCCGTGCTCTTTCCGTCATCCCTTAAAAGATTGAGTTTCTCTATGCAGCCGTGTTCATTATAAAGTCCGGTCCTTACTTCGAGTTTGGATATTCTGTAAAGTTCTCTGGATTTTGAAAGACTGCTCTCGATAAACATCAGAACAAACGAGAAACCGATGGCAATGTTGATAAACGATATGTTCTGGATGAGAACCTGGAATACCATTCCGATACTCGGCAGGACGCAGTATGACAAAAGTGCAAGGAATTTGATCTTATCCACTCTTTTTCTGTATTTGATCAGGATCGTGAGGATTATCACAATCCCCACGGACGAGAATGCCACGGTAGACAAGTATAAAACGCCTCTGTGATAAACATTGTCGGAATCAACATAAAAAAGAAGATGCGTGAGCGGATTGAGCAGAGTCATCAGCGCATTTATAAGGAGAACCACATATGCTATGCGCACGGGAACTTTGACAGGGATATTGCTGACTATACCTGCTCCGTCAAAAAGCTGACAGCATACGAACATAACATATACGAAAAGCATTAAAGCCGTAAATAAGAACAGTATGAAATTGGACAGCCTTATCATCACAAAGTTAAATGTACCCGGCTGCCCGTTGGAAGTATATGAGAAAAAATCCACGAACAAAAGAATGGCTGCCATAAAATTGCCAACCATCATAAGTCTGTCTTTTACGTTCTTTTTGTCGGAACTGACTACCGTAATGAGCATGTATAATGCTACAACCAGGCAGAACAGAGACTCGAACCATAAGAACGCTAACTGAATTGTTAAAGATTCACCCATGAATCTTCTTCCTCCGCAATATCTTCTCTCTATCTATTTTATATCGGCACGTTTATCTTTTTTCTTTCATCCTTTCAAAAATCTTTCACAAATTTTTATTATAAAACACCTTCTCCCCATAGAAAAAAGGGAAAAGGCGGGATTTCTCCCGCCTTTATCAGTGCAACATTTTTCTTGGTTTATTTTGGGTAATTACGTCAGTTTTGGCCTCACTTCCTTTCCTGTGATCTAAGTGGAATAAATATATATTAAAGGATTTTTCAATCTTTTAATCTGTGTATTCCTTAAGCGAAAGCGTAACCTTGAAAAGATCTCCGTCGATCTCGAGTTTGAAATTCCCTTCCTGGAGTTCCGTCATGGTTTTTGCTATCGCAAGGCCGAGACCGTTTCCTTCGGTATGTCTGGAATCGTCGTTTCTCGTGAATCTTTCGGCCAGTTCTTCCGGCGAAACCGTGATTATGTCTCTTGACGTATTTTTAAATACTATGCATACGGTTCCGTCTTTCTTTTCGGCACTTAAGAATACTCTCGTACCGGAAAGCGCGTATTTGCAGATATTTCCCAGAAGATTATCGAATACTCTCCAGAGTTTTCTGCTGTCCGCAACTACATAGATATCTTCTTCTATTCCGTTTGCAACAACTTCAAGATTCTTTTCTTCGAATCTTTCCTCATATTCTCCGATCGCCTGTGAGAGAATGGTTGCAACATTCAGTTTTTCAAGTAAAACTTCCATGTTTCCGCTGTTTGCCTTGGAAATATCCACAAGGTCTTCAAGCAGACGTTTTAATTTATTGGACTGTCGGTTAAGAACCTGCGAATATTCTTCTATATTGGCCAGATGAGCAGAAATGTTATCGTTATTATCAGTATTTGTATTATCATGGTCAGCCTCTTTATCAATTTCAATCAGGTTGTTCGCTTCCGTATGAATAAGATCCGAATAATTGATCACCGAAGTAAGCGGCGTCTTCAGATCATGTGAAACATTCGTCACAAGTTCGCTCTTCATTCGCTCGCTCTTTAATTGTTCGGAAACGGCATTATTTATTACCTCGGAAAGATTATTGAGGTTCTGACCGTGTTTTTTGTACGCTCCGAAAAGACCGGAGAGATTGATCTTGTAATCCAGATTGCCCTCGGCGATCTTCTCTCCGCCTTTGAAAAGATTCTTCATCATAAGAACGAAGTACAAAAGAACCGGGATAACTATGCATTTTTCAAAGAACCAGAAGAACAGAATGATAAGAGCTGTTACTTCCTTGCCGGCAAGTCCCACGAAAACGATGAAAAGGAATTCGAGGAATGACACTGCGGTAAGAACTATCAAAGCCTGCCAGATAAGGTTAATATTGCAGACAAGCTTCCACACGAATTTTATAAACATCCAGCAAAGCGTATTACTGAATAAGTTTCTGAGCTTGATCCTGTGAACAAGGTTTACAACCCAGAGCATGATTATTATGCAGAGTATTCCGAATAATATCACGCCTATAATTTCAATATTGTATGATGCAGCATCCACGAGCAGTCCCAAAAAGATGCATACAAGTCCGATCAGAACGGTAAATATATCAAAAGGAATTCTTGTTGAAGCATTGGGAACAACCTCATATTTATCGGGTTTTCGTCCTATTCCTATCAGTAAAATGATCAGGCTTAACAAAAGAAACAGTGCACTTAATGCAACTAAACCTAAGATCGGCCATCTTAACTCATACAGTTTTTCCACCGACTGATATGCGCTTAAATATGCATCGTCTGCCGGTAATTCGGGAATCACATATACCGTCCATTCGATATCGCCGTTAAATCCTTCGCAAACATATGTTGTTGGCGGATTCCTTTTGTATTCATCATTTCTGAAAAACTCATAATGTTCAAGAAGATTACCGTCTTTATCGTAAGGATATCCAACGAAATCGATTTTAATTCCGGCTATGTTACGTTCCATAATGAAAGCTTTTGCCGCTTCCGTTTCTTTGCCGGTAACATAGGATGCTATCATGTTGGCATTAAGCCTTGCAACCGTATCAAAACGTGAACTTGCAATTTCCTTAAGATGTCCTTCGGAGTAGATCCCTTCGTTCCACAGATCCACGAAGATCACCGTTCCGCCCATTGTCGTTATCGTGAAAAACATTATTGCCAGAAATGCAAGTATCTTTACGGTTGTATATGAAGCAAATTTTCTTATTCCGTGTGGTTTCTTCTCTTTTGTTAATACTTCCTCGTTCAATCAAGCCACCTCTTTTTGTCTATTCAATCTTGTATCCCTGCCCCCAGATCACCTTCAGATGACGGGGTTCGTTGGGATTTATCTCTATTTTTTCTCTTAAATGTCTTATATGCACGGCAACTGTTTTTTCACATCCCGCAAGGAGAGTTTCTTCCCAGATCTTCTCGTAGATCTCTTTGGGCGAAAAAACTTTTCCCGGTGTCTGCATAAATAATTTTAAAATTTCAAACTCCTTGGGAGTAAGCGTTACTTCTTCGCCGTCTGCAGTAACTGTTTTGGTAAAATCATCAAGAGTAACGCTTCCTACCGATAAAACATTTTCCTGTTTGTTCCTTCCTCCGAAGTCAAAAAATCTTCTTAAAGCCGATCGTACTCTCGCGTTGACTTCTATGGGATTGAAGGGTTTTGTGATGTAATCGTCGGCACCGACGTTGAGTCCGAGGATCTTGTCGGTATCTTCGCTCTTCGCGGAAAGCATGATTACGGGGATGTTGCTGACTTCCCGCAGTTTTGAAAGGGTTTCGATTCCATTCATTTTAGGCATCATGATATCTAGTAACATTAAATGGATCTCATTTGTTTTAATTATGTTCAGAGCTTCGATTCCGTTTTCTGCCTCGTAAAATGTTAAGTCCGGTGCCGAAAGGTAAATTTTCAGCGCGTTAATTATGTCTTTTTCGTCATCACAAATCAAAATGTTGTACATTGGTTTCTCCCAAAATTTTATA
>JAEEGL010450008.1_pt1 | contig 10188 bp, 10 predicted proteins | sample 9134231 | NCBI WGS metagenome assembly JAEEGL01 (sample SAMN16246548, study PRJNA631951) | gut metagenome | biome: gut microbiome; feature: rumen; material: fiber-attached | host: Bos | place: Iran: Karaj | collected 2018-10
CTTTCTTTTCCGGTTCCTTCTGATCTGCAGGCGGATCCTTTTTCTCTTCAACCGGAACATATTTTGACTTTATCGCATCGGTGATATTGAACACCGGCGTATCCAGAAGTTCCCTTTCTTCCGGTTCCGGAGTTTCAGGAAGTCTGAACCCATATCGGTTGAACGGTTTCAGTCTTGCCTTGTATGGATTCTTCCTCTGTCTGATGATGACTGCTTCACCGAAGTTCAACTTCTGCAGCGCGTCCGTAGACATCACCGGAACGATCTCCTTTTCCTGCCGGTTGTGGTTCCATACGATCTTGGATCCGCAGAGCTTGGAGATCTCTTCCAGCGTCTCGCTTTCTCCGGACAAAAGATAATACAAATTCTGACAGTTGGAACGGATCGTAGATGCCCTGTCCTTGCCGTATCTGGTGATCAGCTGTGCAAAGTCCTGGATGACAAGATAGAATCTTACGCCTCTGGATAAGCCTGCAGTCAGTGCATTGACGACGTTGTCCCATTTGGCACCGTTTGCAAACTCGTCCCACACGACATGGACGGGCATCCTCAGCCTGGAGTTCTTCTCCTTTCTGGCAGACTTGATCAGTTCCTCGTAGATCTGCGAGATAAGGATGGAAGGAAGTTCATGATAGGTCCCCTTTTCATCATGGATCGCAATGAAGATGGCGGTCTTCTTCTCTCCAAGCTGCTTGAGATCAAAGTCCGATACGGAAGTCATTCTGAGAATGTCTTCGTTGGTCAGAAAGTACTTGATCTTGTCTGCGAATACTGCGGATATGGATCCTCTGGTATTCTCCGGAGCGTTGATGAATTCATTCAGCTTCATATAGGACATATCCGTAGTCTTTCTGTAATGCTTGAGATAGTATTCGAGGTTACTGACACATCCCGCCTTCTTCGCAATATCGCTTTTGTTTCTTCCTAGTTCGTGCAGCATCTTCACGGATCTCATATTAATCATTTCATCAGACAAGAATGTTATTCTTTCGTTTTTATCTTTTGTCTGTTCCTCCAGAAGGAAGTTGATGTATCCTTCCAAGATCGTCGTTGCCGACGAAGACCAGAACGGGTCCCTTGCGTCTTCTTCATGGCAGAGTCTCATAGCGATATCGGAGATCAGTTCCTGAGCTTCTGAATAGTTCGGTTTTGGCAGCAATTCATTCAGATTCCTGTTCTCCTCCTCCAGTTCACCGATCTTTTTTCTGACAACATCTATCTGCTTTTCAACCTTGAGCTTCCTTATCAGGAAACCGTTCATCGACATGTCCTGAAGTATCCTTCTGTTCTCCGGAAGCAGCAGAGATTCCCTGTATCTTTCATATGCTTCCCTGTATTTCCTGATGATGATCCCAAACGGATTCCATCGTAACGATTTCTTCGGTTCGATAAAATCCACCTTCAGAACATCGTATCCTTCATCCATAAAGGACTGAGCATGCGTTCTGTAGTGCTCTCCCTTGACGTCCATGACGATTACGGATTCCCTGCACATCCTTATGATCTGCAGCAGGATCGAGATGATGAAGAATCCCTTGCCGGCTCTTGTCGTTCCGGAGATCATCGTATGGGTATCTTCCGCATCCACCCAGACGGCATTCCTTCTGGTGACAATCGGAGGGCCAGCTCTTCTGTGGACTTCCCTATCTTCAATTGTCCATGTCTTCAACGTGTTTAGCTTTCTGACATCCGGAAGATGAAGCACCTCGATGATACGGTTATATAGTTTCTTAGGTCCGTCAAAAAAGAGGTCGATCTGACCTCTGATTGTATTGTCTCCTTTGTTTTGACCTTTATGATCGAATTCGATTCTGGTCGTTCCCTTCTTGACTTCGTGGATCCAGGCAAGATGGGAGACTCTTTTCCTCTCCTCCAGAGTCATGAATCTGTGCTTGTGTTTCTGTCTGGCATTGTATGAGAACAGTGCGTTCCACAGGAAAGAGATCACCGTCATCAGCGACAGGAACAGGACCAGATACAGGAACTCCGGATAGTCATGATACCTGGACGGGTCTGTGATGATCCTGAACCTTTCTTCAAATCCAGATCTGACATAGTCTCCCAGGGATATCACCTGCAGCCCCAGGAACAGGCACAGCAAAGGTATGATCACGATCGAAAACAATGCAAAAAGCAGCAGCATATAATTGTCCTTTCTTCTAAAACAAAGAATTGTAGCAAGTTGCTACAATTCTCTTTATCATTTCCTTAAGTAATTATCATTAGTCTGGATTAGTAATATAGTTCCAATGCTTGATGAATTATCAGATCCATGTCGTCTCTATCAATGTTGATTCTTTCAAAAGATTCAGATTCAATGTTGCATTTATATAAGGAACAATAATCAAATACAAATACTGTTAGGTATCGTTTGATATTATTCTTCTGTTTTTCTTTTGCCCAGCATATATAATCGCTGATTTCATTGTCGTCATAAAAACCCATTACAGGTGCAAATATGAACAGATCGGTATCTATTTTGTAGTTGCTTATTTTATCTATTTTCTTTAGAGTGCTCTTTCTGATATCGTCATTGTGCATTGAATCCTCTATAGGACTGAACCCAAAGATTCTGTCTGATCCCGGATAAAACAGGATTTCCTGTCTAAGCTTTTTCATTTTCTTGATTACTTTTGGATCTGCTTCTTCCAGTGACTTACCTTTTACCCTTTCAAACAGAAACGAAGCTTCCATATCGTTCTGGCTGTTTGCAATCGTAACCTCTATGCCTTTTCCATCTTTAGTTCTCAAATCCGGTATATCAGGCATCTCCAGCTCAAAGAAATCGCTTGGGAGGTACTTTTCCAAAACAGTCTTTGCTATGAACTCGTAATACTTTTTTCCTGCATCGTGGTCTGTCATAAGTTATCTACATAATAATCCATCTATGATCAAAAACAACAAGTATTTGTAGCAAGTTGCTACAAATCAGAATAATTCAGCACTTATTTCACATTCTTTTTCATCAAAGTAAATAACCATTCCATGACCGCTTCTCATATAAAAGCAGGTATACGGCCTGGCAATTATGATGTCAAGTCCTGGAAGTCTATCTTGATATCGGTTTTTTTGATCCTCTTGTTTTTTTCCTCCAAATTTGATCTCTCCTCCTTCATCGTTAACCGGAGGAAATCCAGTTAGTTTTAAGCCAAAGCAATTATGAAATGTTATCTTAATTCTTCTCTCATCAAAGTACTTATGGTAATAGTTTACTTTTTCTTTATTACCGTCAGGATTATAAAAATCAAGTGTTTCAAGCCATCCAGTAATATCGTAAACCAGTTCTATATCATTTCTATAATGATTGTCTTTAGATCTATTTACGGATAAGCTTTCGAAGCAACAGTTTTCCATCGAAGGAAAACCACCAATCTTTTCTACGATCTTATCTGCTCCTTTTATAATCTGCAGTTCAACTTCATTAAGGTATGTTTTGTGCATTTTTACAATCCTTCCTTCTATGAACCACTTGTTTCGTAGCAAGTTGCTACAAATCAATCACGCGTATTCTGCTTTTAATCAACATCGATGTTGTTATTATCATATTCCTCTAATTCATCGGAGATTTCGTCATACATCTTTTTGATCTGCCATGGGATGCTGAGTCTGAATCCGACAAGTCTTTCCCAGTTGTCGTACAGTCCGTATTCCTGTACGATCAGCTGTGCTTTCATCTTCGGTTGATACGCGGTGTTGATCCATTCGATGTTCTTTTCCGAATCGGCGTACTCAATGAAGAAATCAATGACCCAAGGCATACCTAAAACCTCATCTGCGTGATGATCGTTATTCAGCCTGAAACCGTTATCCTCGGCGATCTTTCTGATGAGCTCGTCCGTTTCAAAATCAATATCATCATCGTCTGAAATCGAACATTCCTTTGCCAGTTTGAATGTTGTCGTGTTGTCGCCTACATGGTTCTTCAGGTATTCAATCAGTTTCTTTTCATCAATTTTCATTTTATAATAGCCCTTTTTCTGTCTTTATTATGGAATGAAAAAATATTACTGTGGTCGTTTCGGAAACGACATTTTGAATTAAGTTGCTACAAATTGACTTCAGAATTCTGATTCTCGTTCTTGAACCAGTATCCCTTCATGTATTCCAGAAAATCTTTCTTCAAAGGATATGCTGCGCTTTCGGCTATAACGCTGTTCATGCCGCAGAACGGACAGATCGCAGTCGCATCGTCGGCGCTCTTTCCATCCAAACCGACCCACTGGTATATCTCGTTTGATAGAAAGATCGTCCCGCAGTGATAACATCCGCATATCGTACTTCGGCTGAGATCTCCCCAGTTTTTGATACTGTGTCTTCTTGCATCTATCAGGATGTTGTAAGGATATTTGGGTTTGGCAATCGTCATATCTTGTAATCCCCCTGCAGGATAATACTAATCCATCAGGTAAGGACTATCTGTCCGAAAAATCGGCCAAGATATTTATCCACATCAGCAGGTTTCAAATGATTTATTTGGTTTTATCAAAAAACCAAAGAAATACAATACTGCCCATCATGATTAGAACGGCATGATAAAAGGTCCTCGGTTCATATTCCAAAGAACGGAGGTCCGGATAAACAGCAACGAATGCCAGAAATATGAAACAGAAAAATGTTGCAAACCAGCATATGCTTGCCATCAATTTCCTGAATCCAAAAACGGTCGAAGAAAACATGATCAGGATCATTATCAGCACAGCAATTATGAATTCTGTGAAGTACTTCATCATGATATGATTCTCTTTCTATTTCTTTTTCTTAAAATACTTCTGATAATTTCCTGTCAATAGATCCTTACGGGAACTTCCAAGATAATGACCCTTGCTGTCATAGTAATTGGTATATCTGTCACTTAATAATGACTTCCTTGAATAACCGATCCTGTTTCCCTTTTTATCGTAATAGTTCGTATAACGGTCACTGAGTAAAGATTTGCGGGAATAACCGGTGATATTGTGCTTCTCGTCATAATAATTGGTGATATTGTCAAACAGAAGATTCCTTCTCTTGGTTCCGATCGTATTGAACTTACTGTCCTTGGATACTGTATATCTGTCACTGAGAATTGATTTTCTGGAATACTTCAGATCATCGTCTGTAAACATGGAGATGTTCTCATCGCTGTCGTCTTCCGGAATGACCAGCACATCATCATCTTCAAATGATTCATCGGCGTCATCAATAAAGGATGGATCAAAGAAGGAATCGGAACAATCACTCACCATATCTTCGATTTTTGAAAGTAGACCGTCATCTTCCAGGGCCATATCCACATCCCCATCATAATCTCTGACCAAACGTTTGAAATAACCCATCAGCTTTGATGCGATCTCTTCCGAGATCTCTTCATAATCTTCTTCATCATCATAAAAGTAACCGTTCTCTGTACCGAAGTCATAGACCAGATCTTTCAGTTCATCCTCATAGTCATCGATATCAAAATCATCTTCATCGAGATCGTCATCTTCTTCATCGAATAAATCATCGTCATCGTAGTATGCCATGATTCACCCTCCTATTCTTTTTTCGCATATCGGTCAAGCTCATTCATGAGATCGATCGTGCTCATCTTGTGGATATCTTTGTATCTTTTCTTCTGAACCTTCATATATGCGAACAGCTTTTTTGTAAACGACATGATCGACAGATCTTCAAGATCTCTTTCCTCGCTTGTTTCATAGATCCTGATGATCTCTTTTGCCAGAGGAACATATTCATTCTCAGGAATATCAATACCTTTCCCCTGGTTGCGGTCGATGCATCTCATCGCATACATGACACACAGCACATAGTCATCTTCAAAATCGCCTTTGAAATCACTTCTGGTGATCTTCTGATACAGTTCCTTCAGTTTTGCATCTCTATAGTGTTCCAAGATCAAAACAAACTCCTCCTTGTATGATCAACTATAACAGATCGATGCTGCAAAAAAACGCACAAGTCAGCGATGATTTGCATTAAAAAGAAATAACCAGTTGAGCAAAAAACAAGCTAAGAAAAATGCGATGATTGATCATTTGTAGCAACTTGCTACAATTCATCCTTTTACTGTCCTCTTGGGAGGGAATAAGCATATCGTGATTACAATATCGGATATATCTTCGTCGTAATCTGCAAAAAATACCAACACCTCCATATCCAGGATGTTCTCATCGAAGTCTTCATCTTCATAAAGCTTACCGTCTTCCATAAGCGGCTTTATCCCCTCATACAATAGGGTGTCTTTGAATTCAAACCCATCGTCAACCAAGAAATGTTCGGAAATTTGAACCTTAATGTTCGCACCCTGCTCCATGATCTCGAAAAGGTCTCTTACTGTTATTACGTCCATTCTGTTTTCTCCAACTGCTGTTTTGTGTTTCGTTATTATGTTTTTTGCAATCCTCTATTCTTCCATTTCATCAAGAAGATCATATGCTTCCTTCCTGCTGATCTCTTCGATTGTAAACATTACCGAGGAATTCCCGAATCCGTACGGTGTATCGTCATATGGATCGTATCCACACAGTCTATCCTGAATCCTATTGCCGACATCCTTCTGCCAGAAACCGTTTTCCAGAAGATAGTATTCTCCATTTTCGCTTTTCCCCAGCATATCGAGATCGTTCAGATAATAATATCTGGTCCTGGGTCTCAGGAACTCAAAATCATCTTCTTCCCATCCGTACGGAATTTCCCATTCAACGCCGGTCGTGTCCAGCATCTTTCTCAGATAGTCCCGTTCAAACTCGTTTAGACTTGGATCATTGAGATCTCTATTACAGTGAACAGCGGCGCATCTGTGCTCGCCAAACTGTGAGCGCTGCTTGCTGTATCTATCCTCTTTTGACAGGACAATCTCCTTGTATTCATATGGAATGGAATTATCATCGAAATATTCCTTCAGATCCTTCCATCCTTCATATTCCGTAAATAGATCGGTCAGGACCCTGTCATAATCTCTACCCTGCTTGGTAATGATGCTTTCCTCCGCATCATAGATTTCTTTGCTTAGGGTAAAGATATATACCTTGCTGGAACCGTCTTCCTCGATCCGGTCATAGTCATAATACTCGATTACCGGGTTCATATCGCTGTATCTGTTACCATAAACATATACCCTGCTTCTGGTCATTTTCCTTTTTTCCTGCCCATTCAGCAACATGTTCGGGTTCATGATCTTTCTTTTCACTTTATTCTTTCCCATCCTGCTATCCTCCCGATTCTTTCATCTCCTGAACATATGCCTGTCCGATAACTCAGGATCTCTATGACGCATATCCGTTCAGGTCGGAATCAGGCACAACAGGTCATTATCAGAATATCATCCAACGTGTACAAAAAAACTTCCAGATATGGAACGTATTCAAATAAACAAAAAATGAGTTTAAATCTCTTTTATTCCTATACTCTTTAAGTAATGATAGGTTCCATCATAGTATTTAGGTAAACGGGTCTTATCTTCCCAATGACCAGTATTATTTTTGTTTGAATTCCCATAAGGTACACATATAACCATTCCGACTCTAGCACGAGTTAACAGAACTCGATAAGCATTTAGCATATATTTTATAAGTTCTTGTTTGCCTTCGGTGTTTCCTATTTGTTCAATCCATTTGGTTTGTCCATTAAATTTATAAAAATGCCAGCTTCCATTTTCATATCTCATATCAGCATCCCATAAGACACATGTATAATCGAGTTCTAATCCTTGAACTTGAATCTCTGTTGCAGCATCTTCAAGGTAATTTGATGATCTCGTATCAGTTTTATCTTCAAGAAACCAATGAACTGCATTTTTATCATTTGAAGGCAATATTTGTACTCCTAAGGGTTTGAATCTAGCAGCTTCTTTCGTGACTAACACACCGGTTCGCTCTGTACCTCTAACTTTTGTATGCAGCCACCTTTTTGCTTTTTCCATATCTCTTGTAAGAACAATTGGATAATTATCCTTTATTTCTTCATATAGACTAGATGCTTTATCATCAAAAGAAAGCAAAGCATGAATAAATGAAGATAGTTTTTCTGCTTTAAATGATCGTAAATTGGCTGCTAAATGAAGATCTTCTGAGTATACAACATTTTGTTTATTTTTCAGCAACTCATTCATTTTTCCCTCGGCATATTCTACATCAGTTAATCTTGGAGAAATATGTACTTCCCAATTTGGGAAATGATCGTTTAATGCTTTGATCCATTCGGTTATTCCTGCTTCACCTGTGTTAATCTCTTGGCCTCCACCCACAAGGCAAACAATTGTTGCCCAGTCTTCTCTTTGATCGAGTGACCATATTAGAAAAGCAGCCTCGGACATCGGGAAGTTTGGTACTTTAAGCTTGTTGCCATATGTACCACCTTTTTTAAGATAGTCAGCAAGTCTTTTATGCGTCCATGAACGCTGTGCTTCATCAAAAATGGCAACATGTTCCACTTCACCAAATCCAGCTGTTTCATTCCTTACAGCTTTTTCAGGATCAATTTCAAGTTGACCATTTTCGACTGGATTTTTTATTTTTGCCAACATATTATCGCGATATCGATGAATCATTTGAATTGATTTGCTCACTTCACGACGGGAATCGGTTATTTTCTTTTTCTCATTTCTTTCTCGGCATTTTTTAAAATTATCTTGTGCTAGTGCCTCTGTTAATACGGCGACAAGCGGACCATTTCCTGAAAGATAAACAGCACCTTCATCTTTAACCGGGTCTTTATGTCCTTGATAGGTTTGTTTTATTGCAACATCAAGTCCAACTAATGTCTTTCCGGCACCTGGAACACCAGTTACAAAACAAATGCTCTTCTTTTGTTTTTCCTTACTATCTTTAATGACATTTAAAATATATCCGATCGTTCTATCAGTAGATACTTCATCAGCTTCGTGTTTAGTTATATTTTCTACAGAATGATTCTCATATAATGATCTTGCAGCTTCAATTATCGTTGGAGTAGGTGCATATGGACTGATGATCCAATTAGAATCAACGGGTGTTTCACTAGGATACTTATCAATTACACTTGTGATCAGCTTTAAAACACCAAGCTCACCAGTGACTAATGGATTCACAACTCTATCATCATATGCAGATAATTGTATCTCAGTAGAAAAATCTCTATGATTGGTCGCAACAAGTATAGGAACAATTAGTTTATCCTGACTTAATTTATGAAAGTTTTTTAGATCGAGAGCATAATCAAGAACTTGGTCTATATCAGCTTCCAATATGCGAGACTCACCAACTTTGAATTCTATACAAAAAACAATTCCCTTATAAAGAAGCACAACATCCACTCTTTTTCCAAGACGAGGAATATCGTATTCAAATATGATGCTTCCATTTTTATCCTGTAATCTAGAAAGGACATTTTGCATTATAACAATCTCACCTTTCCAGGCTTCTCTTGTTGTGGTTAATGCTTCTCCGTGGTAATTATCACAGAGTTTTCCAAATATTGATACTTCCGACTCCGCAATAAAACCAATAAAGTCATTATTATATAAACAACGAGGGTTATTGTTCATAGTGATGTACCTTTCTAATAAGTTAATTGTTTTCAAACAGTAATTTATAGCTTTTATATTATGAAAGTTTATTACGAAGTAGTAATGTTTTTTAAATAATCTGATAAAGCTTTATCCTCACAATATACGAATGTTCCTTGCATTCCTCTTGTTAGTAGAACATTGTATGTGTTTCGAATTAGCTTTTCTGCCAGATCGTCAGAAGCATGTCGGATACCACTGGTTCTATCACTTTTGGCAATTTTCTCTTTATGGAAGCAGATCTTCCCATTTTCATAAGTTAAGTCTTTTCCAATGATTACTCCACAAAAGTTTAAATCTAATCCTTGACATGTGTGAATACAGCCTACTTCGTACAATGATTCTGGATCATGTAACCAAGAGTAGTCATCTTTCACTTGCAGATTCCATTTTGCTTTATATGAACCATTATCTAAAACGATATCGTATAGACTTGATTCCCTTGCTTTTCCTTTACTGATCCATTCGTAATCATATCCGGCTACTACTCTACACTTTCCGCTTTTATTATTTGTTTTAAACAAAGAATCCTTTTTTGCGATTTCGTTCATCATTTCTGTTGCAGTATCAAACACTTTAAATTCGTAGCTGATGCTTTTATGATATTCAGGTTCAAATCCATCGTATCCTAAGAATCCTTTAATAAAAGAAATATAATCTTC